>Ga0214919_10004005_pt1 | contig 21744 bp, 19 predicted proteins | sample LL1503_MetaG_FD_177994 | JGI IMG/M metagenome (GOLD analysis project Ga0214919, IMG submission 177994) | Freshwater microbial communities from Lake Lanier, Atlanta, Georgia, United States - LL-1503 | ecosystem: Environmental > Aquatic > Freshwater > Lake | place: USA: Georgia | collected... | reverse complement strand
TATGAAAAGTGTTTCAGGAAATAACAATACTGCAATGGGTGCTGGTTGTTCAAAATATCTAACATCTGGCAGTTTTAATACTTCTTATGGTTCAGGTGCGTCAAATTCTTTAACATCTGGATCTAATAATACTTCAAATGGAACTTATTCACTTTCGTGGAATACATCGGGTTCTGCAAATACAGCTGTTGGTGTATATGCAAATGAAAGAATAGTAACTTCTTCTAATAATACATCAATTGGATATTCTGCAGGCAGATGTGTTACATCTGGACAGAATAATACAGCTGTTGGTTCTATGTCATTTTTTTGTACTCCTGGGTCATCAGCAGGATCTGATAATACAGCAGTAGGTTATAATTCTTTAAATAATAATAATGGTGGAAATTCAAATGTTGCAATTGGTTCTTATGCTAACTATGTATTAAGCACAGGATCTTATAATATTTCAATTGGATGTAATTCTCAATATGCATTAACCACGGGATCTAATAATATTAGTATTGGAGATAGTTCATTACGTAATACAATTGTTGGAAGTGGCAATGTATCAATTGGAAAAAATTCTATGTTAAATTCTACTAATAATAACAATACATCAATTGGAAATCAAGCAGGAAATGCAGCAACAAATACATATACAAATTTTACTTCAATTGGCTATAATTCTGTTCCAACAAATTCAAATCAAGTAACATTAGGTAATACAGATACAACCGCATTATTTTATGGTTCAACATCTGTTTCAGATAAGAGAGATAAAACAGAAATAAGAAATACATTATTTGGATTAGATTTTATTAAAAAATTAAATCCTGTTGATTATAAATTTAATTATAGATCTGATTATACAACGTATGAACCAATAACTAATATTGATATTTCAGGTAATTCTATAACAGAACTTATAAAAATAGAAAAAGTAAATGATGGTAGCTTAACGAGAAAAAGATACCATAGTGGTTTTATAGCTCAAGATATACAAAAAATAATTCAAGATTCAGGAGTTGATTTTGCAGGTTTTCAGGATATGAATAAAACAGGAGGAGAAGATATTCTTTCAGTAAATTATTTAGAATTTATTTCTCCATTAGTAAAATCAGTTCAAGAATTAGATATAAAAAATACAAATTTAATATCAACAATATCTACTATGCAAACAGAATTAAATAATGCAACATCAGATATAGCTACTTTAAAGGCAGAATTAGCAATAGCAATCAATAATATAAATACTTTAACACTTCAAATACAAAAATCTCAATAAATATTATTTGATAAATAATATTTATTAAAGATCTTATTGTGTTGTCTATTTAATAAATATTATTGGATAAACAATTTACTCAATGATTTTTATTGAATATTTTATTATGTAATCTATTTAATAATAAATTTTATAAAAATTTATTATTAGTCAATAAATATTTAGATGATATTATAAGTAAAAATGATATATTCTATATCTTTTATAAATAATTATTAATTAAGTAAAAATTATTTAGTGATATTATTTATTTTAATTATGCAAATTAATAAAATATTTATTAACATATATTATTAAAAGATATCATTTATTTATATTTTTATTATATGCAATAGAAAATAGTTTGAAATTTTCATATTTTTCTTTAATATTATTTAAAATATTTTCTTTAAATGTTTCATGATATGATATATTTATTGTTATATCAATAAATTTACCAGCTATTGTTGAAATTTCAAAATATACTTTATTAACAGAAATTTACCAAATTTCATCTTTATTCATGTTTTTAATAATAATATTATTAAATATAATAATTTTTTGTCTATTTTCATTTATGGTATTCTATTACCTAATATAATATTTCTATTAATTAATTTTTCTACGTCTCATAAATGAGACGTAGGACATCTTTGGGGTAATTTTTTATATATAATTATTCATTTTAATAATATTCCAAAAATGTTATATATTTAATATTATATTATATCTTAAAATGTCCTACATATCCTTTAAGAATAATGAGATATGAAAAAAATTATAAAGTATTTATAAAATATAATATATCTTTACACTTTATTTAATGTTATTTTATATATATAAAAAAGTTAATATACATGGTATAATAAATATAATGCATAAAAATTGAATTACAATTTATATATAAATCTAATATATAAATTTATTACCACACAACTTGTTGATAATTATTAATCTATTGTAATAATATAAATAATATGAATGCTTTATACTGGATTCCTGAAAATTTAAATAAAATAATTAATTTTGATGATATAGATAATATTGATTATAATATATTTAAATTAAAATATGAAGACGATAAAGAATATGAAGATGATAATAAATACGAAGATGATAAAGAATATATAAATAATAAAAATAAAAATGAAGAACAATATTATAGAGACATTATACAAAATAGTAATAATGAAAAAACATTCCTAACAATAAATTTTATTAATGGTAAATATATTAAATTTATTATAAATAAAAATGAAAAATTAATTAATATTAAAATTTGGTTATTTGAAATGATTCATTATTATGATTATACAAATAAAATTAATGAATACCTATATCCTGTTTTTATATATGAAAATAAAATTATAAATAATATTAGTTTAACAGTATCAAATATAAATAATGATATATCATGTACAATTATATCTAAATATTCAAGTATGCATCATTTAATATGCACTAATCAATATCATTTTCATAATAAATCAATAACATTTTCTCCAAGCTGTTTAGGTAAAAGATGTTTAGATTGTATATATGATGTAAATGATAATATATCTGGTATTTTATTACCTCAAAATATTAATATTTTTAAATTTCCTGACATAATTCCTGATGAGTATATTGACGAATATACAGATATTATGTGGTATAACTTAAAATTAAAAATTGACAGTCATATTGAGTATAGATCTGAAATGATAAAAAAAGATTCATTTTCTGATATTATGTATAGAATACATGAAAAATCTGATACATATATCTATGATGGGTATGGAACCGAAGATTTTATAAAAAATTTAACACTTGAAGAAAAAGATATTTATTATAATTTTGTGTTAGTAACATTAAAATAATTTTATTTATAAGAATATAATTAATTTTATTTTTTCTTTTTCATAGAATACAATACATGTATGTGAAAAAGTAAATAATTGAATTATAATTATTATATAAATTTAATATATAAATTTATTACCATACAATTTGTTGATTATTATTTTTTTGTAATAATTAATATGAGTGCATTATACTGGATTCCAGAAAATTTAAATAAAATAATTAATTTTGATGATATAGATAATATTGATTATAATATATTTAAATTAAAATATGAAGATGATAAAGATGATAAAGATAAAAAATATAATAATGATAAAAATGATAAAGAACAATATTATAGAGACATTATACAAAATAGTAATAATGAAAAAACATTACTGATAATAAATTTTATTAATGGTAAATATATTAAATTTACCATTAATACTAATGAAAAATTGATTAATATTAAAATTTGGTTATTAAATATGATTGAATATTATAGTTATAAAAATGAAAGAAATGAATATTTTTATCCTATCTTTTTACACAAAGATAAAATTTTAAATAATATTAGTTTAACAGTATCAGATATAAACAATGAAATATCATGCATAATTATAACTAAATATCATTCTATGCATTGTTTAAAATGTACTAATAGTTCTCATATGCATAATCTTAATCTATCAATAGAATTTTCTTCAAGTTGTTTAGGTGAAGAATGTTTATATTATACAGATGAAGATGATGATGTATCCGGTATTTTATTACCTAGAAATATTAATATTTATGAATTTCCTGATGAAATACCAGATCAGTATATTGATGAATATACTGATATTCAATGGTATGAATTAAAAATAAAAATTGATAATATTGTAAAGCATAGAATTGAACTTGAAAAAAAAGAATCATTTTCTAAAATTATGTATAAAATTCAAGATAAAGAAGATGATTATCGTCATCTTTATGAAGATCTAAACGATTTTTTAGATGATTTATCATGTGAAGAAAAAGAAATTTATATTAATTATTGTTTAGTAAGATTAGATAATTAACAAAATTTATTTATAAAATTAACTTATATTTTTTTTTATTGCTTTAACTACATCTTTATCTTTTTGTAAAGATTCTGATGCATATTGTAATGCATTTCCATTTTGTTTAACCGCTTCTATAACTACATCTTTGTCTGCTTGTAAAGTTTCTGACGCATATTGTAATGCATATCCATTTTGTTTGACTGCTTCTATAACAATTTCTTTATTAGAATTATATTCTGAATATATTGATAATACATTACCATCTTGACGAATAGATTTCATCATTATTTCATTATCTTTTATTATATTTTTATCAAGATACATTACTATTTGACCATCTTGTTTAACTGCCTCAAGAATAATTTCTTTATTTAATTTCAAGTTATCAGATGCATGTTGTATAGCATGTGGACTTTGTCTTATTGCTTCGATTACTATTACTCTATTTGCTTTTAAATTATCAGAAGCGTAAGATAGCGCCCAACCACATTCTCTAACTGCATTTAATACAATTTTTTTATCTGCTTTAAACTCATCAGGAGCATTTTTTAATGTTAGACCATCTATTTTAACTATTTTTACAAAAAAATCTTTATTATTCCATAAATCATCAGGATATATATGTGATATCATATCATGATTTTTAGAAATCATCTTAATATTTAGTGATATAAGTTTTAATATAATATCATTATCAGTCTTTAAATTATCAGATGCATATTGTAATGCATGTTTATCTTGATTTATGGCATTTAGAACAATTTCTTTATCATCTTTTAAATTATCAGATGCATGTTGTAATGCAAGACCATTTTGATTTATGGCATGTAGAACAATTTCTTTATCAGCTTTTAAATTATCAGATGCATGTTGTAATTTTTTTCCATCTAATTTAACTATTTCTACAACAAAATCTTTATTATTCCATAAATCTCCAGATGTATATTTTTCTGCACGATAATTTTGATTTATGGCATTTAGAACAATTTCTTTATCATCTTTTAAATTATCAGATGCATATTGTAATGCAAGACCATTTTGATTTATGGCATTTAGAACAATTTCTTTATCATCTTTTAAATTATCAGATGCATATTGTAATGCAAGACCATTTTGATTTATGGCATGTAGAACAATTTCTTTATCATCTTTTAAATTATCAGATGCATGTTGTAATGCAAGACTATTTTGATTTATGGCATGTAGAACAATTTCTTTATCAGCTTTTAAATTATCAGATGCATGTTGTAATGCAAGACCATTTTGCTTTATGGCAACTATTACAATTTCTTTATTATCTATAGATGTGTAAGATAAATTTCTTAATATAGAACCACATTGTCTAACAATAGGTATTAAAATAAATTTAATAGATTCTATTTCTTTTAAAGTATTTTCTTCTATAAAATAATTAATATTTTCAGTAGTATTATAATAACTAAAAAATTTATTTTCTATTTTTATTAATTCATCAACATAAGAATTAATTTCAACATAAGTTAAATCATTATTAATTGATGAAATATTATCATAATTTTTCATTAATGGATCAAAAGAAATATAAATAGGAATATTATTATTTAAAATATAAAAAAATTTTCTTAAATTATTTATTTTATCAAAATTTATAATTTTATTATTAAAAAAATCATAAATAGTTGTATTATAATCATTAGTATTTATTATTAAAATTTCAATACCACTTAATGAATATATTGATATCATTAATTATTAAATATATAAATATAACTTTAAATAAAAAATAATAAAATTAATAATTTTATTATTTTTTCCCATAAATGCGACGTAGGACATATTGTGCGTGATATCTTCATGAAGAAAAAATTGAATATAATAATATTTAATAATTTTAATCATATATTAGGACCATAATTAATATGAACGAAATGTCTAATATTCAAGAAAATAATATGAATAAGTTTTTATTAAAAGTCAGGACACTAAGTGGTTATAAATTAATTAATGAAAATATAGAATTAGAATATACAATAGATATATTTAATAGAATAAATTATATATTACATACTAATATTCATAATCTTGAATGTTTAGATAAAGTTTTTAAGAATATACAATCTTTAAATTATGAATTATATATGTCATCAGATATAGAAAAGACTAGGATAACACCATTTGACATAATAAAAGATAAAATATTTAATAATCAAATAGAGATAACAATAATATTTTTATACATAAATGAAATACAAAATAAATATTTTATGACAAATTTTATAAATTCTTATTTAGTAGCAGTAAATAGTTATATACATCCAAAATCTCTATGTGAAAATTATGATTTTACAATATTAAATAATTATAATAAAAATAATCAAATGAACATGTTATTTGAATCAAGAAATGATATAAATACTCAATTATTATATAAAATAATATCAAAAATAAAAAATCCTTTAGAAATTTTAGAAATTATTTGTTATAATAATAATATTTTTATATTAAAAAAAAATGGAAATATTGAATACTTTTATTTAATTAAGAAAAATAAATATAAATGGAACATTATTGCAAATAATATTAAAAAAATATTTGTTCCATTAAGATATAATTTTAAACCTAATGATTATATAAATAATTCAGGTTTTGTTGCTATTACAAATGATAATAGCGTTATTGAAATTATTTATAATCCATCTATTGATAATAATCTTATACCATGTATAAAATTTATTATTGATTCTGATGTAGTTGATATATTTTTTAATGATTATGCATATGTTGCTATAAAAACAAATAAGACAATTTTTGCATGGGGTAATACTAAATATTGAGGTATTTTACCTAATAATATTCAAAATACTAAATTTAAAAAAATTATTCCTTCAGAAAAAAGTTTTTGTGCAATTACCGATGATGATTGTCTTATAAATTGGGGAAAAATTTACAAAGTGCCTGAAATTAAAATTAAAATAGAAACTATAGTTGTATCCGGAAGAGCATATGCAGCTTTATGTTGTGGTAATGTATATACATGGGGCGATAGTTTTTATGGTGGAAATTCAAATGAATTAAAAAATGAATTACTATCCGGTAATATAATTAAACTTCTTTCAATTAGTGAGCGTTTTGCTGTTTTAGATAATAAAGGCGATGTTTATATATGGGGCGCAGAAGAAAATATTATAAAACATCGTAAAAAAAGAGTAGTAGATATAGTATCAAATTATTGCCAAATTGTAGGAATAAATTATGATGGAACAATTGAATTATGGCATGAATACGGGAAACCAAGTTATTCATGTCCTGATATAAATAATGTTCAAAATATAATAGGTAATAATAATGGATTTGCAGCAATTTGCTCAAATAATGAAATAATTATATGGCATGATATAGAAAATACTATCGCATTTAATAATGTAAAATATATAAATTTGTATTCACATTTTTTTCTACTTATTATAGATGATGAAGTTTATATTTATAATCCAACAAAGAGTTATGAAGCACTATATATAAATGATTATGATAATATAATAAAATTTTTTGAGATAACAGTACAATTACCTCCAGAACGTCCATTGTGGATGAATTAATATTATATATATACTTAATATATTTAATTATTTTATTATAAAATAAAAATTGAAATATTTATAGTTATAATTAATATTATTAACTATTAAAAAAAAAATGGACTCCCAAGTTGAACTATTGACAAATTTAATTTCAACTGTAATAATTGATGATAGTAATATAATTAAAATACAAAAATGGTTTAGAGGTTGTATGTTTAGATTGAAAAAATTACCATTAATAATGTATAAAATACAAAAATATTTATCCACAAGTTCATTCACTTTTGTAAATCAATATGATGATGGTAGAATAAATAGTTGTGCTGATGAAAATGAAGTAATTAAAATACTTACTGAACATTTTGGTGATAAAATAAAAAAGCCGAAAATTAGAATGTGGTATGATATTTTAGCATATGATAATATGTATGGTTGGATACCAATAAATATAAAAACAACAACAACAATAACTAATGATAATATTGGTAATTTAGCTATGTGTGTATATTCTTATACTGATGAAATATTAGATATTCACAGAGATAATACTTATGAGAATGGTATGATGAGTAATATATTATTCAATAAATTGAATAATAAAAAATATAATAAAAATAATAAAAAAGATTATTATTTTGTTGTCTTAAATAAAAGAAATTCAGCTGATATTATTATTAATAGCGTAAAAGGCTTGACATTATTAACTTCTAATATAAATAATTTGCCATTTCAAGTAAATTGGAGTAAAAATAGAGTATTTACTTATGATAATATAAATAAGAAAATAAAATTATTTATAGAATGCTTACAAAAACCAAAACCATCATGGAAAGAAGTATTTATGAAAAATATAAGAACTATTCATATATAAATAAATTAAATAATATTAAAAATAATTTTATTTTTAGATACATTAACCATAATAGTTAATGATAAAGCTGATGCAACATTAGTATCAACAATGTTATGGAAAATATAAGAACTATTCATAAATAAATATTATAATAAACAAGATTCAGGAATAAATGAATTAGAAAGTGATCGATGACCAATTTTAAACCTTCCAGAAAACAAAAAATTATTTTTAAATGTATTACTATTTATATATGATACAATATTAATTAAATTACACTTTTTTTTTGGTTTAAGCATAATTAATCCACCACCAAAATAATTAATTTTACCTAAAAATGATACAATAGGTTTTCTTGTTAAATTATAAATATAAATACAATCTTTACCAAGATTAGCATTTATAGTAGTAATATTTCTTGGAGCACCCCATTCAAACCAATTATTCTCATTAAATTTTCGTATGCCTCTTTTAATAAGTTCTTCTTTATATTGTAATAAATATTTATTTATTTTTTCATCATCACAAGGATAATTTTCAATATAAATGTATTTATCAACTTTATCTTCACTATTTAATATTTCAATATTGCCAAGTTCTTCATTTTTATAAACTTCTTCTTTTCCACTAACAAGTCCAACATATATATCAAAATAATCTTTAAAAATAATACTATTCTTATTTTCTTCTTCACCAAAAATAATTAATCCATTACTATTTGTAATATATAATTGTTTGTCATTATATATTACTCTTTTTTCTATTAAAATATTTTTACAATATCTAAATATAATTATATCAATAGATGCATTCTCAAACATTTTTTCATTATTAGGATGATATATATGTGTAAATGTTCCATTTAACATCATAATATTTAATAATTTAGAAGCACTTGTTAATTTAAGAAAATCTGATGGAACGATAAATATTAATTCGCCATCATCATCAAGTAAATTATAACATTTTTCAGTAAAATCAATATATAAATTACCTTTTTTTGTTCTAATATATGGTGGATTTCCTATTATTGTATTATATGTTTTTGTAATTTTTTGTTTCATAAAATCACCATAAATAACTTTATTTTTTTGTATTTTATCTAACAATTTAATTTTTGTATCTATTTCATACATATCAAATGTAATTATTGGTTTTTTATCTATAATATATGTAATTAAATCTCCTTGACCTATAGATGGTTCTAAAATATTAGTAGGATTATTTAATATAAACTCATATACTTTTTCTTTAAGATCATTATGTGTTGTAAAATATTGTCCTAAATTATGTTTTGTTGTCATAATAGGTAGTTTTATATTTATAATATCTTTACACCGTTTAAATTAAAAAAATCAATTTTTTCTTTTATCAATTTTTCATTAATAATTATATTTAGTAGTTTTTTATATAAAAAAATTGAATAATTATTATTTTAATGATTAAAATAAAATAATATATACCATAAAATATAATATATTATTCATCTACTCATTAAAAATAATATATATAATGACTGAAATTTTTGATATTACCAAAACTATTATTTTAACAGGAGATACTAATAAAGGTAAGACATCAACACTTAATACATTATTAAGTGTTGCTACTGATCGTAATATTAATTTTATAACAGAAAATAAAATTAATACAACAAAAGGTTGCACAGTTGTAAAGTTTCATTCAGATAATAAATATAAAATAGATTATAAAAATGAAACTACTGAATATAAAAATATAGAAGAACTTATTCAAAGCTATAATAAAGTAACATCAGAAATAAATAATTTTTTTGATAATATTATTACTATATATATATCAACACCAATAATAACTTTACACAATATTGCGATAATAGATTGTGTTGGTAAAACACTTGAGAATAATAATTATTATACTAAACAACTTGAATATATAGATAATAATTTTCCTAACAATATTAAAGTATTTGTAACAACAGAATTATCAGTAGAAATCTGTGAAAAATATAAATTCATTTTATTAACATATGCAGATGAAATAGATGAAAGAAAAAAAAATGATAATATACAATATAAATCATTATTTAAAGATAATAATATTAATTATATTTCTAATATTGATACAAATATAGATAATATTGTATTAGATAATGAATCTATACCTGTTTATACAAAAAAAAATAATAATATAAAAAAATTATGGGATATATTAAATGGCAAAATAGAAGAACAAAAATTTAAAATCAGTAAAGAAGATATTTATAATGAATTAGAAAATAAATGTTTTGATTCTAAAGAAAATTTATTACGAATAATTCGTAAAAGTAATAATAAAAAAATATATGATAATTTTAATATTTTATACAATGATAAAAAAATTATTGATAATAATAAATTAAATGAAAAAACATCAGAATTTCTAAAAGAAATTGATCTTCTAAATAAAGACTATAATTCTTTCAGAATCGGTAACCATTGTGTTAAGGCTTTTAAAATATTAAAAATAAATATTATATCTATTTTTGGTATAAAATATGCTGAAACAGATTATAAAGAAGTTATAACTAAATATAAAACAGATATTGAAAAAAAATATAAAGAACTTTTAATACAAGTTTTATTTTTAAATGATAATCATAAACGAAAAAGAGATTAATAATTATTTTATTTATTATAATTTACTAATTATTAGTCTTGGTGGTTTATATATAAATAATTTAATTATTTGAATATTTGTATTACCTGTATCACAACACATGAATAATTTTCTTTTAGTATTTTCTTTATTAAAATAATAATTTTTTAATATATTTATTTGATGATATCTTGATTTATTCATAATAATATATATAAAATAATATATATTATTTTATATATTGAATTTAATCGTCATGTAAAATTAACATCTTTGGATAACGGTAATAACATAGCCTTTACCGCAATTTTGCACATTATATAATATGTGAATGAGCAATATTTTTAATTAATGGTTTAAGTTTTAATTTTTATCTTTTGTATATAATTCTTTGTTGAATTCAAGTATATAAAAAATTAAAAAATTTTTTTATTAATTGTTTGAATTAATTAATATAATACCATAAAAAATATATGATATTCCTAATTCCTATTCTAAAATATAGTTTTACAATGAATCAAGACAGTTGTTCTAAACAATATGAAGTATTTTCTAAACAACCTACTCGTGCATTATTTCATAGATCATATGAAATACCATATAATCAAAGAAATTATCAATGGGACTCAGATAATATTGATCAATTTATAGATGATATAGATAGATTATATAATGAACGAATATCATTTTTAACATTTGGATCATTTTATTTTTTAGATGAAAAATATAGAAAATTTACTATTTGGGATGGACAACAAAGACTAATTACAAATTTATTATTTTTAGCAGCATGTAAAAAAATAATAGAAAATATTAAAGAAAATGAAGATGATTGTAATTTAGGTGCAATAGATGATTGTTTATTTAAAAAAGATTATGAATTAAATGAAAATGAAAAATTATTAAAAAATGATAAAAAAATAAGAATACCTAAAATATATTCTGTATATGATAATGATAATAATATAATTCAATTATTATTAAATGGTAAATTAGATAATATATATGATTTATATGAACAACCAAATGAAAATATTAATGAACAACCAACTGAAAATATTAATGAACAACCAAATGAAAATATTAATGAAGATAATGATGAAATAGATGATAATTACAATAATTATTATTGCAAACAATGTAAAAAAAAATATAAAAGTAAATATAAAAATAAAATGATTGAACATATTGTAAAACAACATCATGATAATGATACAATAAAAACAATATAAAGAAAATAATATATTTAATAATAATTATGAAATACCAAATATGATAATGGCATATTTTAAATTTATAAAATATTTAAAAAATAATTTTATTAAAGATGAAAATACATTATTATCAAAAAAATTAAGTAATTTTTTAGGTATATATTATGATAATATACCACATGAAGAATATATATGTTCTAATTCCAATTGTGCAAGTGCATTTTTTGAATTATTAAATTATCGAGGTAAAAAATTATTAACTTTTAATATTATTTTAAATAAATTTGTACGTGAAATACCAGAAAATAATAATTATAAATATTTATATTACGAAATGTTAAATGATATAGAAAAATTATCAAAAAATAAATATAATATTTTAACTAAAAATACAGATAATATATTGAAATTAATATTAGAATTATCTAATAATAAATATTCAAATAATTACATGATTTATTGTGATGAATTAGTTGATAACTATAAAAAAGAAAATGTATTTGAATATGAAAATATTTATATAATAATTGATACTAATAAGAAATTATTTAATGAAATGTATGAAGAATTGACAAAAAATAAATATGGTAGATTAATTATAATTGATTTTGAATGGAATATAATTCATTATATAATTATGCCATTTTATCTAAAAAATTATAAAAATGATAAAAATAATAAAAAATTACCCCAAAGATGTTAAATATGATTAATATATAATTAAAAGATGCAATACATCTTTTAATTATATATTAATCATATTTAACATCTTTGGATGCCCTACGTCTCATAAATGAGACGGGGAAAAATTATTTAAAATAATTGTTAGTTATCAAATTAAAAGTTATAAAAATAAACCATCACCAAATACATTACATAATAATTATATTAATATTGGTAATGAAATATTAAATTATAAAAATGATAATGATTCATTAATTACTCATATTATTAAATTTATTACTGACATATTAATAAAAGATACATCTAAGATAAATATAAATGAAAAAGAAATATTAAAACCTATTAATCAAAAAAAAATTTTATATTATTATTTAAGAATAACTTCGTCAGATTCTGTTGATTATGATAAATTAGACATTGAACACATTGAACCAAAAAATTCTAAAAATTATAAAGATTATCATGATACACTTGGGTTCACGGCAAAGGCTATACCTTTGTCGCAACCTTGCGCATTATATAATAGAGTATGCATTGCATACTCTATTATATAATGCGTGAAGGAATTTAACTTTGTTTGAATCTGGTAATAATGATAATGGAGTAAAAGGCAACAGATGTTTAAAAGATAAAAATTATTTAGAAAAAAAAAATCATTATTCTAAATCTAATATTCAAATGACACAAGATATAGCTAAAGATTACAAAGAATGGAATAAAGAAAATATTGAAGATAGATATAAAAAAATATCTGATATAATATTTACAGAAATAAATAAAATATTAAATATTAATTCTTAATAAATTTTTTTATATGTATTATTAAATTTAAATTTTATTGTTTTATATCTTGTTATCAGTTTTGAAAATAATTCATATTAATAAATATATTTAATTGATCAAATATCCATTATGACAACCCATATTATGACAACCCACATTATGACAACCCACATTATGACAACCCACATTATGACACCCCACATTATGACAACCTACATTATGACAACCCATATTATGACAACCCACATTATGACAACCCACATTATGACAACCCATATTATGACAACCCATATTATGACAACCCATATTATGACAACCTACATTATGAAGCGGCTTCGCCTTTTACAATATGAAACATATTCATCTTCCACATTATAAAGCGTCAAGCTTTAAATTAATTATATAGTTAATTTAGGTATTCTATAATTCATAGTTAAGACCGTCAATAATATATGTGTAGTGTAAAATTACCTGATAGTTTATTATAATATTTATTATCTATTTTTACAAAAAAATTGAATAATATTTATATTAATCATTAAAAATAATAATATTATACCATAATATAATATTTGATATTATTCATCAACTTATCTAAAATATAAATAAAAATGTTATTTAGAACAATAACAGAAAAACAATATACAATAGAAGTTAATTTAGAAGATTATGCTACTTATAATGATTTTAGTAGGTATATATATGATTCATTATGTAATATAAATTCTACTATAAAAGAAAAATTAAATGATAATTATATTATATATGTTTATAATGAAACTTTAATAACTAAAAAGAATTATAATGAAATTATTAAAAAAATAAATAATGATACAATAATTAATATTATTTTTCAAAAATTATATAATAAAATATATACTACAGATTATGCATTCGCTCTTATTAATAAAAATGGTGATGTTATAACATGGGGTAATCCATCACGTGGTGGTGATTCTTCTAAAGTTCAACATCTATTAAAAGATATTAAAGAAATATATACTACTCATGGATCATTTACTGCTCTTACAGTAAATGATGATATTATAACATGGGGTAAGTGTAATTCTTATTTTTCTAAAGTTCAACACAAATTAATAAATATAAAAGAAATATATAGTAATTATGAAAATGATATTTTTATTGCTATTGATGAAAATAATTATGCTATATCATGGGGTTTTAGAGATGATAAATTTGAAATTTTTTTAAAAATAAAAAAAATTTATTATAATGGAGAAGCAGGAGCAGCACTTTATGAAAACGGTGATGTTGAAACATGGGGCGATCCATACAATGGTGGAGATTCAAATGATGTTAAACATTTATTAAAAAATATAAAAGAAATATATTATACAAGAGAGGCATTTATTGCTATTAATGAAAATAATCATATTATTACATGGGGACAAGCTACATGTGGAGCAGAACTACCAGATAGTTTATTATAATATTAAATATTCTTTAAAAAATTAAATAATTATTTTATTAATCTTCAAAATAATAATATTATACCATAAAAAAATATTTGATATTATTCATCAACTTATCTAAAATATAAATAAAAAATGTTATTTAGAACAATAACAAAAAAATAATATACAATAAAAGTTAATTTAGAAGATTATGCTACTTAGATTTTAGTAGTTATATATCAAAATCATTATGTAATATAGATTCTGTTATAAAAGAAAAATTAAATGATAATTATATTAAATATGTTTATAATGAAACTATAATAACTAAAAAGAATTATAATGAAATTATTAAAAATATAAATAATGATACAATAATCGATATTATTTTTAAAAATTTATATAAAATACATACTACAGTATATGCATGTGCAATTATAAATGAAAATGAGAATATTATTACATATGGAAATAAAAAAAATGGTGGTGATTCTTCTAAAGTTAAACATAAATTGAAAAATATCGAAGAAATATATACTACTAAAAAAGCATTTGCTGCAATTAATATAAATGGTGATGTAATTACAAAAGGAAATCCTGAATACGGCGGTGATTCTTCTAAAGTTCAACATCTATTAAAAAATATAAAAGAAATACAATCTTTTAATAGTGTATTTGTTGCTATTAGTGAAAATAACAATGCTGTAGTATGAAGTGATCCAGATGTCATAATTCAAGATACACATCTACTAATAAATATAAAAGAAATATATTATAATATCAGTGGTGCAGTTGCTATTCTCACATATAATGGTGATGTTATTACATGTAGAAATCAATTTTGTGGAGGTAATTCAGAACAAGTTCGACATTTATTGAAAAATATAAAAAGTATATATTATAATATTGATGCATTAGTAGCAATTACTTAAAATGGAGATATTGTATTATGGGGAGGTGCAGGTGGAGATTCCAGTAAAATTCAACATTTATTGAAAAATATAAAAAGTATATATTATAATATTGATGCATTTGTAGCAATTACTGAAAATGGAGATATTGAATCAGGGGGAGGTGCAGGTGGAGATTCCAGTAAAATTCAACATTTATTGAAAAATATAAAAAGTATTTATTCTACAGATATTGGATTTATTGCTATTGATGAAAATAATAATATTATTACATGGAGTGAATATTTAGAAGATATACCTAATATCATAGTTCAAAATTAATTATAAAATTTATTTATAGATCATGAATTAATACATTTGTATATTATTTAATGTTTTAAAATTTATTAAAAATTTTTTCATTAATTACTAATCAATTTATCTAAAATAAAAAATGTTATTTAGAACTAAAACAGGAGAACAATACATAATAGAAGTAAATTTAGAAGATTATACTTCTTATAATGATTTCAGTTGTTATATATCAAAATCATTATGTAATATGGATTCTACTTTAAAAGAAAAATTAAATGATAATTATATTAAATATATTTATAATGAAACTATAATAACTAAAAAAAATTATAATGAAATTATTAAAAAAATAAATAATGATACAATAATTGATATTATTTTTAAAAATTTATATAAAATACATACTACAGAATATGCATGTGCAATTATAAATGAAAATGAGAATATTATAGCATGGGGTGATCCTGATTGTGGAGGAGATTGCAGCAAAATTCAACATTTATTAAAAAATATAAAAAATTTATGTTCTACTAAAGAAGCATTTGCTGCAATTAATAAAAATGGTGATGTCATGACGTGGGGTAATCCTGAATATGGCGGAAATTTATGTCATGTTCAGCATTTATTAAAAAATATAGAAGAAATATATACTACAGATAAAGCATTTGCTGCAATTAATAAAAATGGAGATGTCATTACATGGGGATGTTGTTCTTATGTATGCAAAAAAGTTCAATTTCTATTAAAAAATATTAAAAAAATATATTCTATTCATGATGTTTTTGTAGCTATTAAAGAAAATGATGATGTTATTGTATGAGGTAATCCAGAAATTTCAGATAATGACAAACCTAAATTAATAAATATAAAAGAAATATATACTACGCGGCATGGTGACAGATCTGCTATTACTCACGATAAAGATCTTATTATATGGGGTGATCATGATATTGAAGAGCATTTATTAAAAAATATAACAAATATATATACTACAAGCGAAGCATTCGCTGCAATTAATGAAAATAGAGATGTTATTACATAGGGATGTGGCGATGTTAGTAATTCATCACATGTTCAGCATCGATTAAAAAATATAACAAAAATATATCCTTTAGATGAAGGTTTTACAGAGATTGATAAAAATAATAATATTATTACATGGGGTTGTATTGGTCCAATAAAATATAAAAAAAATATATAAATATTTATCATAAATTATTATTTTTATTAATTATAGATCAAAATATACATTATAAATATTATTTTATGTAAAATATCAATATTTTTTATATAAATATTTTATTAAAAATTGAAATAAATATAATTTAAATAATAATTATTTTATAAATAAAATATATGACTGATTTTTATCAATCACCAAAAATAATATATATTAATTCTAAAAATATTATAAAATTATGTTTTAATAATAAAATATATGATAGTATAATAAATAATATACTATCATATATAAGACAAGATTATTTAGAAATTAAATCATACTGTTTATTATCTAATAATAAATATAATATTATTGAAATATTTTCAGTAGATAAATTATTTAGATATAGTAAATTAATAATTATTGATAAAACAAAAACTAAAAAAATTTGTATAATATTACAAAATCCATCAGACAAAGATAAGATTATAACATCTAATTATAATAAAATAATAAATTTAATGTTAAAACAAGATAATAATATACATAGCATAACTGTAATAAATCTTTTTGCAAGAATAGATAATAATATTGAAAGCTGGAAAGATAATAATGATTTAATTAATCAAAATGAAAAAAATAATATGATATATATTCATCATAATGTATTTAATAATAGATATGATGAATATTATTTAGGATATGGACAACATATTCAATATACTTGTTGTGTAGAAATATTTAGACCTATATATTGTAAATTTTTAGAAATGTTGTTATCTTTGGAGAATATAATAATGAAAAAATATCATTCAGAATATTGTAAAATAGATAAAAAATTTGATATACCTGGCTATCCATATCCTAAAGGCAATTCAAAACCAATTAATATATCTATAGTAGAAAGATCTATATTAAAAATTTATTATGATAAACATTATAATACATATAATTTGAGTAGAATTAATTAATTTTTTTATAATTAATTAATTTTTTTATAATTAATGTTTTAATGTTGTATAATATATATTTTTATATTTTTATATTTGATTTTGAATAAACTTAAAAATATTAATTATTATTTTATTAAAAAATTTGTGATATTATTGAAATATTTTTAATAATCAAAATAATAAATTATAAAAATTTATTAATAAGATCATATAAAAAAAATAATAATTATATAAATAAATTATCAAGAAAATTAAGGTTTCTATGTGTCTTAAGTCTCATAGTGTCTAAAGGTGTGAAAAATTGCATAAATTAAGTATTTACAATTTCCTTTATAATTCATCACTACCGTAGCCATTTTGGCTCAAGATACACGTGGCAAGTATCAAGAGTTTTATCGCAATGAGCGGCGAGGAGCACGTATACCTTGGAATTTTCATTACCATGGCGGTTGTTGCGTTGGGAGTGATTGGGTGTGTCTCAGCATTGGCTGCATATGTCGTTCACCGTATGACTCAGACGTATCCCGTGGTCAATTACATGTGCGACAGGCAGCCTGATGACGAATTGCACAGAGGAGACATCCATCCGCAAACACATGGAAGGCCTACAAATGACGTTTATGCTGCGCTTCGAGCCGCCGCTGAAGGTCTTGACACGTACGGAAATCCCGACGATGCATACATGGATTATATTATCAACAACAGGATGCCGATGGAGAATCCGATTCCCATTCCCATTCCTGGAGAGGTTTCCGCCGAGCTTGATGTTTGATGTTTGATGTTTGATGACATCATCACAGAATCTTGTTGCATTTTAGGCAATCAAGAAGTTAATATTTATTAACTTTTTGGTAAATTTCTTAGATATTATTTTTTTTATTTTATTTATATTATTTGTAAATAAATTTACACTTGCAAAGATTTAAAATGAGACAAAAATTTTTATATAATTATATAATGTCTCATAAAAGATATCATTCAGACTATTGTAAAATATATAAAAATTTGAATTACCCGGCTATCCATTTCTAAAAAATTCCAAAACCAATTAATATAACTATAGTAGAAAAATTTATATTAAAAATTTATTATAATTAACATTATAATAAATATAATTTAAGTAGAATTAATTAAATTATATTGAGATTAGATGTTATATCATTAATTTTTTAATATTTGATGTTGAAAAACTTATCCCACCAGAGAGAGAGAGAGAAAAAAAAAGAAAAAATAAATAAATTACGCGCACAAATATTCATATTATAATCTATATTGTTGTCTAATTTCATAATATAAAATTACGCGCACAAATATTCATATTATAATCTATATTGTTGTCTAATTTCATAATATAAAATTACGCGCACAAATATTCATATTATAATCTATATTGTGATCTATTTTCATAAAATTACAAGATCAAATATTCATATTATAATCTATTTTCATAATATAAAATTACGCGCACAAATATTTATATTATAATCTATTTTCATAATATAAAATTATGCGCACAAATATTTATATTATAATCTATATTGTTATCTATTTTCATAATATAAAATTATGCGCACAAATATTCATATTGTGATCTATTTTCATAATATAAAATTACGCGCACAAATATTCATATTATAATCTATATTGTTATTTATTTTCATAATATAAAATTACTTGTACATATATTCGTATTATAATCTATATTGTTATCTATTTTCATAATATAAAATTATGCGCACAAATATTCATATTATAATATAAAATTACGTGCAAAAATATTCATATTATAATCTATATTGTTATCTATTTTCATAATATAAAATTACGCGCACAAATATTTATATTATAATCTATTTTCATAATATAAAATTACGCGCACAAATATTCATATTATAATCTATATTGTTATCTATTTTCATAATATAAAATTACGCGCACAAATATTCATATTATAATCTATATTGTTGTCTAATTTCATAATATAAAATTACGCATATAAATATTCATATTATAATTTATTTTCATAATATAAAATTACGCATATAAATATTCATATTATAATCTATATTGTTATCTATTTTCATAATATAAAATTACGTGCAAAAATATTCATATTATAATCTATATTGTTATCTATTTTCATAATATAAAATTATGCGCACAAATATTCATATTATAATCTATTTTCATAATATAAAATTACGCGCACAAATATTCATATTATAATCTATATTGTTATCTAATTTCATAATATAAAATTACGCGCACAAATATTCATATTATAATTCATATTATAATCTATTTTCATAATATAAAATTACGCGCACAAATATTCATATTATAATCTATATTGTTATCTAATTTCATAATATAAAATTATGCGCACAAATATTCATATTGTGATCTATTTTCATAATATAAAATTACACGCACAAATATTCATATTATAATTTATATTGTTGTCTAATTTCATAATATAAAATTACGCGCACAAATATTCATATTATAATCTATATTGTTATCTATTTTCATAAAATAAAATTACGCGCACAAATATTCATATTATAATCTATATTGTTATCTATTTTCATAAAATAAAATTATGCGCACAAATATTCATATTGTGATCTATTTTCATAATATAAAATTACGCGCATAAATATTCATATTGTGATCTATTTTCATAAAATAAAATTATGCACACAAATATTTATATTATAATCTATTTTCATAATATAAAATTACGCGCACAAATATTCATATTATAATCTATATTGTTATCTATTTTCATAATATAAAATTACGCGCACAAATATTCATATTATAATCTATTTTCATAATATAAAATTACGCGCACAAATATTCATATTATAATCTATATTGTTATCTATTTTCATAATATAAAATTACGCGCACAAATATTCATATTATAATCTATATTGTTATCTATTTTCATAATATAAAATTACGCGCACAAATATTCATATTATAATCTATTTTCATAATATAAAATTACGCGCACAAATATTCATATTATAATCTATATTGTTATCTATTTTCATAATATAAAATTACGCGCACAAATATTCATATTATAATCTATATTGTTATCTATTTTCATAAAATAAAATTACGCGCACAAATATTCATATTATAATCTATATTATGAACTTTTTTTATAAT
>Ga0214919_10004004_pt1 | contig 21748 bp, 19 predicted proteins | sample LL1503_MetaG_FD_177994 | JGI IMG/M metagenome (GOLD analysis project Ga0214919, IMG submission 177994) | Freshwater microbial communities from Lake Lanier, Atlanta, Georgia, United States - LL-1503 | ecosystem: Environmental > Aquatic > Freshwater > Lake | place: USA: Georgia | collected... | reverse complement strand
CTTTTTACATGAATCGAACCAACCGCTCAGGCATCATTCGGGGGGGGGTCATCGGTGGGATCGAGCAAACTGGCCAGTGGAAGATGGACGCGCGCTTTGACCGTGAAAAGCTAATACGTCGTATTGAAAAAGCGGCTAGCTTCAAAAGCCGCATTAGCATCTATAATCACGACGCCCTGAATTTGATCACTGACGTGTTTCCGACTTTGCCAGCGCGTTCATTGATCTATCTCGATCCACCTTACTACCAGCGGACGATGGGTCGTCTCTACCATGCAAGCTACAAGCATGATGATCATGCCAAGATCGCGAACCAAGTGCATCAGATTACCCAGCCGTGGATTGTATCCTACGATAACGTCGAACCGATCCGCGAGATCTATGCGCCCTTCCGCCAACAGCAGTTCGGCCTTCGCTACACTGCCAACCGTCAATACGATGCGACGGAAGTAATGATCTATTGCAACGGGATGAAATTTCCCGACCAAGTCCAACCATTCCGTGGCATGGCCGCTTAGAGATATGTTAGGAATTTGAAAAAGGGACGCGGCTTTCTCAAAATTCTACGTGACCTCAGCTTTTTGGAAGCCATCACTCCCAGCCCAGGGCCGCTTCACCGCGCAGGATCGCCTCGGTCTGGGCCGTGTGCCCGCCGCCACGGTCATGCAGCACGAGAGGCGCAAGCAGGACCATCGGGGCCTTGCCGGTCTTGATGGCGCGGACCAGAACCCGCTTGGCGGGGGCGTCGGCGAAGGGGGCGATGGGTCTGATCCTCACCGAACCAGCCTTGGGGGCCAGAAGGCTGAGAATATCGCCCAGACGGTCAGCCCGGTGGATGAGCGTGACGCTGCCGCCCTCACGCACCGATTTCAGCATAAAGCCGATCCAAGCGCCCAGTCCCTCTTCGGCCATATAGGCCCCCAATCGGCTGGGGTCGGGCGTGCGAAGGCTGGCCGGATCGTCAAAGAAGGGCGGATTGCTGATGGCCGCATCGAAGGGCTCTAGCCCCAGCTTGGCGACGGAGGCGGGCAGGGCGGCCTCAACGATCTGAACCCGATCTTGCAGACTATTGAGCGCTATATTGTCGCGGGCCAGCGACGCTGCCTGACGGTCACGCTCAATCCCAACGAACTTGGTCCCCGGACAGCGCGTCGCGGCTGCCAGCAAGGCTCCACCGACGCCGCAGCCTGCTTCTACCACCCGCTGACCTGAAACCGCGTCACAGCAGGCTGCGAGCAGGGCCGCATCTAGCCCCGCGCGATAGCCCTTGATCGGTTGGCGCAAGACGACCTTGCCACCCATGACGGTATCTTGCGACCAAGATTGGGCCAAATCGGACCCCTTGCCACCGTCTGATTCAGATTCCGTCATGGTTTGACCGCTTCAAGACTTGTGCTCGCCTCTCCCCTGACCTATCCCGCAATCCTTGTCTCCTGCAACCGTCAGCGCATATCTAGTATGTCGGCGTTGGGCAGGACTTTAGACTGCTAGCGGCATCAGCGAGGAGCCAGATCTTGGACGCCACGGAGGTCATCACCCGGCCAATCGGTTCTGTCGAGCGCCTCGTGCGTTTGGCGGCGTCGGATATGGCGGGCGTCGACAGCCTGATCATGGGGCGCATGGATAGCCCCGTGCCGGTGATCCCTGCCTTGGCCGAACATCTGATCGTGGCGGGCGGCAAGCGGCTGAGGCCGCTCCTGACCGTCGCCGCCGCGCGGCTGGCGCTGGGGCAGGCCTCGACCGTCGCCAATGGATTGCCCAAAGATGGCTTCTTGAAGCTCGCCGCAGCCGTAGAGTTCATCCATACCGCGACCCTTCTGCATGACGATGTGGTGGACGGGAGCACCCTGCGCCGGGGCAAGGTTGCCGCGCACCTGATCTGGGGCGGGGCCTCCAGCGTGCTGGTCGGCGACTTCCTGTTTGCCCGCTCATTTGAGCTGATGGTCGAGACGGGGTCGTTGCGAGCGCTGAACATTTTGGCCCATGCCTCCAGCGTCATTGCTGAGGGCGAGGTTTTGCAACTGACTCGTGCCCATGATCTGGCGCTGGATCAGGATACCTATCTGGAGATCATCAAGGCCAAGACCGCTGAACTGTTCGCCGCCGCCGCCGAGGCGGGCGCGGTGGTCAGTGGTGCGTCAGAGATCGATGTCCAAGCCCTGCGCGCCTATGGCCTCAATCTGGGACTGGCCTTCCAGTTGACCGATGATGCGCTGGACTATGGCGGCAAGACCGAGACCCTCGGTAAGAACGCCGGTGATGATTTCAGAGAGGGTAAGGCCACCTTGCCCTTGCTTCTGGCCATGGCTCGCACGGGCGCGGCTGAGACGGCCTTCTGGGAGCGGACGGTTGGACGGCTCGATCAGACCGACGCGGACTTCTTGCGCGCTAGAGATCTGATCCTGAGCACAGGCGCACTCGATGCCAGCCTCGATCTGGCGGTGGACTATGCCGAAACGGCCAAAGCTGCGCTGTCGGTGTTTCCGAACAATGACTGGCGTCAGGCCCTCGAGGCTCTGGCCGACTTCTCAGTCAGCCGCGCGGCCTAGGCCTGAAGCGACCGATCCCAGCGCCGCCACAGCAAGACGCAGATCAGGATACTGAGGGCTAAGAGGCCCGCCTGCGAGCCCTGCTGCGTCGTCTCGGCTATGACGCCCAGTCCGGCAAAGACGGCGGTTAAGATCCAGAACCTGACCGATAGGCCTGAATGGGTCCGCCTTGGGTCAGCCAAGAGCCAGCGCTGAAACAGATGGTCACGGTGGGCGGTGAGCAGGCCTTGGCCTCGACGAGCACGCGACAACAGGGTCAAGAACACGTCGGTGAGCAGCGGCAGGCTGGCAAAGACGACGGGATAGGGCGACAGGTGCCCGCCTGCTTTTGGGTCAGCCATCAGTACGGCAAGGCCTGCGATCAAGAAGCCACTGAACAGGGCCCCGGCATCGCCTTGGAACACTCGGGCCCCCGGCAGGTTCCACGGCAAGAACCCCAGCGAGGCTGCCGCAGCGATGATGGCGACGGCGGCAAGGGCGCTCTGACCCTGCTGACCGGCCAAGAGGCCAATGGCGGCCAGGATGATGATGGCGGCACCTGGTGCTAGGCCATTGGCACCGTCGATGAAATTCAAGCCATTGACCAGAACCACGATCCATAGGGCGGTGCCGAGGATCGCGAAGATCGGCAGAAGGTGCAGGTCTCGGCCCGCCGCCAACGGCAGGACGCAGATCTTGGCCACGAAAGCCGCAAAGGCGATGGCCAGCGCGATATGGATGCCAAGCTTCAGCCGGGCATTGAGATCAAAGATGTCGTCGATCAGGCCTAACACACCCATGGCAAGCGCCATGACCATCAGGGCCACGAGCGGTGCCAGATGATCTTTCGGCAAGTGGCTGGCCAAGAGGGCGAGGCCAGCGCAAGTGCCCGCCATGATCCCAAGGCCGCCGCTGGTGGGTGTCGGGGCCTTATGAGCGCCCCGATCCCTTGGCGGATCAACGGGTCCCCAGCGTGAGACCAGTCCCGTCACCACGGTCCCCGTTGCCCAAGCCAACGCTGCCGCTAAGGCCAGTCGGTCGGTCACGGGAGAGGTCCTTAGCGAACAGCGGCGCAGAAGCGCTGGATGCGACTGCAGGCGTCTTCAAGAATCTCGGTCGAGGTAGCGTAGGAGATGCGGAAGAAGGGCGACAGGCCAAAGGCCTCGCCATGGACCACGGCCACGCCCTCGGATTCCAGCAATTCAGCGGCGAAGTCCTCATCGTTTTTGATCACCCGGCCCGACGGTGCCGTCTTGCCGATCAGACCTTCGCAGGACGGATAGACATAGAAGGCCCCTTCCGGCGTAGGGCAGAACAGGCCATTGGCTTGATTGAGCATCGACACAACCAGATCGCGGCGCGTCTGGAAGATGGCGGCGCGCTCCGGGATGAAGTCCTGAGGGCCGTTCAAAGCCTCGACTGCGGCCCACTGGGCTATGGAGCAGGGGTTTGACGTCGACTGGCTCATGACCTTGGCCATGGCCTTGATCAGGGGCTCAGGACCTGCCGCATAGCCGATGCGCCAGCCGGTCATCGAATAGGCCTTGGACACGCCGTTCATGGTCAAGGTGCGGTCGTACAGCTTAGGCTCGACCTGAGCGATGGTGGTGAACTCGAACCCGTCATAGATCAGGTGCTCGTACATATCGTCGGTCAGGATCCAGACGTGGGGATGGCGCAGCAGCACATCGGCCACCGCCTGCAATTCTTGGCGCGTATAGGCCGCGCCCGAAGGGTTGGACGGCGAATTGAGCAGCAGCCACTTGGTGCGCGGCGTGATGGCGGCTTCGAGGTCAGCGGGCTGAAGCTTGAAATTGTTCTGAGCCGTGGTGGCCACGAAAACAGGTTCACCGCCAGCGAGCAGCACCATGTCGGGGTATGACACCCAATAGGGCGCAGGCACGATCACCTCGTCACCGGGCGATAGGGTCGCTACCAGGGCATTGTAGATCACAGGCTTGCCGCCGGGCGACACATTGACCTGAGACGGCTTGTAGCTGAGGCCATTCTCACGCTCGAACTTGGCGCAGATCGCGGCCTTCAGCTCGGGGATGCCGTCAACATCGGTATATTTGGTCTTGCCGTCCTGGATCGCCTTGATCGCAGCGGCCTTGATCGTGTCCGGCGTATCGAAGTCCGGCTCGCCTGCGCCGAGGGAAATGACATCCCTGCCCTGACGGATCAATTCGCGGGCCTTTGCAGACACAGCGATAGTGGCGGACGGCTTCACGCGGCGCAGGGCCTGCGACTCCAAAGACATGATCAACTCCGATTTCAAAAGACGGGTTGGTTTAGCCCCATGTGGTTCGGTTGGCAAAGGGTTGGGGGTGTGATCAGGAAAAAAGGCCCTCACCCAACCCTCTCCCACAGGGAGAGGGCTTTAACACTCGTAGCCCTCGCCCCCTTGGGGGAGAGGGTTGGGTGAGGGGGTGTCCCCGAACCTCCCAACCGCGTGAAAGGGTCTGGGTCCCCGCCTTCGCGGGGAACACGGAAGGGAGGAAACAAGGCCCCCTTCGGCCCTTCGGGCCACTTCCCCCAAAGGGGGAAGATCTAAGAGTCATAAATCTTCCCCCTCTGGGGGAAGTACCGGCGTAGCCGGGGTAGGGGGACTCCCCGCCGCCTTCCCCGCGAAGGCGGGGATCCAGACCCTTTCGCTCAAGCGGGAGGCGGCCCGCTGGTCGTATGTCTTCGCGGGGAAACGGGGTCAGGAAACGAGGCCCCCATCGGCGAAGCCGGGGTAGGGGGTTTACGGCGGCAGGTGTCTTACCCGTCACTCCGCTCTATAAGGAACCCATGACCGCTCTGATCCGATTCCTGATGAATATGGACGCCCGCGCTTGGCGCAGCGTTGGTGTGTCATTCGTGCTGTTTGGCGGCGTCGGGATCGTTTTTGTGTTTGGCGCGCAGCTTCTGGGCTTCAATGGCGAGGCGACGGTCGAGCATTGGCTGGATGTAGCGCCGCACGGCCCCTTTGCCTTGCCGGCGGCGGTGGCGGTCTTTGCTCTGATGGCCTTTTTGGGTGTGCCGCAATTTGTCCTGATTGCCGCAACCGTCTTGGCCTTCGGTCCTTGGGTCGGGCTGACCTATAGCTGGATCGGCACGCTGGTCTCAGCGGTGGTTGGCTTTGGGCTCGGCCGTAAGATCGGCAGCGGGGCCCTGTCGGCCTTGGGCAGTGTTGGCGGCGGTGAGGGTGTGACGCGCTTTATGGGCCTGATCGGCCGCAATGGCTTTATGGCCAGCCTGATCGTGCGTCTGGTACCGTCTGCGCCCTTTATTGTCGTCAATATGGCGGCAGGCGTTACGCCGATGCGCTTTCTCCATTTTCTGGCGGGCACAGCGATTGGCATCATCCCTAAGATCGCCCTGACCGCCTTTGCCGGTAATAGTATCGTCCAAGCCATGAAGGGCGGGGGCTATCAGCCCCTAATCCTACTGATCGCGGCGGCCTTGATCTGGCTCGGAGCTGGATTTGTCGCTCGCCGTTGGATGAAGCGCGATGGAAATGAAATTTCGTCAAATGAACGGACAATGTGAAAATTTCTTGCCGTGAGCCGGAAAATGCACCCGTTTGGCGCAAGAGGCTTGCTCAAATCGCGAAGATTCGTTAGAAGCGTAGCATGAATATGCGTCTTCACATGACTGGACAGGCTGCTTTGGCAGTGCTGTACCCCCTCTTGGGTGGGGTCCTAGGGCTTAGCTGCCCCTGGGCGTTCTGAGGCGCGTATCGAACGCGGCCGGACGTGCAGGGGGTGAAAGACAAAACCCTAAACCGTCCATGACCAACGCCAAGAGCAATTCACATGACCGCTTCCATCGATAACACCGCCGCAGCCGCTGCTAAGGCGCGCGAAAATGTCATCATCTTTGACACCACCATGCGCGACGGCGAGCAATCGCCCGGCGCCTCCATGAGCCTGGATGAAAAGCTCGAACTGGCCAAGATCCTCGAAGAGATGGGGGTCGATGTCATTGAGGCCGGTTTCCCCATCGCCTCCAACGGCGACTTTGAAGCGGTCCGCGAGATCGCCAAGATCGTCAAGACCAGCACCATTGCGGGCCTGTGCCGCGCCCATCAGGTCGATATTGACCGCTGCGCCGAGGCCCTGAAGCCTGCTGCCCGTGGCCGCATCCATGTGGTGATCGCCACCAGCGACCTGCATATGAAGCATAAGTTGCAGATGGAACCCGAACAGGTTTTGGAAACCATCACCCGCTCGGTCACCCATGCTCGCAACCTGCGCGACGATGTCGAGTGGTCCGCCGAAGATGCGACCCGCAGTGAGCGCCAGTTCCTGCGCCGCGCCGTCGAGGCGGCCATCAAGGCTGGCGCCACCACCATCAATCTGCCAGACACGGTCGGCTATACTTACCCGTCCGAATATGCCGACCTGTTCAGCTGGATGACCCAGAATGTTGAGGGTGCAGACCGGGTGATCTTCTCAACCCACTGTCACAATGACTTGGGTCTGGCCGTGGCCAACTCTCTGGCCGGGGTTCAGGGCGGCGCGCGTCAGGTGGAATGTGCCATCAATGGTCTTGGCGAGCGGGCCGGTAATGCGGCGCTGGAAGAGATCGTCATGGCGCTCAAGGTGCGGGCCGACCGTCTGCCCTTCCAGACCCGCATCGACAGCACCCACATCACCCGCGCCAGTCGCTATGTGTCGGCCATCACCGGATTTGCGGTCCAGTATAATAAGGCCATCGTCGGTAAGAACGCTTTTGCCCATGAAAGCGGCATCCATCAGGATGGCATGCTGAAGAACCGCGAGACCTACGAGATCATGACCCCGGAATCGGTCGGTCAGGCCCCCTCGACGCTGGTCATGGGCAAACATTCCGGCAGCCACGCCTTCCGCGCTAAGCTGAAAGATCTGGGCTATGAGCTGGGCCAGAACGCCCTAAGGAGGCCTTTGTCCGCTTCAAGGACTTGGCGGACCGCAAAAAGCACGTCTATGACGACGACATTATCGCGTTGGTCGATGACGCCTTGGCGCGGGGCGGGGAGCGGATCCGCGTGACCCATCTGCGCGTCATTGCTGGCACCGAAGGCCAATCCGCCGACCTGACCTTGGACATTGACGGCGTCGAACAGAAGGCGACCTCAACCGGTGACGGTCCGGTGGATGCCGTATTCAACGCCATTCGCCAGATCGTGCCCCACGAGGCGGCGCTTCGCCTGTTCCAAGTTCATGCCGTGACCGAAGGCACCGATGCTCAGGCTCAGGTCTCGGTGCGTCTAGAAGAGGATGGCCGGATCGCGACGGGTCAGGCTGCCGATACCGACACCATGACCGCTTCGGCTAAGGCCTATGTCAACGCCCTGAACAATCTGATGGCGCGCAAGCAGAAGTCGGCTCCCGAGCCCCTCGTCTCCAGCCAGTTCTAAACACCGATGCCTAATCCTCAATCTCGCGCTGGGTTTGGCTCGGCGCGAGGCGGGGGCGTCGCCTCATGTTGATCTGGATCCCCCTGACCCTAGCGGCGACTTTTTTGCAGGTCTCGCGCAATGCCCTGCAGCGCGGGCTATTGCCCGTGGCGGGCCCGTGGGGCGCGACCTTGGTGCGGTTTTTGTTTGGGCTGCCCTTTACGCTGGCCTTCATTGCTGTGGCCAAGCTGATGACCCCTCAGGCTCAGGGTCATTTCAGCGCCTATTTCTTTATGGCCTGTGCCATCGGTGCCTTGGCGCAGGTCGGAGCGACGGCGGCGCTTTTGGTGTCGATGCAGCGGTCCAGCTTTGCCATTGGCACGGCCTTTCAGCAGAGCTCGCTGCCCTTTACGGCCCTCGTCGGTTTCTTCGTGTTCCACGATCCGATTAGCCCGGTCGCTTGGCTCGGGCTGTTCATTGCCACGGCGGGTCTAATCTATCTGTCCTGGCCGCGCCGGATGGAGGGGGTTCGCGACTGGAGCCCAGCGCTGCTCGGCTTGACCGCAGGAGCCTGTTTTGCCCTTGGGGCCAATGCCTTTCGCCAAGGGGGGCTCGCCTTTGATCCGAACCATGCTGTCTTTTCGGCGCTCGTGACCGTGGCAGTGGTCCAGACAATCCAGACCCTCGTGCTGATCATCGGCCTGATGATCCTTGACCCCAAGGCACTGAGGGGCGCGATCGGCGCTTGGAAGTCATCTTTGGGTGCGGGGTTCTTCGGGGCCGGGGCCTCTGCGCTGTGGTTTATCGCCTTGACCATGAGCCCGGCAGGACCGGTTCGCGCCGTTGGCGTGGTTGAGATGCCGGTCGCGGCCCTGATGGGGCGCAGGCTGTTCGCTGAGCGTTTGAGCCTCGCCCAGATCGTCGCGGGCGCCATTACCGCGCTTGGCGTGGTTTTAGCCGCGATTGGATAGTTAGTTCGCTTATCGTTTTGAGCGGTGTGCCTATAGACGTGCATCAAACCGAATCACAAAATGCCTTGAATTCAACACGCTCACAGGGCAAACCGACCTGTCTGCAGGGCTTGAAACAGGGTAAGCGTTCTTCTTGTCTGTCGATTGTCCTTACGGAACGCAATTCGTGTGGATGAACCGTCAAGGTCTGCAGCCACAAGACCATTTATTCGCTACCTTAGGTAAGACGCCCTTCAATCCCTGAGTCTCAAGGCACATCATGTTTTCGTCTCTCTTCGGCATGGTCTCCAATGACATCGCCATTGACCTCGGCACGGCCAACACCCTGATCTATATGAAGGGTAAGGGCATCGTTCTGAACGAGCCTTCGGTGGTGGCGCTGCGTACGGTCGGCGGACGCAAGGTCGTTCACGCTGTCGGTATCGAAGCCAAGCAGATGCTGGGCCGCACCCCGGGTCACATGGAGGCCATCCGCCCCATGCGCGACGGGGTGATCGCGGACTTCGAAGTGGCTGAAGAGATGATCAAGCACTTCATCCGCAAGGTTCATAATCGCAAGAGCTTCGTGAACCCCAAGGTCATAGTCTGCGTGCCATCGGGCGCGACCGCCGTTGAGCGCCGCGCGATCAATGATAGCTGCCTGAACGCCTCGGCCCGCCGCGTGGGTCTGATCGATGAGCCTATGGCCGCCGCGATCGGCGCGGGCCTACCGATCCACGAGCCGACCGGTTCGATGGTCGTCGATATCGGCGGCGGCACGACCGAGGTCGCGGTTCTGTCCCTGTCCGGCATCGTCTATTCGCGCTCGGTTCGCGTTGGCGGCGACAAGATGGATGAGGCGATCATCTCTTACATGCGTCGTCACCATAATCTGCTGATCGGTGAAACCACCGCTGAGCGGATCAAGAAGGAAATTGGCACCGCCCGATCACCGGCCGATGGCGAAGGCCTTGCGATTGAGGTCAAGGGCCGCGACCTGATGCAGGGCGTGCCGCGCGAGGTTCGGATCAGCGAAAAGCAGGCGTCAGACGCCTTGGCCGAGCCGGTCAGCCAGATCGTTGAGGCGGTCAAGGTCGCGCTCGAGGCGACGCCGCCCGAACTGGCGTCAGATATTGCCGATAAGGGCATCATGCTGACCGGCGGCGGCGCCTTGCTGCGCGGTCTGGATTTGGAAATTCGTGACCATACCGGCCTGCCCGTGACGGTCGCCGATGATCCGCTGTCCTGCGTGGCGCTGGGCTGCGGCAAGGTGCTCGAGCATCCGCGTTGGATGAAGGGCATCTTGGAATCCTCCATGTCCTAACCGCCTGTTGGCGGCACTTCTCGCGTCCTGACGAATTACTATGATCTTGGCTGTGTCCAGATCTGCCGTGGAGACCAGCGTTGTCCTTAAGGGACGGGCCATTTCAAGACCTCAAGGTCCCGCTCACCTGGGCGGCAGCCATGGCGGTGATTGTCGCGGGCGTGGCGGGTCTTGGCCTTTTGCTCAGCGACCGGCGCGAAACCTATAAGGCGGAGGCCTATGGGGCTGGGCGCGTGGTTGTTGACCGGGTGGTGGCTCCGGCCGCCAACGTCCTATCAACCCCAGCCGATTGGGCTCGGGTCCTTGGCAACGGCATTGGTGACTATTTCTTTGCGGTCAGTGAAAATCGCCGCCTGAAGCTTGAAAATGCGCGGCTGCGACAGTGGCGAGATGCCGCCATCGCACTGGAAGATATCAATTCTCGCTATCGTGCCTTGTTGGGCGTCAAGATTGATCCTCCGATCCCCATGGTCACGGCGCGGGTTGTGCTCGATGCACGCGGCCCCTTTGCCAATACCCGCCTTGCCAATGCGGGCCAGGAAAGGGGCGTCAGGGTCGGTCAACCGGTGATGAGCGATGCCGGACTTGTCGGCCGCGTTGTCGGCACGGGGCAAGGTATTAGCCGTATTCTGCTGCTGACCGATGTCGCGAGCCATATGCCGGTTCTCGTAGACCGAACCAATGCCCGCGCCATCCTGTCTGGAGATGGCGGTCCCAATCCGACGCTGGACTATCTGCGGGGCATTGATCCTGTGCGCAATGGTGACCGTATCTTGAGCTCTGGTGATGGCGGTGTCTTGCCACGCGGCCTACCTGTTGGAACCGCCGTTAAGGGCTTGGATGGCCATTGGCGGGTGCGTTTGAGCGCAGATGCCGTGCCGATCGATCTTGTGCGCATTCTTCTGTTCAAGGATTTCACCGATCTTGCCGCCCAAAAGGCGTTGCAGGCCTCGAAAATGCCGCCCTTAACCGATGTTCCCGCGCCGGTGGCGTCGTCTTCTGTCCTGCCACCTGCGCTCACATCGAAGCCTGCAGCGGCGAAGGTTGTCGCTCCAGTCGCTGTAAAACCGGCTGCAACTAAGCCTGCGCCTACCAAGCCTACCGCTCTAACAGCCGTGCCGCCCAAGCCAGTTGCCAAACCTAGCGTCGCTGCGGCGGAGCCGGTCAGATGAAGTTTCAGACCTCGCGTCAGACAGCGGCACGCTCGATGGATGCGTGGAACTGGTTAGCCGTACCCACCCTGACCTGCCTGATGCTGACCCTGCTATTTGCCTTGCCGATCAGGATATTTGGTCTTTTGCCGCCCGAGCCCGTTTTCTTGATGGTTCCGGCCTTTGTCTGGGCAGTGATCCGCCCTTCGATCTTGCCGCCGATTGTTCTGATGGTCTCTGGCCTATTGATCGATATTCTATGGGGGGCACCCTTGGGCCTTTGGGGTTTCTCACTGCTATTTGGCTATGCCGGTGTGCTGGCCTCGCGCAGTTTCGCCAGCGGGCAAGGGCAGTCGATGAACTGGGTCTGGTACGCCATCACCTGCTTGATCGTTGAACTGACCGCCTATCTCGTGACCCTCATCGATCTTCAAGCTGCTCCCAGCATCGTTGGTGCCTTTTGGCAGTGGGCGGTGACGGCAGCGCTCTATCCCTTTGCCCACCAATTGATTGAGCGGTTCGAGGACGCGGACGTCCGCTTCAAATGAGTGAGCCGTCGATCTTCTTTTCTGAAGTCAATGAGCGTCAGGGCGTCTTCAACCGGCGCGCCTTTCTCATGGGCGGTTTGGCCGGAGGCGGCATCTTGGCGCTGGGCGGGCGATTGGCCCAGCTTCAGGTTCTGGAGTTTGACCGCTATCGGCTGATGTCGACGGAAAACCAGTTCAATTTTCGTCTGATCCCACCACCCCGTGGCCGGATTTTGGATCGGTTTGGCGTGGAGCTCGCCTCCAACAGGCCCAATTTCCGCGTCTTGCTGGTCCGCGACGAGATCAATGATATTGACGCGACGCTCGACGCCCTGTCGCAACTGATCCCCATTGCCCCCGAGCGGCGCAGGCAGTTGCTGCGTGAAATCTCACGCAGTCCCAAGCTGGTGCCGGTGGCCGTTGCCGAGGACCTGACGTGGGAAGAGTTCTCACGGGTCAATGTGCGCACGCCAGAGCTGCCCGGCGTCACAGCCGATATGGGCGAGGCGCGGGTCTATCCCCATGGCGGGGCCTTTGCCCATGTGGTCGGCTATGTGGCCAAGGTTTCGGACCGCGATGTCGCAGCGGCGGGCCTCAACCCTGATCCGCTGCTGCACCATCCAGGCTTTCGCATCGGCAAGCAGGGCGTGGAAAAGGCGCTCGACACCGTCCTGCGCGGCAAGTCAGGCGCGGTCAAAACCGAGGTCGATGCACTGGGTCGTGAGGTTCGCAAGGACCCTGTAGGCGATATTAAGCCTATTGCGGGCAAGACCGTGGTCCTGTCTCTAGACGCTGATGTTCAGGCTCGGGCGCTGGAAGTGCTCGGTGAGGACAGCGGCGCCTGCGTGGTCATGGATGTCCAGTCCGGCGACCTGATCTGCATGGCCTCGGCGCCCAGCTTTGACGCCAACCAGTTCGTTAAGGGGCTGTCCGCCGCTGACTATCGCGCCCTGTCCGAATATGAACGCCGCCCCTTGCTGGATAAGGCCCTGTCAGGAACCTATCCACCGGGTTCGACCTTCAAGCCGATGACGGCCTTGGCCGCCTTGGACTCAGGGATGGTCAATCCGAACGAGACCGTGGTCTGTTCGGGCCAGATGTGGTTTGGCAATCGCTTCTTCCACTGTTGGAAGCGTGGCGGGCACGGTGTCCAGAATATGCATGAGGCGATCAAGAACTCATGCGACATCTATTTCTACCAGACAGCCTTGAAAATTGGCCCCGACCGCATCGCGCGGGTCGCGGAGGCCTTTGGCTTGGGTCAGACCTTTGATATCGGCATATCGGGTCAAAAGCCGGGGCTGGTGCCGTCGTCGGCTTGGAAGCGTCGACAATATAAACAGCCTTGGTATCCGGGGGAGTCCCTTAGCTTCGGGATCGGACAGGGGGCCCTGTCGGCCAATGCCCTTCAACTGGCCGTTATGACCGCGCGCTTGGCCAATGGTCACAAGGCGCTCAATCCGCGCCTGATCAAGTCCATCGGCGGGGTCGAGACCCCGAGCGGTGCCGCAGCAATCGACCTGCCGTTCAAGCCTGAGCATATGGAGCTTGTCCGCGCGGGCATGGCGGCCGTGGCCAATGATACGACCGGTACCGCTTACCGCGCCAGTCAGCTGGGTCTTGGCCCGGTCTTGATGGCAGGCAAGACGGGTACGGCGCAGGTTCGGGTGATCAGCCGCGCGGAGCGGGCCAGTGGTGTGCGAAGTAACGACTCTCTGCCTTGGCACCTGCGCGACCATGCGCTTTTCGTCGCCTTCGCGCCCTATGATGCGCCGCGTTATGCCCTTTCGATCATTGTCCAGCATGGCGGTGGTGGCGCCGCCGTCGCCGCCCCCAAGGCACGCGAAATCATGAGGGTCGTCTTGCTGAAAGATGCCGCCATCCGCGCCCGGATTGAATCGCCCCTGCCTATGCCTGAGGCCCCAGTCTCTACGACCGGCGAGGTCGAGGGCGAGGCCCCGCCGCCGCCCAGCGAGACGATCTTGCCTGCGGCTGCACCCACCGTTTCGGGAGGCTCGACCCAATGACTGCGAGCGCCATTACCCGTCCCGGTGAACGGGACCGCTTGATCGTCAAGCTGGCCCAGATCGACTGGACCTTCATGTTGGTCCTATGCCTGATCGCGGCCACGGGCGCGGCCATGCTCTATTCGATTTCGGGCCTGTCGTGGGAGCCATGGGCTGCCAAGCACCTGATCCGATTTGGTCTCTGTCTCGCCCTGATGATCGTGCTCGCGACGGTGGATGTTCGTATCTGGTTCATCTCGGCCTATCCGGTCTATGGTCTTGGGCTGTTGTTGCTGGTCGCCGTTGAGGTGATGGGGGACGTGTCATTGGGCGCACAGCGCTGGCTTGATCTGGGTGTCGTGCGACTGCAACCCTCTGAAATCATGAAGATTGGCTTGGTGTTGGCGCTGGCCCGGTTTTATCACGGCCTATCGGCGGAGGCGGCCAAGTTCTCTTGGCGGCTGGTGGTGCCGGTGGTCTTGATTGCTATGCCAACCCTATTGGTGGCCCATCAGCCAGACCTCGGCACTGCGGTCTTGTTAGCGGCGACTGGGGGCGCAGTCATGGTGCTGGCAGGTCTGAGCCTGAGGGTCGTGGCGGCCTTGGCTGTGTCGGTTGCCGCCGCCATCCCGCCCTTTGTCCTGTTTGTGCTGCATGACTATCAGCGTAACCGCATCTTGACCTTCCTGAACCCTGAGGCCGATCCCTCCGGGTCGGGCTACCATATCTTGCAGTCCAAGATCGCATTGGGATCTGGGGGGCTCTTGGGCAAGGGCTATGGCCTAGGCTCGCAAAGCCAGCTCAATTTCCTGCCGGAAAAACATACCGACTTTATCTTTGCCACCTTGGCCGAGGAGTTCGGCTTTGTCGGCTGTATTTCGGTGCTGTTGCTCTATGCCGCTGCCATCACGATAGCCCTGCGCATTGCCAGCATCTCGCACAGCCACTTTGGCCGTCTGGGGGCCGCGGGCGTGACCGCGACCTTTGCCCTCTATGTGATGATCAATGGGGCCATGGTCATGGGCCTCGCCCCGGTCGTCGGCGTGCCCATGCCGTTACTATCGTTCGGCGGCACGGTGATGCTGACCGTCATGATCGGCTTTGGTCTGGTCCAGTCCGTGCGGGTCCACCGCTATTCCGAGATCACCAGTGGACGGGGTACCCTGCTCTAGAGGCTGAAGGCCGCATCCGTGGCCCGGACCAGACCATCGATCACACCGGGTTCGGTCGACGCGTGACCGGCATCCCAGATCAGGTTGAAATTCACTTCCGGCCAACCGGTCTTGACCCGCCAAGCGGCATCCATCGGGGTTACCACATCATAGCGCCCCTGCACGATCCAGCCGGGGATGTGGCGGATCCGGTCTAGGTTTTTGAGGATCCAGTCGTCTTCCTCAAAGAAGCAGCCATTCATGAAATAGTGGCACTCGATCCGCGCGAAGGCGACGGCGAAGGCGGTTTCGTTGAACTTGTCGGGACGATCGGCTGGCCCTCGGATGGAGATGGTATCGCCCTCCCATTGGCTCCAGGCCGCCGCGGCCTCAGCTTGCGCGATGGGGTCAGAGCCAGTCAGGCGTTTGTGGAATTCGGCCATCAGATTATCGCGCTCGTCCACCGGGATCGGGGCGACATAGCGCTCCCAGACGTCGGGAAACAGCATTGAGGCCCCGTTCTGATAGAACCAATGCAACTCGCGCTGAGAGCCCATAAAGATGCCGCGTAGGACCAGAGCCTCGACCCGGTCAGGATGGGTGATGGCGTAGGCAAGGGCGAGCGTGGAGCCCCAAGAGCCGCCAAAGACGGTCCATTTTTCAAGCCCGAGCTGCACGCGCAGTCGCTCAATATCCTCGATCAGGGTCCAGGTCGTATTATCCTCGAGCGACGCATTGGGGGTCGAGCGCCCGCATCCGCGCTGATCAAACAGGACCATGTGCCAGCGCGACGGATCGAAATAGCGCCGCATGGTCGGATTGATCGCACCGCCCGGGCCGCCATGAAGGATCAGGCAGGGCTTACCCTTGGGCCGTCCGCACTGTTCAAAGAAAACCGAATGGCCGTCCTGTTCAGGCAGATATCCGCTATTGAAGGGCTGGTTCTCAATATAGAGGCCCCGGCGCATGGCGGGGCTGGCGAGGGTCGAGGCGGTTATTGGGTCCATGGTCTCGCCCTAGCGCGGAAACCGGCGATTGAGCCAGTCTAAAAAGATCGCATTCACCTCTTCGGGCTTTTCCTGCTGTGTCCAGTGACCGGAATCGAGGACCAGCGCCTTTTCTAAATCCGAACAATATTTGCCCATCCTGTCGGCCATGGAGGGCGGCAGGACGGCGTCCTTCTCGGCCATGACCATCAGCGAGGGGACATCGACCCGGTCGACCAGATGGGCCGAGTTCTCCCAGTTGCGGGTAAAGTTGCGATACCAGTTGATGCCGCCGCGAAAGCCAGAATGGCGGTACATCTCGACATAGACCCCCAGTTCCTCATCGGTCAGGATCGGGCTGTCGGTCTCGCTGGGCACAAAGTTCGGTATGGCCTTGTAGATCGGCTCACGCACCTGAGCGGCCATAGTTGCATTGGGGCGCCGCAGGTTAAACCGGAAGGTCCTTTCCAGATCGGCCTCAAAGACGGCCTCGGCCTCACCCGGCTTCTGGAAATAGACGATATACATGTCCTCGCCCAAATTCTCGCGATAGAGGGCGATGGGATCGCGCGACAGGCGCGGGATAAAGGGGGTGTTCAGGCCCATCACTCCGGCTGTGCGATCTGGATGGCGAAGGGGCATTTGCCAAGCAATCAGCCCGCCCCAGTCGTGCCCGCACCAGATGGCCTTCTCGATGCCCAGATGATCCAGCAGACCAATTAGGTCGTCGGTCAGGTGCTCCATATCAAAGTCGGTGACGGCCTCGGGCGAGGAGGTCAGGCCATAGCCGCGCTGATCGGGTGCGATCACCCAACGCCCAGCATCACCCAAGCCCTTGAGTTGATGGCGCCAAGAAAAGGCCAGCTCTGGCCAGCCATGACAGAAGATCACCGGAATGCCGCCGCGCGGACCGGCCTCGTAATAGGCCATGCGGATGCCGTTCAGTTCGGCATATTGGACCGCTGGCATCAGCCGTTCGAGTGCGCTCATCTCTTGACCCCATCCCCGAGACCTTTTCGGTCCGCCTTCATCTTGACTGTATGGATAGGGGGCAGAGGGGCTCTGTGCCAAGCTCTTTTGCCAGCTTAGGCTTGCCCCGTCTTGCCGGGTGGTTCATGACCTGCCCATGACCGAGACCCAAACCCGTTCGTCGACCTTTGGCATTGTGATGTTGCTGGGCACCATGACCGCCTTCGCGCCCATGTCCATCGACATGTACTTGCCAAGCTTTCCCGCCATTGGCCGGGACCTGCACACGACGCCACAAGCGGTGCAGACCAGTTTGGCGATATTCTTTGCCGGTCTGGCCTTTGGTCAGTTCTTTGTCGGCCCGGCCTCTGATCGGTTTGGGCGGCGCCTACCGGTCCTGATTGGCATTAGTGTCTATGTCGCCTCCTCGATCGCCTGCGCCCTTGCGCCAACCATTGAGGTCCTGTGGGCAGCGCGGGTAGCTCAGGCGCTGGGCGGGTGTGCGGGTGCGGTCGTGTCCCGTGCTGTGGTGCGCGACCTGTTCAGCAGTCAAGAGATGGCGCGGGTCCTGTCCCTGATGACCCTCGTCATGGGCATGGCCCCGATCCTTGCCCCGATGCTGGGTAGTGTCGTCCTGAGCCTTGCCGGATGGCGGGCGATCTTCTGGTGTTTGGCCCTGTTTGGAACGACGGTCGGTCTGGCCGTGATCTTCCTGCTCAAGGAAACCCGCTCGCCCGAGACGGCGGCGCAAGCGCGGGCAGAGAACCCTTTTCAGGCCTATGGTCTCTTACTGAAAAATCCTCGGCTAATGGGCTATCTGTTGGCCGGGGCGCTCAATAGCGCCTGCCTCTTTGCCTATGTCTCGTCGTCAGCAGACCTGTTCATCACCACCTACGGCATCTCGCCGGGGCAGTTTGGGCTCTATTTCGGGGTCAATGCCGTCGGATTGATTGGCGCGGGCCAGGTCAATCGCCACCTGCTGCGCTATTACAGCTTGGACAGGATATTGAGCGTAGCCAGCCTTGTGACCCTTGTGATCGGGGTGGTGATGATGGTCACGACCTCGACCGGCTTTGGCGGATTTTGGGGCGTGTTTTTGCCGATCTTTGCCCTGATGACCACCTTCGGCTTCATGCAGTCCAATACGGCAGCCGGGGCCTTGACCATCGATCCCCTCCGCGCGGGTTCAGTCGCAGCCATGCTGGGCGGATCAGCCTTTGGCGTAGGCGCCCTTTCGTCGGCCTTGGCGGGGATGATGCATGATGGCAGCGCCAAGCCTATGGCCCTGATCATCTTAATCAGTGTCTTTGGCAGCGCGCTGGCCCTCTACGGTTTGGCCCTGCCCAAGCCCGCGCGGTAGGCCTGCCAAGCCAAGAGGCTCCAGCCCGCCATCAGGCCAAGGCCTCCGATAGGCGTCACGGCGCCCAAGATCCGAGGGGCTCCGAACGCCATGGCATAGAGCGTTCCGGCAAAGATCAGACCGCCGCCGACGAACAGGCCTGCCACGGTCTGCATCCGCGCCAGCCCCGCTTGGGCAAGGCTCAAGGCCACCAGAGCAGCAACTGCGTGGACCAGTTGATAGTGCGCGCCGGTCTTGAGCCAGTCCTGAGCCTTTAGGTCGGTGATCGCGTGAGCGCCGAAGGCTCCTGCACCAACGGCGATTAATCCGCTCAGGGCGGCCAGCGCGATCAGGTTATTTTGTCGCGACGTCATTGCTTGACCCTTCGTCACCGTTGCAAAGCCTGCACAGGACCTTAACGTGACACTCAACAAAGCGATATGGCCGCGACAGACGGTTTGAGCTGGGTGTGGAAACGACAGAGCGAAGGACAACGACCATGACCTTGACCCGCGGGGACGACTATCCCCTTCACCAGACCCCAGAGCCCATCGCCTATTCCGGCACCGACCGGAATTTTTACGACCGCTATTTCTTCAATGGCTATGCCGCTGAGGGCGATCGGATGTTCGCCGTGGCCCTTGGGGTCTATCCGCATCTGAACGTGATTGACGCCCATTTCAGTGTCATCCGCGATGGGGTGCAGGTCTGCCTCCATGCCAGCGCCTGTCTGAATATGGAGCGGATGAATATTGCCGCTGGTCCCATCAGCATTGAGATCCAAGAGCCTCTGCAAAGGCTGCGGGTCATTGTTGATGACGCCCTGAATGGCATTAAGGCCGATATCGAATTTGTCGGCCGGTCCTTTCCAATTGAAGAGCCGCGCTTCATGCGCCGTATCGGTCCGCGCGCCTTCATGGACTATACCCGGCTGACCCAGAACGGCCACTATACGGGCTGGATCGAGGTCGACGGCAAGCGTGAGCGCGTTGATGGCTTTTGCGGCACCCGCGACCGCTCTTGGGGCGTGCGTCCGGTCGGCTCACGCGATCCGCAAGAGATGATGCCCCCCGCACCCATGCAGTTCTATTGGCTCTGGTCCCCGACCAGCTTTGAGGATGGCAGCTTCTTCTTCCACACCAATGACGATGCCCATGGACGGCCTTGGAACACCCGCGCGGTCTGGGCAGCGGATCGGTCCAATGCGGAGGACCATGCGCACTTTGAGGCCGCCAAGGCTAAGATCGAGTGGAAGTCCGGCACCCGTCACGCGACCCGCGCGGTCATTGATCTGGTCGATGAAGATGGCGGCAAGGGCTCTGTGACCTTTGAGCCGGAACATCAGTTCTTCATGCGCGGCATTGGCTATACCCACCCGACCTGGGGCCACGGCATTTCGCACGGCATGCTCGAGGTCGAGCGCGAAGACATCATCCTGAAGGATGTCGATGTCCAGCAGATGCATAATCTGCATATCCAAGCCGTTTCCAAGGTCACCTATGTCGATGCCCATGGCCGCACACGGGTTGGACGCGGCGTGCTGGAACAACTGGTGATGGGGGCCTATGAGCCTGCAGGCTTCACCGGCGTGACGGACTTTGCAAAATGAGTTTAGCCGATCAACTTTCCGCCTATCTGGGCCGCCTGTGGGGGCACGCCGTGCAGGTGCTTGACCTGACCCGTATCCCAGGCGGTGCCAGCCGCGAAACTTACCGGTTCGACGTTGACGTCGATGGCGAGCGCAAGGGCTTGATCCTGCGCCGCGACCCCGTCGGTAGCCTGATCGACACTGACCGGCGGTTAGAGTTCTCGGCCGTTCAGTCCTTCTATGGTCGCGGTGTTCCTGCCCCTGAGCCGGTGGCTCTAGAAATGGCCGAGACCGAGTTGGAGCGTCCCTTCTTCATTATGGGGCGGATAGACGGTGGCAAGGCGTCCAGTCCCTTCACGGTCGATGCTTACGGCGTCCACGCGGCAACCATCGGCGAGCAGTTCTTCTCGAGCCTGGGCATCATCGCCAAGGCCGATCCGGTTGGCCTGCCGATCAGCGACGTGGCGGAAATGCCCGAACTGGCCGCCTGTTGGTCCAAGGAACTGGACTATTGGGCGAACGTGATTGAGACCGACCAGCTTCATCCTCAACCCATCGTCTGGGCCGCGATCCGCAAGCTGCGCCGCAATCCGCCGCCGCCCGCGCAGAAGATCAGCGTCGTCCACGGCGACTATCGGACCGGCAATTTCCTGCACGATGGAGAGGGTAAGATCATCGCCATCCTCGACTGGGAAATGGCCCACCTAGGCGATCCGATGGAAGATCTCGGATGGGCCATCGATCCGCTCTGGGGCCATTATGATCCCGACAAGGTCGGGGGCATGCTGCCGCGTGCTGAGGCCTTGGCGCTCTGGGAACAGGCCAGCGGTCTCAAGGTCGATGAACAGGCGCTGGACTGGTGGTCGCTGTTCAATGCAGTCAAGGGCCAAGCCATCTGGACCTCGTCGGCGCGGGAATATCGCGATAGCGGCGGCAAGGACCCGGTTCTGGCCCTGTCGGGGTGGTACACGGCCCGTCGTCACGACAAGATCATTGCTGATCGCCTCGCAAGCCTGGAGGGCTGGGCATGACCCCTACCGCCGCAGAAGTCCTGATGGGCAATTTTATGGCTCTGGTCGAGCCGCCGCCGCAAGAATCGGTTGGCGACTATATGGCCAGCCGCATTTCGGTCATTGGCATGAACTCCCTGCTCGCCAGCCAAGAGATGGAAATGGGGGCGGCTGTTCGGGTTTGGGAAAACGAGGCCATCTCATCGGTTCTGTCCAAGGCCGGTGCGCCGTTAGCGGCCTCGACGCAGGACCTTTCGATAACGGCCTTGGATGCCCTGAATGCCGAGCTGCGTCTGGCCCTCATCGCTGTTCATGAAGCGGTGGAGGCTAAGGGCGATGTTGCACTGGATCGCGAGATCTTGACCCTCTATCAGGCGATGGCTGACAGGCGCATGCTGGTCTTGCCCGTGATGCCCGGAAGCTAAGCGATTTTGCCGACCGACTCTGGTAGGGCTCGTCCATGAAGCAGTGGATGCCCCTTGGCCTGTTCTATGCCACCATCTTTACGGTGACCGGGATCAGCACGCCCTTCATGCCGGCCTGGTTTCGGGCGGAGGGGCTGAGCGGCGCGCAGATCGGCTTGATCCTATCGGCGCCCATGATCGCTCGCACCGTCACCGGTCCACTGATTGCGCTTTGGGCAGACGGTTTTCGGTTGCGGCGCACACCGGTGATGCTGTTGGCGGCAGGCTCGGCCATGGCCTATGGTGCGATCTCGCTTTTGCAGGGGTTCTGGTTCTGGTTTGCCGCCTGGTTTGTGGCCTCGTCTCTGGTCGCCACCCTGCCGCCCCTCACCGACGTCCTTGGCCTGAGAATGGCGCGGCGAGAGGGCTTTGTATATGGCTGGCCGCGCG
>Ga0214919_10004003_pt1 | contig 21761 bp, 18 predicted proteins | sample LL1503_MetaG_FD_177994 | JGI IMG/M metagenome (GOLD analysis project Ga0214919, IMG submission 177994) | Freshwater microbial communities from Lake Lanier, Atlanta, Georgia, United States - LL-1503 | ecosystem: Environmental > Aquatic > Freshwater > Lake | place: USA: Georgia | collected... | reverse complement strand
CTTGCCTGGGATTCCCAATAAGCAAATCTTTTCGTCCATTGCATGGTCTCAAAAAGGATTCCAACCCGTTGCCACCAAACAAATGCCTGGGGCAGAGGTTTCGCTTGATTGGGTTGGTCGATCCGTCATGTGGGCAAACGACACCAATGACGCAGAAAGCGCAGCATCAGGCTAAAGCATCTTCAACGCACGTTTCAGACAACGCATCGAGGTAGGCCCCTCTCAACTAGAAGCCTACCTAGGTATCAACAACCTGACAGACCAAAAAACCATTGGCTCACTCATCATCAACCAATCCAGCAGCCAATACTTCGAACCAGGTTTACCAAGAAACTGGGTGGTTGGAGTCATGTCAAAAATTTATTTAAAGTAGTTATTGGCTTGTGGAAGCCTTGCATAATTTGCCCAAAAACCTGTGCGCTTGCATTAAAAAATCTAAACACCTGTCAATTCATAATAATCTGTCTAGGATGGAATGCGATAATAGGGTTATTGATTTTAATTGTGCGGTAGCCATATTTTTTTGGTCAACAACTGAACCCTAAATATTTGTGATGGCAAGTTCCCAGTCAAATGAAAAAATCTACGTGGCCGGCCACACCGGCATGGTGGGTTCAGCAATTGTTCGTGCACTAAAAAAAAATGGTGAAGAATCCATTGTTACTAGAACGCATGAAGAGTTAGATCTTGCCCAACAAGCTGAAGTGCGTCATTTTTTTGCTAAGGAAAGGCCTACACAGGTTTACCTAGCCGCAGCCAAGGTGGGTGGAATACATGCTAACAATACCTATTCTGCTGAGTTCATATATCAAAATCTCATGATTCAAGCCAATGTGGTGGATGCAGCATTTAGATATGGCGTACAAAAACTGCTGTTCCTTGGTTCTAGTTGCATCTACCCACGCATGGCTTCGCAACCCATGCGGGAAGACGCATTACTCACCGGAGTTTTAGAACCCACTAACGAGCCTTATGCCATCGCCAAAATCGCTGGCATCAAGTTGTGTGAAAGTTACAACCGGCAATACGGACGAAGCCATGGATTGGATTACCGGAGCGTCATGCCAACCAACCTCTATGGTCCCGGTGACAACTACCATCCAGAAAATAGCCACGTTATCCCCGCGCTCATCCAAAGGTTCCACGAGGCCAAAGTAAAACAAGCACCTAGCGCCGTAATCTGGGGCACTGGTAAACAACGCCGAGAGTTTTTATATGTAGACGACATGGCCTCAGCCAGTCTGCATATTATGAAACTGCCTAAGGTGGTGTTTGAACAGCACACGCACCCAATGCAAAGCCATATCAACGTGGGCTGTGGAGCAGACGTGACCATTGGGGAACTGGCACACCATATCGCGCAAACCGTGGGTTACAAAGGCCAAATAACGTTTGACACAAGCAAGCCCGACGGCGCTCCACGTAAGTGGATAGACAGTTCGCTTGTACATGCCTTGGGTTGGAATCCCATGATAGATTTAGAAAAAGGCCTCGCTAACGCCTACCAAGACTTTGTGAGCAATTATTAATGGACTCAATGTGATTCAGCAAGCCAAAGCCCACCAACCTCCCAAAGTAGCCCTCATTACCGGCGTAACAGGGCAAGATGGCTCCTACCTTGCAGAGTTCTTGTTAGAAAAAGGCTATGTCGTTCATGGCATAAAGCGTCGCGCTTCCCTATTCAACACCCAGCGCGTCGATCACATCTACCAAGACCCGCACATTGATAACGCTAATTTCAAATTGCATTACGGTGACCTGACAGACACAAGCAACCTGATTCGCATCGTGCAAGAAACGCAACCTGACGAGATTTATAACCTAGGTGCCCAAAGCCATGTTGCGGTGAGTTTTGAGAGTCCCGAATACACCGCCGATGTAGATGCCATGGGTACCCTGCGTTTGCTTGAGGCCATCCGCATTTTGGGGTTGGAGAAGAAAACCCGTTTCTACCAAGCCTCTACATCCGAGCTGTATGGCTTGGTGCAAGAAACTCCGCAAAAAGAAACCACTCCGTTTTATCCGCGCAGCCCTTATGCCGTTGCCAAGATGTATGCGTACTGGATCACGGTTAACTACCGCGAAGCCTATAGTATTTATGCTTGTAATGGCATCTTGTTTAACCATGAGAGCCCGCGGCGTGGAGAGACCTTTGTAACGCGAAAAATTACACGCGGCCTTGCCAACATAGCACAAGGCTCAGAGCAATGCTTGTATTTGGGTAACTTAGATGCCCAACGTGATTGGGGTCATGCTAAAGACTATGTGCGTATGCAATGGTTGATGTTGCAGCAGGCCCAGCCTAAAGACTTTGTGATCGCAACTGGCATGCAAATCAGCGTTAGAGAATTCATCAGAAAAGCCGCTGATCGGCTAGGAATCTCGCTCGCATTCGAGGGCCAAGGCTCTAAAGAGTATGCAATCGTTACATCCTTAGAAGGTAAAGATGCTCCATCTGTCAAGGTGGGTCAAGTTGTCGTTCGAGTTGACTCGCGCTACTTTAGACCGACGGAAGTACAGACTTTGCTTGGGGATGCATCCAAGGCGAAGTCTGAACTGGGCTGGAAGCCTGAGATAACAATTGATTCCATGATTTCAGAGATGATTGCTCATGATTTAGATCAAGCCAAGCAATGCGCATTATTAAAAACGCATGGATTCAATATGTTGGTTGGTAACGACAATTGATTTTCTTAACTCATAGCTAATTAAAAAAAACGAAAAGACGCTTGTCATGAATGCAGACAATGCCTTAATTGGTGTAATTGGCCTAGGGTATGTCGGATTGCCATTAGCGGTGGAGTTTGGAAAGTATCGCCCTGTTATTGGTTTCGATATAAAAGCATCGCGCATCAAGGAGTTGCAATCTGGAAAAGACAATACTTTAGAAGTTGATTCGGTAGGATTGCGCGGCGCCAATCAATTGAAATTTACGACAGACCCAAAAGCTTTAAGCGAATGTGAAATCTTCATCGTAACTGTGCCCACACCAGTTGATCAAGCCAATCGGCCGAATATGCAGCCTTTGTTAGGCGCGTGTGAAACTGTTGGAAGCGTCATGCAAAAAGGATCAATTGTTATCTTTGAGTCCACCGTATACCCTGGGGCAACAGAGGAGGTATGCGTACCTCTACTAGAGAAGTTCTCTTGCTTGAAATTTAATCACGACTTCTTCTGTGGTTACAGCCCTGAGCGCATAAATCCTGGCGACAAGTCGCACCGACTGACCTCTATCAAAAAAATCACTAGTGGATCTACTGTGACAATTGCTGATTTAGTAGATGCTTTATATGGGCAGATCATTACTGCAGGCACTTACAAAGCCAGTAGCATGAAGGTAGCAGAGGCCGCCAAGGTCATCGAGAACACCCAGCGAGACGTCAACATTGCTCTCATGAATGAGCTTTCACTCATCTTTGGTCGACTCGGGATAGATACTCAAGAGGTGCTCATGGCGGCCGGCACTAAGTGGAATTTTTTACCCTTTCGGCCTGGGTTGGTTGGGGGGCACTGTATTGGCGTAGACCCCTACTACCTGACCCACAAGGCGCAAGAAGTTGGATATCACCCCGAGGTGATTTTGGCAGGTCGACGCATTAACGACAGTATGGCTTCGTATGTGGCAGACCAGGTGATCAAGTTGATGCTTCACAAGCGTTTGAGCGTTTTGGATAGTAAGGTACTGGTGCTGGGTTTGACATTTAAGGAGAACTGCCCGGATTTACGCAACACAAAGGTTGTAGATGTGGTGAGAGCTCTGGAGCACTACAATACACATGTTGACATTTTTGACCCATGGATTAATGTTGAAGATGCTTTGACTGAGTATGGCTTAGCGTGTTTGCCTGAATTACCTACGGATGGCAAGTACTCTGCCGTAATTTTGGCTGTAGGACATGACCAATTCGTTGCGCTAGGTACTCAGGGCATTAAGTCCTTGGCGTTGCCCAATGCCGTTATTTATGACGTTAAGGGTGTCTTTCCCCTTGGCTTTGCTGACGGGCGACTCTGACTATGAAGGTACTTGTTACAGGGGCCGCAGGATTCATCGGCATGCATGTTGCGATCAAATTGCTTGACCGCGGAGATACTGTTGTGGGTGTTGATAACCTTAACGATTACTACGATGTCTCGCTTAAGGAAGCTAGGCTTGACAGGCTTTCAGGCAAAAAAAACTTCAGTTTTAAGAAGCTAGATGTCGCAGATAAGTCGGCGATGGAACTGCTTTTCTTTGCTGAAAGACCTGATAAAGTAATACATCTTGCTGCACAAGCAGGCGTTAGATATTCACTGTCTAATCCGCACGCTTACGTCGAGGCAAACTTGCTTGGCTTTATTAATATTTTGGAAGGTTGTAGACACAATTCGGTGAAGCACTTGGTATATGCAAGCAGTTCAAGCGTTTATGGGGGTAATACCAAGTTGCCCTTTAGCGAGCATGACAATATCGATCATCCCGTGAGCCTTTACGCCTCAACAAAAAAAGCCAATGAATTGATGGCCCACACCTACAGCCATCTTTTTCAACTACCCACTACGGGTTTGCGTTTCTTTACAGTCTACGGGCCTTGGGGCCGACCAGATATGGCGTTGTTCCTTTTTGCTAAGGCCATCCAAGAGGGTCGCCCTATTGATGTGTTTAACCATGGAAGTATGGTGCGCGACTTTACATACATTGACGACATAGTTGAGGGTGTTGTCCGAGTAATGGACAAGCCCGCAACCGCCAACCTTGGCTTTGATCCGTCCAATCCTGATCCTGCTAGCAGCAACGCCCCTTATCGCATTTTTAATATAGGGAATAACCAACCCACTCCTCTGATGGAGTACATCAACGCTTTGGAGCGCTCAATAGGCAAAGCCGCAGTGAAAAACTACCTCCCTATGCAAATGGGCGATGTGCCTGCGACGGCAGCAAACACGGATGAACTTAATGCGTGGGTAGGATTCAAACCGAACACCAGTATACAAGTGGGTGTTACAAATTTCGTGAAATGGTATTCAATATACGCGGGTTTAAATAAAACAGAGGCTAGTTAAGGCCAAAAAATGATCGATCGCCTTCTTTACAATCGCTTATTGCCAGGCATTGCGATAAGCTTTAAAAAAATTAATGTTTATAAATTGTAAATTCACTCATCATAAAATAATACTATGAAGAATAAATGGATAGTTGTCACAACAATAAATCAACCAACTGAGGCGGTGTTTAAGCTCTCGAAATTAGCGGAGGATGGGTGGGGAGTAGTTGTTGTAGGGGACAAAAAAACGCCTGCTAAATGGGAATGCAATAATATTAAATATTTATCATTGGACGAACAGCAAGAATTATTTGGAGAACTTGCTGAAGAAACTCCGTATAACCACTATTGTAGAAAAAATTTAGGGTATTTATTCGCCATAATGAATGGTGCTGAATGTATTTTGGAAACAGATGATGACAACATTCCATATTCTGAGTTCGGCTCTGAAATTGGCGAGAAAAAATACGGTGATATAGTTTCAGGATCAAGATGGATCAATATTTATAAATATTTTACAAATGAACATATTTGGCCAAGAGGTCTTCCATTAGACGAAATATACAGCTTTGGAAATAAAGGATTAAATAAAGACGAAAGAAAATACCCTATCCAGCAATATTTAGCTGACGGAGATCCAGATGTAGATGCTGTATATCGTCTAGTCATAGACAAGGAGATCTTTTTTGAGAAAAATAAATCTATAGGGATAGCCAAAGATTGTTGGGTACCGTTCAATTCACAGAATACAGTTTTTTTTAAATCGGCATTTCCGCTTTTATATCTGCCATGCCACGTTAGTTTTCGAATGACTGACATATGGCGTTCTTTTGTAGCTCAGAAAGCACTCTGGATTTTTGATAAGGAAATTGCGTTTCACTCATCAACAGTAAGACAAGTTAGGAATCAGCACAGCCTAATTCATGATTTTTCTGATGAAATCCCAGGCTATCTTAATAACAAGAAAATTACTGAACTGCTTGATGAGTGTTCCGTTGCTTTAAATAAATCAATGGATATGTCATATGTTGTCAGGAAAATGTGGGAGAAACTCTCAAGCGCAGGCATTATCCCAAGTGAAGAATTACAGATATACGATTCATGGTCTACACTTCTTAAAAAACAAATTATTTAAATAAAAATAATCTCCTTATAGGTAAACAAATTAAAAAAACATACGAAAAAAAGATAATATGAAATTACAACATTGCCGAAAGATTTGAGGAATCATAGTACTGCAGATGTTGAAGTAGTTTTTATTGATTTATTAAAGAACTACAAAATAAAGACGATAAAATATTGTGTCTAGTTATAGTAAAAAAACTAGGAAGAAGAACATATGATAGTTCATTTTTTTGTGATTATCGATGCAAAGACATTGCTAAAGATAGTAAAAAAGTAAAACTATATTGGCTTATTAATTTAATCAAATAGAAAGTAGAAGACTTTTGGAAACTAATAATGAAGAATTATAGGTCGATAACTAATAATAATTACTGCATCTATTTAATAAGGGATTAACCTTCAAATGAAACAAGTAAACTGGATGATTCCGGATGATGCCGGCGAAAAACTAAAGAAAGACGGTTTCTTTTTTGATGAAAATATAATAATAGATAACGATTTAATTGAGATTAATAAAGAAATAAACGAATGGAAATATACACCAGCTATTAACGGATATGGGTGCTTGCATCATGATCATGATGCACTTTTGCAGAATCTCTCTCTATACTCACCTGCGGCATTAAAGATGGCGCTTTCAGAAAGCCTGATCAATTTCATGGAGAAACATTACGGAGAAAAGGTGATTCTTTCAAAGATTGAGTATAGAAGAACATTGGTTTCTAAACCAAAAATGCCGCTACATTCAGATAACTCTAAAGCAGTATTAATTTTTATCTACCTAAGCGGTGCAAGTAAATCTCTTGGGGCAACTGCAACGATTCCAGGAACCCACATTAAGGGAATAAGTTTAAACGAAGGATATTATCAGATACCAGAGCACGTTGAAAGGGATCATGGATTGGCGGAAATTGCAGTTGAGGGAAGGCCTGGAACTTGTCTCTTCTTCGACGCAAATATTTGGCATTCCAGACATGAATCGACTCAGCCAGGAAGAGAAATTATTTGGATTTCTTACATTCCATTTAGTGCTAGAAATGATACTGCAAATCTAGTTTTTTCGAGAAGGTCATTGATTGGATTGAATAATCGTCAACTAGATGTTCTTGCATTAAGAGTGGAGGATTTAGGAAACAAATTTAGCGAGGATTTCAGGTTAAGTAAACTGCAACAAAATGATAGCTTGAGATTATTACCCGGTAAATTTATAATTAGAGCTTTACTAAATAATATTTATATGGATATAAGGCAGTCGATACCCTATCCTATAAAAATAATAATAAAGAAAATTATTGGAATTAAAAATAAAAAAGTAAATATAAAAATACGCGACTAATATAGGACTATATAAAAAATGGAAAAAATTGCAGTAGTTATCCATGGCATGCCTCATATAAATGAAGGAGCAAGCTCAGTTGTTTTTTATTGGTACATCAAGGGGCTATTGGAGGCAGGATACGATGTAAACTGCATAACCATAGTCAAAAAACCAGTCGACACAAAAGTACTAGAAAAGCTATACATGACCCTTGAAAAAAGTGGAAAAATAAAAATCCAAACGGTAATTTGTGATGAACCTATAACTTATAGTTCAATATTTGGCCCTAAGGAAATAAACACGGAGCTTACAAACTCGATGTTAAATTTGCTCAATGATTACTCGCCTAGCAAAATTTTATGCTTTGACATCATTCCTGCTTGGTCTGCAAAATTGTATCAAACGGCTGAAAAAATAGTATGGCTTGGGGATCTAAATTTTGAAACGTATTGGTACCATATTTTTTATTCACTCGAAAGAGGTGATTATCGGAATGCGCTTGAGAATTTACTCTATTTTTATCCATGGAAAAAATGCTATATCAAAGCACTTGAAGGATGTTCAAAAATAGTTGTCTGCTCAAAGTCATCTGAAAAGCAAATTAAAAAGTTAAGGATAGATTCTGAATATCTGCCATATCCATGGCCAGTTAATAAAGTTATTCGCAGAGAGACAAATAAGGTTCCAACAATAGCATTCTTTGGTTCGTTAGCTGGTTTAGGATCTTTATCAGCAGTAACGATGCTGGTAAAGGAAATACATCCAAAACTGAATAAGATATATGGTGCAAGAGGGTTTATCATTAAAATATTCGGAAAAGATAAATTCCCAAGCTTTGCGGAAGAAATAATTAATAGGAACAAGGAGTTTGAAATGTTGGGGTATGTTAATAATTTGGAAGAACAATTAGCGCAATGCCATGCGCTGATGGCGCCAATTAAGGTTCCAGTTGGAAATAGGACTCGAATAATTACAGCTTTATCACATGAGTTGCCAGTTATAGCTCGCCAATACAGCCTTAGGAAATCCAGAACTAATAAATGGAGAAAACTGCTTATTGGGATATACAGCTGATGAAATGGTGGCTCATTTTAGAGTACTTTATAGTCAACCTAAATTGGCAAAAAAGATATCCGAGGGAGGAAAAAAACTATATTTGAATAGATTCAAACCATCTGCTGCAGTAGGCTTGATTATTGAAAAAATCAAAGAATAATTAAAATACATAACATAAATGTATGAAAAAAAGAACGTGCATAAGTTGTATGTGCTGTAAAAAAAAGCGAAAGCAATGAACACTTTAAATAAGTTTAAAATAATCAATAATTCTAAATGATAATACATCCATTTAATATTAAATTAAATTCAAAAAGCACTATTGGATCAGCTCTGATGCGCCCTTTGAGAGAAGAGGGAATATTACCGAGGGTGGTCGATGTAGGGGCGAGAAGTGGATTTTTTGAACTGCCGAATAATTTTACCAAGCAAGCTGAATTCATAGGGTTCGAGCCGAATCAAGTCGAGTACGATAAGCTTCAAAGGCAAAATACTGATTCAATATTGGCGGGTGGAAGAAACGCTGAATTCTTTATTCGTAAATACTATCCAACAGCGATCTGGAGTGATAGCCTACAGCACGATCTGAACATAACTGTTGGCCCAGGGTCATGTACGCTAAGTGGAGATGTTGTAGAGGCGCTAACAAGAAATATGTATCAAGAGACGTTACAGAATATAAGTTTTCATGAAAGACATCATGTGGTTCAACGTAAAGAGAAGGTTAAATGTGCAACACTAGATTCCACACTTGATGATAACAAAATTATTGACTACCTCAAGATAGATGTAGAGGGTGGTGAGCTAGAAGTATTAAAAGGAGCTGAAAAACTACTTCTAAATAAAGAAATTCTATTCATAAAGACGGAGTTTCTTCTAACACCATATTATAAAAACAATGTACTTTTAGGAGATCAACAGGTTTATCTAAATAAAATGGGTTATAGACTGATAGATTTTGACCTATTACATTTAAAGTACTTAAGACGCCCAAGTATGATTCCAAGTGAGGTAGACAGACGCCCCCGTTGTGCAGGTGACGCTTTTTTCATGCTTGATCCAGATCTAATAAAACTTGATGGGATGAGTGCCCATAGGCTTGGTATTATTTTGTTTCTTTTTGGATACAATTCTCTAGCGATGTCATTGTTTGAAGATGCTAAGCTTCTCGAAAGCGAGCAGATAAAAAAAATAGAGAAAGCTTTGTCAAAAATACCATTTCATAAAAGAATAAAAAAAATATGGTGCGACTTTCCCTATAAAATTTGGCCTCTTTTTCAATCTATTGGATTATTTAAAAATAAATCAAATTAGAAAACTAAAATGAAGAGAAATTTAAAAATATATTCAGAATTGAGCATAAGTTAAAGTTATGAAAAATATGTATAGTTAATAAATAGAGGAAATGATTGAAATAATAAGAGTAAAAGTAAATAAAAAACTATAAACATTTTTTGAGAATATTGAACGTTACAAAAATACCGATACACTCTCAAGTATCAAGGACGTCTCAATCCTTAAAGGCTCTTTCTTTCAATAGAAATCTGAAAACAAACTTGAGGACTAGTGTTATCAATTTAAAAGTCCGAATGCCTATTATAAAAATAACTTGGAGGTAATATTTATAATAAATAGTAGTAAATTTGTAGCTAACTAATAAAAAAATTAAGATTTTTATAACAAAGTACAAACAAGAAATCCATAATTAATATTATAAAAAAGTAGCATGGGTATTAATTCAGTATTAAATAATTACTTGTATATATACTGATTGAACCTATAGAACTCAAAAGCAGGAATGACTTTGTATCAAAAAAAAACGAAAAAATGAGCAGCCCAATAAAAAAAATTAAACTTATAATAAAAAAAATAACTTCATTTATAAGAGGAGTAATGCTTGTACTTCTATCATTAAAAATACTATATCCACTAATAAAATCGATAAATAAGTCTGATATTTTTATTATTCTTGAGGCGGGTGGATTTGGTCACACTAGCGTAACTGTTGATCTTGCCAGACGAATTTACCCAAACAGAAATATAACATTTCTAATGTTTACAGGGAAAGGCCGTTACAACGAATATCTCAAGTGTATATGGCCTAAAAATCTTGTTATATATTTCTTTCCAATAGAGTGGACAAGATTTTGGTATACGATCGTCCCCAAACTTATTACTAAAATTATTAAAAACTTTATAAAAGATAATTTAATAGTATTCTGGAGTCTAACGAAGCTACATATTAAAGCAATGGAATGGGCGCCTGAAAGTTCAAAAGAAATACCAAACTACCTTAACATAAGATGGGTTACAGGATATTTTCGAATTATCGAAGATACAAAGGAATTACTTGCACCAATACTAGACAGAAAAAACGCAGAAATTGTGCAAAAAAAACTGAATTTAGATTTGAACAAAAAAATAGCTTTATTCTATTTGCGTAGAAAAATCGGAGATATAACATCAAATTCAAGATGGGGATCTGTGCCGACAGATTACATAAGTACATTTGAAATGGTAATAAATATTGGGTATATTGTTTTCGTTACTGGTGACTATATTGATTTTGAAAAGCCTCGACATCTTGCAGATAAAATATACACGAAACAAAATGCTATAAATGTGGGGCTAGATACTGATCTATTTCAAATGTTTGCGGTTTCCTTTGCGGACATCTGTATTACTGAGTCAGGCGGGGGGGCTTGGCTTCCAATGATTATGAAAAAATCTCAACTCTGTATAAATGCTTATCCATTCTGGTATGCAATGAAAAATTCTTGGATTTACCCAAAAAAAATTAAAATGGAAAATGGTCAAATATTAGAAACTTCTCTATATTTCAGTAAATTTTTATATAGCTATGATTTAGGTTGTTCCAACGAACTAAAAAGTAACTCTGCCGAAGAAATATTTGGAGCTGTTTCAGAGTTTTTAGAGCGAATAAAAAATAGAAATCCGTCACAAAAAGATAATGAATTTAAAGGTGAAAAAGTTGGACTTTACGAAACTTCGGGAGCAAATATTCTAAGTTGTTGGTATGAATGCCACCAAAAATAAATAGTATAAAAAATAACACTTAAAACCAATTTATTGATGTAAAAAATATATCCAATCTAGTTTATGTAAGAGCAAATGGCAAATAATAAAAATTCACAAATCATTGTAAGTCAAAAACAAAATAACTCATATATCAAATTACTTATAAATTTATGGAGTCATCTAAGCAAAAGAAGACGGTGTCAGATAATTTTATTGGCATTTCTAGTGCCAGTAGGCGGGATGGCGGAGGTAATGAGTCTCGGCGCAGTTCTTCCGTTATTAGCAGCCTTGATTAGTCCTGAGAATATACTCGAATATAAATCTATTAAATTAATTGCGTTATTGTTCGGCATTTATACGCCTATAACTTTAATTCATTTTTTATTTATACTTTTTGGCACACTATCGATATTATCAGCGTTATTTCGGTTAGGTTTGTTATGGTTGATTACTAAAGTAGCATTTGCTTGCGGTAATGATTTGTCTTTAAAAGTATTAAGAATAACTTTGTATCAGGACTATAGTATCAATATACGAAAGCAAACAAGTGCAGTTATTGCTGATATCACAGGAAAAGTTGCTAGTGCAGGTTCTATTATTCAGCAGATACTGCTATTAAGTAATGCAGCTGTAATGATTGCTTTAATTATAATATCAATAACAATTGTAAATTCATATATTGGAATAATTGTAATATTTGGATTTGGAATTATTTACTATATTATAAGTTTAATTTCTAAAAGTCGACTCGAGATGAACAGCTTAACAATTTCGATTCAAACTGAAAAGTTAATTCGTTCATTACAGGATGCTATGGGTTCTCTACGAGATATAAAAATTGATGGCACGCAACCTGAGTTCTTGCGAGTTTATCGAGCAGCAGATGGTGCGCTACGAAAAGCTCAATGTGATAACAATATTATTTCAGCAAGCCCAAAATTTATACTGGAATCATTAGCAATAATATTGCTACTCACAATTACGATAAGCTATAGTAATCAAACAAGAGGATTAGTAGAGGTTCTTCCATTTCTAGGAATGTTAATTTTTGCTACACAAAAACTATTACCCTCATTGCAACAAATCTATGCTTCATGGGCAAGTCTAGCCGGAATGGAAGCATCGCTAAGTCAGGCCCTTAGACTATTAGGTCAAAAAATGCCAATGGTAATTGAAAGAAACTCATTAGAGCCGCTTGAGTTCAACAAAGATATAGAGTTAAAGTCAATATGTTTCAAGTACGAGGCAAATGGTCCTTTAATTTTAAATAACATCTCAATAGTAATACCGAAAGGAGCTAAGATAGGAATAATAGGAGTATCAGGATGCGGTAAAAGTACATTATTAGACATAATAATGGGTTTGATCTCCTCGACGTCTGGCTTATTATTAGTAGATGGAAAAATTATTACACAGGATGTCTTTCAACGATGGCAGAAGTTAATCGCGCATGTTCCACAAAATATTTTCATAACTAATGCCTCATTAGCTGAAAATATAGCTTTTGGTGTGCCTTCCAATACAATTGATATGGTTCGCGTTAGGTATGCTGCCTCTCAGGCTCATTTAGCAAGCTATATTGAAAGTTTAGATCAGAGTTACGATACACTTGCAGGTGAACGTGGAGTAAATCTTTCTGGTGGTCAAAAACAAAGACTGGGTATTGCACGGGCACTTTACAAAAATGCAAAAATTCTCATACTTGATGAGGCAACTAGTGCCTTAGACCATGAAAATGAACTTTATGTTATGAGAGCAATCGAAAGTCTTGGCAAACATATAACTGTTATTACAGTCAGTCACAGTATGGCAGCTTTAGAAAAGCATGACTTTTTTTATGCAATGAGCCAAGGAGAACTAAAATATTTTGAAAATTTTCGCTCGTTGAGAAACAGATGATAGTAATACTTACTGGAGCCAATGGATTTGTAGGGACTGTAATGAAGCAATGTCTTATAAAGAGTGGCCATGTTGTATATACAGTAGATAGGAAGCTACAAAACAAAAGCCTACAAAAAAGCAAGTATTATCAAGAAATATCTACAGAATGTGATTTAATTAATTTTGCAGAGTTTCCGTTACAGGCCGATGCCATCATACATGCCGCTGCAAGCTCGCCAGTGCCGGGGATTTCAGGTGCAAAAATATTAATAGATAATGCAGTTTTTTCTAATCAATTGATTGACTTCGCGAAACGTTCTGGAGTTAAAAAATTTATATATCTATCTACCATTTCGGTATATGGGGAGATTTTAACTGGTGAAGTCCTGGAGTCTACGCCCATAATTAATCCTTCTTTGTACGGAACAACGAAACGCTATGCAGAACAATACCTAGATCAGGAAAAGGGAGTTATTTCATCTATATCTATTAGATTGCCGGGTGTTATCGGGTACAAGTCTGTTAGGAATTGGCTTACAACTGTTCTTAATTCCGCGAGAAATGGAGATGAAATAAAAGTCTACAATAGTGAATCTTTGTTTAACAATGCTATACATGTTGATGATCTTTGTCAATTTGTTGTGAGCTTACTATCATCTGAGTTAAATGGTGCAGAAATAATAAACGTTGCAGCTAAGGACCCTATTTCAATACAGAATGTTGTTGAATTAATAAATGCAGGTTTTGGAAGTAAATCTAAAATTACATTCTCCAGTATCAATTCGACATCGTTCCTTATCTCATCAGAAAAGGCAAAGGATCTATTCGGATATCAACCTAAGAAAACAAGTGAAATATTGAAAAGATTCATTGAACAAAATAATTTAGCAATAAATGTACTGGGCTTTAAAAACTATACTTGATAATTATGAAATAACTTATAACGATGAAAATCTATCATTTTAATATTATAAATTAATATTTAATTGCAGCTAATATTTGTCGATAAGTAAGACAAGTTATAAAATTAAATTTCAAAGTTGTTTGATAATTTTTTTGATTTTAACTCAAGAGACAGGTGAATAACACAGCAAAAACCGTACCTAATGCAATGCATCAAGTCTGGAAAAATATTAATCTAAGTAATAAAAAACTCTATCGTAGTAAAGTAGCATATTGAAAATAACTAATAAAAAGTGATAGTTTAGATGATATTTGAAATTAAAAAGATCTAAAAATAGGATAATAGAAAGAGAAAAACATTGAAGACAATTATAGTTACTGGGGCGTCCCGGGGTATAGGAAATTATTTAGCCAGAAGACTTTCGGAGAATGGTTATCACGTTATTGGAGTCGCCAGGAGTTATCCGGTAATTGAAAGGTTTGAGATGATGGTCTGCGATGTAAGTAATGGTGAAAGTGTGCATAAAGCGTTTTCTGCGCTGAAAAAAAATACTTCCGTATATGGTTTAATAAATTGCGCTGGTATTTTGTACACAAAACCAATAATTTCAATATCAAATCAAGAAGTTTCAGAAATTATAGATACCAACTTGAAGGGGACTATATTTTGTTGTAAGAACATTATTAGACCAATGATCGCACATGGCTCTGGCAGGATTATAAACTTTTCATCAATTGCAGCCACAAGTGCTCTTAGGGGTGATAGTATTTACTCTGCAAGTAAAGCTGGTGTTGAAGTGTTCTCAAGAGCATTCGCTAAAGAGTTATCAAGCCGGTCGATAACAGTAAACTGCATATCTCCTGGGTTAATTGAAACTGATATGACCTCTAGATTAACAGAGGAGCAACGCGCAATACTAATTGGCATGCAAATAATACAAAAAAAGGCCGATACAGATGATATCTGGGGCTCAGTTAAATTTTTACTGTCAAATGATAGCAGAATGATTAGCGGCCAAACACTAAATATTTGTGGTGTTTAATATGACTGATATAAGACTTGCAGCATTAAACGAATACGAATCTGTTTCAACCTTTATCGATCAAAACTGGAAAAAGGATCATATATACACAAGAAGCAGAAAACTATTTGACTGGACATTTCTAGATAACCCTGCTTGGGAAGAACTGCATTACAGTATTTCAATTGCTGTGCACCGTGAAAATATAGTAGGAATGTTAGGAACAATTCCATTTAGACTAAATATATATGGCGCTATTTATGATGCATGCTGGCTTGTAAACTGGTTGGTAAAGCCAGAGGAAAGAAAGGGAAGAGTGGGTTTGGATTTACTTAAACTATTTTCTAAAGATTATCGATATGATACAATCTCATTTGGAATAAATGATGCCGTCTCCCGTCTGTATACGGCATTAAGATGGCAACATATGCCACCAATAGAAAGGGTAGTATGGTTTAACCCGGAAAAAATTTTAGAAGTTAAACATTTATTGATTGAAACAAATGCAAATGTTAGCCATGATGCAATAATGCAATATTTAAGGTCAAATGTCAGTGAGGTTAGGCAGTTCAATAGTAGAGTTTTAGATCCTATTCAAACCTTAGAATCTTTAGATTGGGATAAAAATGGTTGGGGGAAATGGAAAAACAATACCATAGGATGTTGTCGAGATTCAAAATACTTGACCTGGCGCTACTTAATGCATCCTATATATACATATCAATTGAGGATGATTCCAGATGGTGAAAATATTGGTTTGATTGTTTGGCGTGTAGAAAACACAAGTAAAAAAAACATAAGAAGCGAGTTAGAGAGTTTCTATCCCATTGCTAGAATCGTTGAGTTTTTGCCAGCGTCTGACGTAAACGCTCTTCATTTAGTATCAGATTTTATTGCCCACTCTTTTGCTTGTGGAGTGGTTGCTGCTGACTTCTATTGTCATAATAGAGGTGTCATTGATATGTTGCAGAAGTTTGGTTTTTCAAACTCAAATGCGAATACCAATATCAGTTTATCAAACTACGCCAATCCAGTAGCAATTGGCAAAATTATTCGATCAGCAATTAATATTAACAAAGGACACCAAGTCGATGCCAATTCAGCCGACTGGTACTGGACGCGTTCAGACTCAGACCAAGACCGTCCTAATTAATTATCGTGATCAGATGAACGTAAAGATAATCATGTATCACTATGTCCGAAAAATTCGGGATTCTCAATATCCTGGTATAAAAGGCTTGGAAATAGAAGGTTTCAGGAGGCAGCTAGATTTTTTTAAATGTAATTTTAATGTTATCAACGCTGAGGACGTCATCAAATATGTAAAGTACGGTACTCATTTACCTGAGAATTCCTGTCTTCTTACATTTGACGATGGTTATAAAGATCATCTGACATACGTACTTCCTGAGTTGTTAAGTAGAGGCTTGCAGGGTTCTTTCTTCCCCCCTGTAAAGCCTGTAATGGAAAGGGAATTGCTTGATGTCAATAGGATTCACTACATTCTTGCTTCAACTGAGCACAAGTCAAAACTAGTAAATCATGTTGAAAACTTGTGCGTGGAACATGGTATCTCAGCTTTGGAATTATCTAGTCTTAAGTCCAAATATGCGATTCCTTCACGCTATGATAGCTCGGAGGTAAATTACATTAAAAAACTTTTGCAGCATGCTCTGCCTGAGGGAATAAGAAAATCTATATCTTCAGAACTGTTTCGAGTGTATGTCAATAGAACTGAGACTGAATTTGCTGACAATTTATATCTTACATTTGACGATGTTAAAACACTAATAAAATCTGGTATGTATATAGGCAGCCATGGGTACCGCCATGTGTGGCTTGATAAGGAAACAATTGAATCACAAACTTTAGAAATTGAAAACTCATTAAAGTTTCTTGGTGATGTTGGCGCAACTACTGTTGACTGGATTATGTGTTATCCGTTCGGTGGGTATAATGTACACACCTTGGATATTTTAACAAGGTATAATTGCATTGCAGGGATTACTACAAAGGTTGGTTTAGCTCGCCTTTCGCGCGAACGCTCTTTAGAGTTACCACGTTTCAATACAAATGATTATCAACAATAGATAATTATTTGAAGTAAAGAGTCTTGCATATTGTTATTGGTTTATAGTTTTAATTTCAACATCAAAAAATCGGTTGCAATGTTTCGATAGAATTTTCCTCTTATAAATTAGTTTAAATCTAAGAAAATGACAATAGATAGTTAAATAAGACTTAAGTAAGAAATAATAAAATAAAAAACATTTTTAGTGTGGGCGTGTTTCGATAGTAAATTTAGAATTATATTAATAGAGATCAAATCAATATGACAAAAAAAATAGCGCAAAAGAAGCATGGATTTATACCTGATACTAAGGAGCGAGCCATGCGAGCAATTTCTCGTTTTTTAATTCGGTTATTAAAGTTAAATGGCTCTTCAAGATTCTCAAATGTATTTATACAAATGTTAGACCCAGTTAGTGAAGTTAAATGGATGGGTCACAAATCTTTTAGATTCAGAACCGGCCATGGAAGGCTGTGGTGGAGGGCTGTTACATTTCATACGGAAGAACCAATGATGATTGGGTGGATAAAAACCTTTAATAATAATGATATTTTCTTAGACATTGGTGCAAACGTGGGTACGTACACAATACCAGGTGCATATATGTCAAAGCTTACCTATGCTTGCGAATTAGACCCGATAAACATTGGTATCCTCAAAGAGAATATTCATTTGAATATGTTACATGACAAAGTAGTTATCCTGCCTTTTCCGGCAAATGAAAAGTGTCGAGTCACTAATGTGTATTACCGCGACTTCTCTAAAGGTGATGCACTCCAATCTATGGATAGGGAGAGTCCGATAAATACTATCGAGGGAGAAGGTAAACACATTGCTCAACAATTATCGTTTCCTTTAGATAAAATCTTTAGTAATTTTTCATTAACTGCGCCTTCTAAAGTGAAAATAGATGTAGATGGAAACGAGATGACAGTTTTTAGGGGCGCAAAAAAGGTGATTTTACAAGCGGAAGAAATATATTTTGAAGATTGCGGAAGTCAAGACTGCAAAGATATTATTGAAGAATTAGTTACAAATGGATTCATTGTCGCTGATCAAGAAATCCCGGCGACATCAAAGGGATCAAGGAATATTTTGTTTAAAAAAGTAATCCTCAATTAATAATGTTCGATAATGTAAGAGCAGATAACGGGCTTAACAGTCTTGAAATTTGAAATGATTTAAGCCAGATTGGATGACTACCACTGCAAAGCAAAGAGGTGGTAACAATAGTCCCTATAAACTTTATATTTCAAGATATCCGTTTTGCACTGAGTGCATACCATTGAAAAGATAAATAAATTGAGATCAGTTTTCGTCTCCGGCTCATTCAACGTGTTACACCCTGGGCACCTACGATTTTTACGTTTTGCAAAAGAATGCGGCGATCGTTTGGTGGTGGCAGTTATGTCAGATCGTCTTGCTGGAAGTGAAGGCCATGTGCATGCTTCACTTCGACTGGAGGGTGTTCAAAGCATAACGTGGGTCGATGAGGCTTTCATCTTCGATGAGCCCCTTTTTGATTTAATTGCACGCTTACGTCCCGATATAGTGGTCAAAGGTAAAGAGCATGAATTAGCTTTCAATCCTGAGTTACCCGCCTTAGAAAAGTTTGGAGGGAGGTTGTTATTTAGTTCAGGAGAAAGCATATTTTCTTCCCTAGATCTCATACGTAAACAGTTTCTGGCGATTGATCAGCATTTCATTAAGTTGCCACATGAATTTTTACTTCGACACCAGATTCAGCTGGGTCGTCTGATCGAATTAGTATCTAAATTTTCAATGCTAAATGTTTGCGTGGTTGGCGATCTAATTATTGATGAATACATTACATGTGAACCCTTGGGTATGTCACAAGAAGACCCTACTATCGTAGTAACACCAGTCGATTCAGTACGATTTGTCGGCGGAGCTGGTATCGTTGCTGAACACGCTGCTGGTTTGGGTGCTAATGTTAAACTTATATCTGTAACGGGTAATGATGAAGCGAGAGTTTTCGCGCTAGAGAACTTAAAAGCTGCCGGAGTAATTGCCCAATTGCTGGTAGATGATAGTCGTCCAACAACTCTAAAGCAGCGTTATCGTAGTAAAGGTAAAAGCTTGCTGAGGGTAAGTCACCTCCATCAAGGATCAATAACATCGTCACTTCAGACGCAAATATACGGCTTGGTGGAAAAAGCTATAAACAATGCCGATTTATTAGTCTTCTCAGACTTTAACTATGGTTGCTTACCTCAATCACTGGTAGAAGGTCTCGTTAAAATTGCTAAAAGTAAAGGTGTATTTTTAGCGGCAGATAGTCAGTCCTCTTCTCAAGTTGGTGATATCAGTCGGTTTAAGTTCATGAATCTATTGACGCCAACGGAACGCGAAGCGCGTATCAGTACCCGAAACAGAGACGATGGCTTGGTGGTTTTGGCCGAGCAACTGAGAAGGCAAGCATTCGCGCAAAATGTGCTGCTTAAGTTGGGGGAGGAAGGGTTATTGATTCACGCTCGAAATGCTGAAGGTGATGATGAATTGTTAACCGACCAAGTTGAGGCATTGAATAGCTCCCCTAAAGACGTCTCAGGCGCTGGCGATTCATTGTTGATTACTAGCGCCATGGCTCTGGCTTGTGACGGAACGATTTGGGAGGCAGCATGCTTAGGGTCTATTGCTGCCGCGTTACAGGTAGGTCGGGTCGGTAACACTCCATTGCGCACCGAAGAATTGATTCAAGAGTTGGCTTAATGCGCGCAATTTTATTGGCCGCCGGTTATGGCAGTCGGCTGCTGCCTCTGACACTTTCCTTGCCAAAGTGCTTGGTAACAATTAATGGGCAGCCATTATTAGGAATCTGGTTAGAGCGCTTGTCGAAGGCAAATATGGGGCCATTTCTCGTCAATACACACTACTTGTCAGAACAAGTTGATCTTTTTATAGCTAGTAGTCCTTATCGGGATCGGGTTCGGTTGATTAATGAGAAAGAATTACAAGGTACAGCTGGTACCTTGATCGCGAACTTAGATTTCTTTAATAATGACGAAGGGTTGTTGATCCACGCTGATAATTACTGCATGGCGGATTTAAAAGCTTTTCAGGCTGCTCACCATAAGCGCCCGAAAGAATGCCTACTAACTATGATGACGTTCAGGACGCTAAATCCTTCATCATGTGGTGTTGTGGAGTTGGACGAAAGAGGGGTGGTCACTGCTTTTCATGAAAAAGTTGAATTTCCCCCGGGCAATTTAGCCAATGGCGCGATCTATATCTTATCTAGGGAACTTTTGAATATGTTGGCGAAGGAATTAAAAACCGTTAAAGATTTTAGCACCGAGGTACTAAGTCAATTAATTGGTCGGATTTACAGTTATGAGACAACAGCAATTTTTCTAGATATAGGAACACCAGAAACCTACAAAATCGCAAATACAATGATTAATCGCAAAGATGATCTTGCGACGAAAAGGCCTTGATCTAGAGTTCTGCACAACCACATCAGTACTAACAGACCAGTACTATAGTATTCTCGAAAAATAGGATCTACAGATTTGAGATGAGGCTAAATTTCATGGTTCTAATAATTTTTCTAATATCAATTAATTGATTAAGGAATGCAAAAGGGTTAATATGAAAGAGGTAGTAAAAAAATATACAGAAAGTTTGCGAAATGCTTTAGATAGTATAGATCCAAATAAAATGCTGATATTGACTAACTCATTGCAAGATGCATGGGTTTCTGGCAAAGCCATATATATATGTGGTAACGGAGGAAGTGCAGGCAACGCTATCCATCTTGCTAATGATTTTCTTTATGGGGCAGGCATAAATAACGGATGCGGTTTGAGAGTTGAGGCTTTGAGCGCCAACGCTGCCGTGTTAACATGCCTTGCCAACGATGTTGGTTATGAAAGCATTTACTCAGAACAACTGAAGGTCAAAGGTAATCCTGGTGATGTTTTGATTGTGCTTTCTGGTAGTGGAAACTCTCCTAATGTCGTCAAGGCTCTAGAAATCGGAAACGCATTAAAAATGAAGACATTTGCGATTCTGGGGTTTTCCGGGGGGGCATGTAAAAAAATTGCGCAGCACGTACTTCATTTTGAAGTGGACGATATGCAAATTGCAGAAGATCTGCAACTGATCGTTGGGCATATGTGCATGCAGCACCTGAATCAACAGACGTTGGCTAGGCCCGAAAACCAATGAGAGCAATCGTAACGGGTGGTGCTGGTTTTATTGGTAGTCATCTCGTTGATACCCTTTTGCAATTAGGCCATGAAGTTGTTGTCTTGGATAATTTCAGTACTGGACGGCGAGAAAATCTGGAGCATGTAAAGGGC
>Ga0214919_10004002_pt1 | contig 21763 bp, 18 predicted proteins | sample LL1503_MetaG_FD_177994 | JGI IMG/M metagenome (GOLD analysis project Ga0214919, IMG submission 177994) | Freshwater microbial communities from Lake Lanier, Atlanta, Georgia, United States - LL-1503 | ecosystem: Environmental > Aquatic > Freshwater > Lake | place: USA: Georgia | collected... | reverse complement strand
CAATACCCCGATAATCGGGAGATTGAACAGGTGGGTGTTCGAGGGATTTACTTGAATAATTACCTGCGTTGGGATTCGCGAAAACAGCATGAAATGATGATCCGAAAGTACGGGTACGAGACAGCTTTACAGGCGCGTACTTTTGACACCTACAACGATGTTGACTGCTGGAACTACTCCGATCTGCACGACTTTATCAAAGTAATTAAGTATGGCTACGGCAAGGTAGTTGATCATGCATGCCGCGAAATACGCTTAAGAAACATGTCTAGGGCAATCGGAATCCAATTGGTAAAGAAGCACATGGTTGCGAAGCCGGGAAATATTAAACTGTATCATGAATGGCTGGGAATAACAGAAAATGCGCTTCAATACATCATCGATCAACATCGGAATCCTTTACTCTGGCGGCGGAATGAAAAGTGGAACTGGGAAATGAAGAATAATTATATCAAAAGATTAATTCAGTCAGAAAAAAAAATAAAGGGGAAGTCAGGAAGCTGCTCATATCAAAGTTTCCAAAAAAGCAGAAAGGTAAAAAGCTCAGATTCGGAGGAGGGGTATATTTTAATTGGCAAAGGAACATACTAAAATCCGAAACAACAAAAAACAACAAATCCTATTAAATAAAAAAATTAAAACACTAATCTTAACAAACCAATCTAAAAAAAAGAAAGGTTCACCTTGTATATTAATAAATCACTGGTGCTTGTACAAAAATAACTTCAAGGGAGAAAAATATCATATTGTAAAAGACTTTTGGGAAAATCGAAATAAACTCTTACAAATTCATAATGAAGCTAAAGTTCTACACGAAACAGTTTTACGAAAACTACACAAAAAACTAAATCAAATACATAATACAAAATATGGATTAAAAACCTGGAGGTTTATTCTAGATCCATGGTTAGTCGCGTATATATCTGTTGTTACGGACCGATTTGAAAGAATAAAAAGTGCAGCTTCGGATAATAGCGGATCAAAATTAATTTGTTATTTGAGAAGACAAGATAGCAATGAAAATCCAGCAGAAGATTATTTAGATTTTATTAATAAAGTAACTTCGGATAATTGGAATCAAGTTCTAATGCAGGATATAATTGAGAGCAACTTTCAAAAACAAATAAAGATTACCCAGGTTAAAAATGGGAATGATAGAAAACTAAGTTTGTGCAAGCAAAAAAAACACTTCAAAAAGTATATTCTTTCAGCTGTTTCTTTGATTGCAAAAATAAGTGGATATTTTCAGGCAAACAATAAATACTTTTTTTATAAGTCTTATTTCTCAATAAAGAAGTTTATAAAACTAAACTTTTTTTTGAATCAATTCCCATTTTGGTCTGATGGACTTTTTTCATTAAATATAAAATACCAAAAGAATGAATCTTTACGCTTACAAAGCAGACTCTTCGTGCGAACAGAAAATGCAAGACTGAAATTTATCACGAATCGTATTTTTCAAGATATTCCACAAATTTACTTAGAAAACTTTAACGAAATTCGAATTTCAGCTGAAAAGTGTCAAATCAGACCTAAAATAATCCTGTCAGCTTTAGGGCATTGGATAAACGATTATTTTAAAATATGGGTCGTTGCCAAGAAGAAACTCGGAGCAAAATATTATGCCTTGGAGCATGGAGGGAGTTTTCCTCCACAGTTTGATACAATGGAGTATGAAGATAGAATCTGTGACCGAAGGATAGTGTGGGCAGAAAAACAGAATTCAATTCAAACACAACTACCACCGAATAAGATTAATTTAACAACCCGAAAGTTTAATAAAGAGCAGTTTCTCTTAATAATACCTTGGGAGATGCAAAGATATCCTGTATATCTTACCGCTGCTCCCGGACCTTCCGCAAGATTCTTTTCTGTTAATAAAGTAAATGAAATTATGCACAAACTCCCAAGAACAATTTTCGAGTCCACAAGAATTAAGCCCTATCCTTCACTTAATAACTCTGGATACAATCAGGATAAAATCCTCCAGAGAAAATACCCAAATCAAATGGTAAAATCTTCAAAATTATATGACTCATTTCAAACAGCAAAAACTATTGTCTCACTTTATCCAAATACAACTTTTAGTGAAGCCATGTCTTCCGGAAAGCCGAGTATTTTATTTTTTAGTCCAGATCAATGGGAAATTAACAAAAAGTTCCAGAGCCTGGTTGAGTCCCTTGCAGAACAAAAGATTATTCATTTTAATTTAAAGACATTTATTAAACACCTTCAAGAAATCTGGTCCTCTCCAAATGATTGGTGGAATATGGAAGAAACTAAAAAGGTAAGAATCAATTTCCACAAAAGATGCTGTAATTTCGACTCCAATACTGAAGCTGATTGGGCTAAATTCCTAGAAAAGAGGGTTTAAATATGTGTGGATTTGTTGGAGTATTTGGAAATATAAGATCTTTTGATATCGCAAATTCTCTTCAGAAGCTAAAGCATAGGGGGCCAAATTCCTCTGGAATTAGAAACGGTCCAGATTGGCTAGTGGGTTTTTCAAGACTTTCAATATTGGACTTAAGCGAAAAGGGAATGCAGCCATTTGAAAACGAAAGGTGTATTGTCTATTTAAATGGGGAAATCTATAACTTTATTGAACTAACTGAAGAATATAAATCCGACTTTAAGCCACAAACTGGATCTGATGTTGAAATAGTCCCTTATTTATACGAAAGATTTGGAATTGAATTCTTGCACAAACTCAATGGGATGTTCTCCATGATTCTGATCGATAAAAAAGAAAACTCTAAATATTTAATAAAAGATAGATTTGGGGAAAAACCATTATACTATTCATCTAACGGGAATAATATAATCTTTGCATCTGAAATTAAGGCCTTAAATAATCTTACGGGCCTTAGTCCGGATCCTGCACAAGTTTTAATCAACCTTGCTTGCTATGGAGTTCCCCCTCCCTGCACCCTTTACAAAGAAGCTATAGCAATAGCTCCTGGGTCTTTGCTTAAAATTCAAAAGAATCTCGAATGTATTGAAGTCAAATGGTATCGACCTAACTTAAATCAAGATCGGAACCATTTTGATCCGACAACGTTCGAAATGATTCTGAGGGATAGTATCGCAATAAGAACACGGGCAGATGTGCCAATAAGTGTCTTCTTGAGCGGCGGTATAGATTCGATGATAATTGCGGGAATCTTAAAACAAAATAGATCAGGATTTGCTGCGCTTACTGCGAATATCCCTGGAAAAGAAACCCGCGATGTTGACACCGATGTTGTAAATCCATCACGTTTTTGCTCTGAACAAAGCATCAGGCAAATATCGAAAACTATAGATTATAACTATTGGAATCAAAACATTCTAAGAATTGTGGCTAACTATGAAGAAGTTTTTGTTGATTCGGGTAATCTCGTTTTTTACGCCCTAGGGGAGTTGGCTCAAAAACACGGATTTAAGGTCGCCTTAACTGGTGTTGGTGGAGATGAGCTTTTTGGTGGGTATCCATGGCAAGAGCGCTTAGTAAAAATGGGGCGTTTGGGTTCCCATTTTGGCCATTTCGGAGCTGGGCTTGAAGAGATGCTGGAAAGTCTTTGTCGCGGGATACCGCGAAGCAGATTTCGTGAAATTCTAATAAGAGTAATTCAGCATATTTTTTTTCCTAGTTTATCTCAGCTAACCAGCCTTGGCGGTGGACTTGTCGAAGATATTTTAAGTTCAAAAACAAATGCGGGCGACCTACTCCGAGCTCTAGCGAAAGATAAATTTAATTACAAAAGTCTTCCAAAGTGGATGGATTGGGAAAATAAAGTAAATCTACTTAATTTCAATAATATAGTTCCATTTCAAAACTATAAATGTGACATGGGCACTATGTCGGCATCCGTTGAAAATAGAAATCCCTTTTTGGACCACCGGGTTGTCGAAATCATGATCAACGTCGCTCATAGGGAAAAAATCGAATACGGCAAAAAAGGACTTCTAAGAAAAATTGCTTCTGGTATATTACCATCATATATTTTGGAAGCTCCCAAAAGTGGGCCGACTATGCCTGTCCATCTTTGGTTCCAAGGCTCAAGACTAAAAAATGCCGTTAAATTTATCCAGAGTTCTAGAAACCTATTAGGAGACCTTTTTGGGGCAACCTTTGCTGATTATTGGTGCGGGAAAATTCCTCAATGGGAAAAGCCCGCCATGGCGCTTCGGCTATTCTTATTTATTCACCTTATTTTATGGATCAAAATGAACTTCACAAAAGAGCTTCCAGAAACAGATATTTCATTTGAAACAATGCTCGAGGGATAAAAATATGACCGACGTACTTATTACTACAGCACCATTTGCAGAACAGAACGAATTCCCAATCGAAATACTGAGAGCAAACCGCATAAGTTACAAAACTAATCCTCACAAGAGAAAGTTGACAGAGGATGAATTGAAAAAGCTAGTGGGCAAGGTTAAAGTCATCATAGCTGGGACTGAGCCGATTACGAAAGCAGTTATGGATAAAGCACCTAACCTGCGGCACATTTCAAGGGTTGGGGTGGGTTTGGACAACGTTGACCTAGTCGAAGCCGAAAGAAGAGGAATAGGTGTATCTTACACACCAGATGCACCAGCTCCTGCAGTTGCCGAGTTGACGGTAGGACTTATGATCTCCCTTTTACGAAAAATTGGGCATGCAAATCTACTGATGCATTCTGGCAAATGGGAGCGTTTTATGGGCCGAAGAATCTCAGAAATTACTCTCGGTCTAATCGGAGTTGGCAGAATTGGCGGACGGGTGTTGCGGCGGCTTCGGGGTTTCGGAAGCCCAAGAGTCTTGGTTAACGATCTGTTGGCGGATCAATCACTCAGCCGTGCAGTTCCAGAACTAAAGCTCGAGTGGGTGTCCAAAGAGCTGATTTTTCGCGAAGCAGATCTAATCAGCCTCCACGTGCCACTTACTCTAAAGACCAAAGGAATGATTGGTGCCAAAGAGTTTGGCGCCATGAAGCCTGATGCCCTTCTTATTAATACAAGCAGAGGCGCTGTGGTGAATGAAGATGCTCTCTACACTGCCCTAAAAAAGAATACAATTGGTGGAGCTGCTATAGATGTTTTCGAAAAAGAGCCGTATGACGGACCTCTCCAAGAGCTGCATAATTGTATTTTAACTTCGCATATGGGCTCCATGAGTCTGGACTGCCGAACAAGGATGGAGCTCGAAGCAACCGAGGAGGCAATCCGTTTTCTTTTAGGCAAACCACTACTTAGCCTAGTTCCTAAAGAAGAGTATGAGCTACAAAAGGAGTTTGGAGGAAAAAAATAAGTTTATTGACTGAGGCCTTTGGACCAAGCCTTTAAAACTCGATCTTACAGCTCCTGGCCATTGAATCCTGCAAACAGTAAACGAAATGAGTGAGCCTTCGGTGTTTACAGAAAATGTGAGAACAAACTCCGTTCCCTTATGAAAAAATATCTTCGCAAACTAATACAATCAATTGCTGCGAACTTTAGTTCAACCCGGCTAGGAGGGATTGTGATCGAGGCGATAAACCAAGGGAGCATGGAAAGAACACAAAGCGTAAAAAGTCGCGGAGTAACGCTGCAATTTACAGCCCCCAATAGAATCAACAAATTTAGGGCAAAAAGTTTCGCCAGCAAGGAACCCGAAACGCTGGACTGGATCGACCAGCTGCCCGAAGGCTGTACACTCTGGGATGTCGGGGCAAATGTAGGTCTCTACTCGATCTATGCAGCAAAAAAGAGGGAATGCCGGGTAGTCGCTTTTGAGCCCTCCGTCTTCAATCTGGAGCTTTTGGCTCGAAACTTATTTCTCAACGGGTTGCAAAGCCGAGTTAGCCTCGTGCCATTGGCCTTGAGCGATAAGCTAGAGCAAAGCCAACTCCGAATGACTACCACAGAATGGGGAGGTGCGCTCTCCAGTTTCGGTCAGAACTTTGGGTGGGATGGACAAGCCTTAGACCAGATCTTCTCTTTTCCCACTTTAGGCATCAGCATGGACGAGGGGATCAGCCTATTGCGGCTTCCAGATCCCGATTTCATCAAAATGGATGTGGATGGAATTGAGCACATGATTCTTCGCGGTGGCGTAGGAGTTCTGTCCCGAATCCACGGAATTCTGGTTGAAATCAATGATGGATTTGAGGAACAAGGGAAGGAGGCAGAAAAGATATTAAAAGCAGCCGGACTACGCCGGCAGGCCAAGCTTCATGCTCCCATGATTGCTGACTCTGCTTTTGCAGAAGTTTATAACCAAATTTGGGTCCGAGATTAAATCAACGGAAGTGCCTTTCGCGGAAATCTGAAACCATCACCGAAAGATCAAAGAGATACAAACTTTCTTGAGAAATACAAAACAAAGTCGCTGGATGCATGCTGATTGGCGATTCCGCGTTAGATCTTCTGAGAATGAAATGGGCGAACCCTCTTTCTTTTGCGCAGGAATCAATATAAAAAGAGTTCAAAGCTAAGGAGTCCTGGGTTTCCATCTCTGACATAAAGAATTTATGAACAAAATCAAAGCCATCCGAGCCATTCGGACAAAAATGCGTCAAGGGAAGTGCACCATCGGAAGCTGGATGCAAATCCCTGACGGATCCGTGGCTGAAATCATGGGGAATGCCGGATACGACTGGGTGGCGGTTGATATGGAACACGGATCAATCACTGTGGCGCAATTGCCCGATTTATTCCGTGCTTTGGAGCTTGGCGGCACATTGCCACTTGTTCGGTTAGCCCGAGGGAATGCGAAAGAGTGTAAGCAGGTGCTCGATGCCGGAGCTGGGGGAGTGATTGTTCCAATGGTTGAAACGGCCGCACAATTAACAGCTGTGCGGGATGCCTGTCGCTGGCCACCAGCAGGAACACGTGGCGTTGGTTTTTGCCGAGCGAATCTCTTTGGCAAGAATTTTGAAACTTATCGCGAACAGGCTCAGGCCCCTTTGTTGGTAGCTATGATAGAACACACGAGGGCGGTTGATAACTTAGAAGAAATACTCTCGGTTGAGGGACTGGACGCAATTTTGATCGGGCCTTATGATTTATCAGCGTCAATAGGGCTAACCGGAAAATTTGTGCATACTAACTTCAAAAAAACAATGGAAAGAATTAGAAACTTATGCCGAAAAAATAAAGTTCCATCCGGTATTCATGTTATCACACCAGACGTTCGAGACATCAACAATCGGATTCAAGAAGGCTATCAGTTTGTAGTTTACTCGACGGATGCTATGTTTCTATGGTCGACAAGCTCCTCTCCAAAAATTAAAAGGATTAAAAGAAAGTTCTGAAGGAAGAAGATATCCGGCCACAAGCCATATTTAAGGAATACCTGCGTCTGGCTGCCTTAGACGCGAATAAATATTTTGCCGGTGGAGCAAAGATTAAAATCTCCTGCCCTGCCTGTCGTTGTGTTGGGGATTTTGTCTTTAAAAAACATGGATTTTCATATGATGAATGTCCAAATTGCCAAACAATTTTTGTAAGCCCGAGACCTAAACTAGAAGCTTTTTTCAAGTATTACCAATACTCAGATTCTTCAAGATATTTCGCAACAACTTTCTATAAAGCAACAGCCAATGCGCGTCGCAAGCGGTTATGGAAACCCAAAGCACTTGAAGTGCAATCGATTCTTTCTCGGCACCAACTTAAAAAACTGGAAATAGTTGATATTGGGGGAGGGTATGGAATCTTTGCTGAAGAATATCAGAAGCTAAGCGGGTCCTCGGTGGTTATTATTGAGCCAGGTCCAGAATTAGCTGAGGTTTGTCGCCAAAAGGGATTTCCCGTTGTACAGCAATTCCTAGAAAAAGTCAAACGCACTGACTTATCGAAGAGTCCAAAAGCATTTGTTAGCTTTGAGCTATTTGAGCATCTTCATGACCCAAGCCTCTTTATTGATCGGCTTCGCTCGCTTATGCGTTCAGGAGATATCTTTGTATTTACGACATTATCTGGAACTGGTGTTGATATTCGAGCCCTCTGGGATGAGTCAAATTCAATTTCACTCCAACACTTAAATTTCTTTAATCCAACTTCCATAAAGATCTTTCTTAAAAGAATGCAAATGAAAGTACTGGAAATTAGCACTCCAGGAAAACTGGATCTCGATATTCTTGCGAACAACCGCAAAAAAATAAAAGATAAATTCTGGAAGTCCTTTATACACCAAGCATCACCTTCCGTGCGTGAGTTATGGCAAACTTTTATTTCAGAGCAAGGCCGCTCAAGTCATATGTGGGTTGTTTGCCAATGCCCGTAGGATATAAAATTTCACGTTAGTAAATACTGAAAGGTTGCATTTGACGCTACCAGCGAACTGCCCACTTTGTAATGCCGACAAAAAGGCTCAGGAAGTTGTTACGCGTCATGTCTATGGCGATAGGTACAAATCGAGCGCCTTTTTCCATTGTCGTCACTGCGATGTTCGATATCAGTACCCTGGATTAACACCCGAAGAGGAGGCCAAATTCTACAGTTCTGAGTTTGAGGGTTTTATGGCAGGCCGAAGCGGTGTGAGTGGAGGTTGGCAGACCTGTGAGAGCCACATCAAAGCTAATGAGTCAACTCACATCCGACGGATGAAGTATGTTAACAAGCATTTGCCACAAAACGCGAGTGTCTTAGAAGTCGGTTGCTCATCAGGCTTTATGTTGTATCCACTTATGAAGAATGGGCATTCTTGTGTTGGAGTTGAACCGTCAGGTTTTTTTGGTGATTTTGTGAGAAAAAAGGGAATTCGAGTGTACGATTCCGTTGAAAAACTCATTTTAGAGTCACCCGAACTAAAATTTGACTTCATCCAGCACTTCTTTGTTCTGGAGCACATCAGTAAGCCACTCCAGTTTCTTAAATCACTATTAGGACTTTTAAGGCCGAGCGGGAAAATAGTCTTTGAAATTCCCAATGTTGCCGACCCCCTTCACTCCGTCTACGACATTCCGGCATTTGAGCGATTTTATTGGTCAGTAGCACACCCTTGGTATTTTAGTGAAAAGTCATTACGCTTTTTACTCGATCAATTAGGGGAGTCATACGAGATTGAATTTGATCAACGCTATGATTTGTCGAATCACCTTATCTGGGCGCGTGATGGCAAGCCTGGTGGGATGGATCGATTTTCTAAGATCTTTGGACCAGAGCTCAATAATTTCTACAAGCAGACACTTATTCGCGAGGGCAAATGCGACACACTGATCGGGATTGTCACGAAGGGTTAAGAACATCAATATGACAAAAGTTCTTATTACTGGTGTTGGGGGATTTATAGCATCTCATGTTGCTAGGCGTTTTCTTGCCGAGGGATACTCGGTTATAGGTGTCGACGACCTCTCTGGCGGAATACGTGAGAACATTCCAGATGGGGTTGAATTCATCGAAGGAGATCTCAAGGATCCGGCTACGATAAAACGCCTCCCCACCGGCTGCCGACAAATTCTACACCTTGCGGGACAGTCATCTGGCGAAATAAGTTTTGACGATCCTGTCGCTGATCTTGAAATGAATGTGACTTCCACATTGCGGCTAATAGATTATGGAATTCAGAATTGCGCTGAGCGAATTATTTACGCTAGTTCAATGTCTGTGTATGGAGCAGTGCCAGATGCCCCCACAAGCGAATCTCATCATCCAAAACCGCTGTCATGCTATGGAGTAGGCAAACTTTCTTCAGAAAACTACCTTCGCATATATCAGGATAAGTTGCCATTTGTTGCCATGAGAATGTTCAATGTGTATGGACCTGGGCAGGATCTGAAAAACCTGCGACAGGGAATGGTCAGCATATACCTCGCGCAAGCATTGGTTTCTGGACGAATTGAAGTAAAGGGCGGTCTAGAACGCTTTAGAGACTTTATATTTATCGATGATGTTGTTGAGGCGTGGTATCGAGCATCTACGCGAAGCGAGCCAATAAATAATGTAATTAATATCGGAACTGGAATTCGCACAAGCGTTAGTGAGCTGCTCAAACACATTCATGATCTACTACCTAACAGTAGCTCCTTTATTAGTGACTCTACTATGGGGGACCAATCTGGGATTTATTCAAACACTGCCACTATGAGCCGACTTCTAGGTTTTGAAGCAACCATACGACTTGAGCGGGGCCTGCAGTTATTTGTCAACGAAGCAAAAGGAAAGGTATGACCAGTAGACAATAAAAGTAGTTCCTTGAAAATCCTATCCCTTATTCCTGCTCGAATGGGTAGTAGTCGCTTTCCCGGCAAGCCAATGGCTCGCATACTTGGCAAACCGATGATCGGTCATGTCTTTGAGCGAGTGTCTAAATCTAAACAGCTCATAGCGACTGCGGTCGCGACATGTGACAAGGAGATTTCTGATTACATCAAGTCGATTGGTGGGACTGCGGTCATGACAAGCGACCGGCATGAGAGAGCCTCAGATCGTTGCGCAGAAGCACTCGGCATAATAGAAAAAATGAACAAGACAAAGTATGATATCGTGGTCCTCGTGCAAGGGGATGAGCCGATGACGCATCCCGAAATGATTGATGAGGCGGTGGCTCCAATGTTGAGCAACTCAAAGATTCAGATCACCAACTTGTTGGGAAAGATTGATACCATCGAAGAGTTTGAAGATCGGAACTGCATCAAAGTGGTCTGTGATCTCGAGGGAGACGCACTTTACTTTTCCCGCGAGCCCATTCCAACACGATGTAAAACAGATGCAATCCCAATGGGGAAACAAGTATGTGTCATTCCATTTCGCCGAAACTTTCTCTTGGAGTATAACCGCATGACCCCCACGCCGCTAGAAGTAGCTGAGTCGGTGGACATGATGCGGATTCTGGAGCATGGAATGAAGGTTCGTATGGTTCCGACCAACCACAAGACCTACTCAGTTGATACTCTGAATGACCTTCACCGGCTTGAAAAAATTATGGCGACGGTACCGCCTTTATAATAGAAACTTTCCTGACAAAAACATTCAGCCAACCAACTGCCCTTGTTTGGGATATTGATGGCGAACCACCCGCAGGGAATTGGCTCACAGTTCTTTGGTCCAAATACGACACAAAGGGGCGAAACGATGCTATTTCTATCCCTCAGATTGTTGAAGACAATGCGGAAAGCTTGCGGGCAAGGTACTTGGAGTGGATCTATGATCTTGGTGAGACGAAGATCAATGGGAAGCGAATCGTGGACCATTTGGAAATTAGGTCGGGCCTGAGCTACTGGTGGATTACGCTTTTGGCTGAAAAATGTACCTGGGCCAAATCACCAAAAATTGGGGTTGCGATCCGGTTGCTAGCCTTCGACTTTATGTTCCGCAAAATGCGTGTGGATCGAATCCAACTCGTCTCGTGTGATAGGGAATTGGCGTCCTCGTTTCGTTTGTGGTGCAAAAATAAAAACCTTCGTTTTTACTGGGATTGGCGATCTGCAAAGCAGATTCGCGTATCGCGGAGGAAAAAATGGCTCTCCTCAATTCCAAGGCCGACACAGGCTTTGTTATGGCTTCTCCATTATTTGTTCATACGTCGCAATTTACGGGGCGTAGGTATAGAGGCTTGGCGAAAAGCCAAAGGAGACGTGACCTTTATCTCTTATCTTTTTAATCTTGCACCTGAGTCCGCTCAAAATGGTCGGTATCTCAGCCCGTATTGGACGAAATTACCGGATATCCTGTTAGAGGATGGTCGGAATACTCGATGGCTGCATTTCTACACCAAGGACAAAACTTTACCAAATGCTAAAAAAGCCGCCGGACTTCTTGAGCGTTTCAATAAATCATGCGAAGGACATCAAATCCACACAACAGTGGACTCGTTTATGAGTCTGGGCGTTACCTTAAGGACTCTTTGTGACTTTATTCGTATTTACATTCGGGGACATGCCATTATGCCTAACCTACAGAAAAGGCTCGTAACTTACTCGTATCTCTGGCCGCTGGTAAAAGGCGATTTAGCAGAATCTTTAAGCGGGATATCAGCTATGAAAAATATGCTTGATTTAAATTTATTTAGTAAAGCGATACGGGCTTTACCCAAGCAGGTGATGGGCATTTATCTGCAAGAAAATAGGCCATGGGAAAAAATATTTCTCTATGAATGGAAAAAACACGGTCACGGCAAGCTTATAGGAGTTCCTCACTCCAGCGTGCGATTTTGGGATTTAAGTTATTTTTCCGATCCTCGTACGTACAGCAGAAAAGGAAAAAATATCATGCCTATGCCAGAGCTAGTAGCCCTTAACGGGCATGCTATGAAAAAAGAATTCCTAAAAGGAAAATACCCACGACATAAAATTACTGAAGTGGAGGCGTTACGTTATTTACATCTGGGCAACCCCCAAAAGCGAGTCTCTGCTTTCGCAATGCCCGAAGAAAGACCTCAATTACTTGTGCTAGGTGATTACCTTGAAGAAAATAATAGAAAGATGTTAAATCTATTGGAGCTAGTACTGCCTTCTCTAAATAAGGTTCTGCGAGTTACCATAAAGCCTCATCCAGCTCGTCCGATAAGACCGATAGAATATCCATCTTTAAGATTGAAAATAACTTCAGAACCGATCGATAAACTTCTTAATAAACATAGTGCGGTTTACACGAGTTCGATGACCTCAGCGGCAGTGGACGCCTATTGCACGGGTATTCAAGTAATATCATTTTTTCGATCGGATACACTTAATTTAAGTCCCTTACGCGGCATAAAAGGGGTACGATTTGTTGGCACCCCGAATGAGTTAAAACAAGCATTGGATAAAACTTTTGCCACCTCCCCACGTATTCACCGAAAAGCATCGATATTTCGATATGATAAAAATATTCCCCGCTGGAAAAAACTATTTGCAATAAATCTGCGAAAAAAGCGAAAAGAAAAAAAACACAACTTATGCGCGTATTAATTACAGGTGGCACTGGTTTGTTGGGTAAAGCGTTGTTTCAAACAAAGCCCCAAAAATATTCTGCCCTCGGAGTTCATCTTCGAAAAATACGATGGAGATCGAATGCAGTGGAAAACGTCCAACTAGATATTCGAAACAAAATGTGTGTCGAACAGCTTTTTAAAAGACAAAAATTTGATGTTGTAATCCATGCTGCTGGTATCGCCAGCGTGGATTACGTAAAAAACAACTATTCTGAATCGCTGGAGTCAAACATCGTTGGCACGCTTAACATCTCATCGGCATGCCGAAAAAACGGATCCTATTTGATTTACATTTCTTCAAACGCCGTTTTTGATGGAAGTTCTCCACCTTACGACGAAACTAGCATACCAAAACCAATCAATGAATATGGCGAAATTAAATTAGAGTGTGAGCGACTTATTGAAAAAACAATCCCTAGTTCTTGCATTATTCGTCCAATACTGATGTACGGATGGAATTGCCCAGAGGGACGGTCCAACCCAGTAACATGGGTTTTGGAACAGATAATTAAAGGGCAAAAAATTAAACTAGTAAATGACGTGTGGGAAAATCCGCTTTATAATGTAGATGCTGCTAAAGCTATTTGGAAGGCAGTCCTGATCAAACCTACAGGAAAAATTCACCTTGCAGGGCCGGAGGTGGTCAATCGATATCAGCTTGCCATGCAAACAGTGGAAATATTTGGTTTGGATCAATCTTTAATAACTCCAGTTAGTAGTGATTATTTTCTTCAATTAGCCTCTCGGCCAAAAAACACATCTTTTTCATTAACTAAAATGTCAAAAGACCTAGGCATCACCCCTTTGTCCATAAAAGGGGGGCTTCAAGCTATGAAAAAAGAGTTGCTTATCAAGATGAAGAATCCAAAAAGATTGGGCGAAATAGCCCCATACCTCATAAAATATTTTAAAGCGTGACTTAATATGAAAGATTTAAAACTATATAGTCATCCGCGTATCGAAACAAAAAGTAATGATGGAGTGACCAACGGATACCTAATTCCCATATACAACGACCACGAATCACCCATTAGTAAAAAACAACGACCCTGTCAGGTATATCTTACAGTTGTGGCACCAGGTGCTGTTAAAGGGCCCCATTTGCATATGAAGAGATGGGGTCTTTTTACCTGTATCAAAGGCAATATAAAAATCGTCGTAAGGACACCAAATGGATACAAAGAGTTCTTTTCAGGAGAAAACCACGGCTACCAAACAGTCCAGGTGCCCGCCGGTTGGCCGTCAGCTCTGCAAAATCAGGGCAACATTGAAGCTTTCGTATTGAACATGCCTAGCCCAGCGTGGACACCAGAGAATCAGGACGATCATCCTGTAGCATTTACAGATTATAAATTTAATTGAAACAGCATAAAAATCCTAAACCACTAGTTAGCGTGGTTATTCCAACTTACAATGCTGAGTTGTACATGCAAAAATGTCTCCAATCCGTTTTAAATCAAACATACAAAAATATCGAAATTCTAGTTGTTGACGACTGCTCAAAAGATAATACAAAATTATACATTAAAAACCTAAGAAATAAAAAATTAAAACTGTTTAAGACAAAAAAAAACAGTGGCGGACCGGCTGTCCCAAGAAACCTCGGAATCTCAAAAGCCAAAGGTCAATACATCGCCTTTTTAGATCAAGATGACTTGTGGGAACCTAAAAAATTAGAGATCTGCATAAATAAAATGAATAAACATTTTGAGTTCTGCTATCACCAACTTAAGCAGAAAAATAACAAGATTTTAAAAAATCATCTTATTGACATCTCAAAAAACCCAGAAGAATTCTTATTAAGAAAAGGACCTATTCCAACGACCTCTGGGGTAGTGGTAAGTAAAAGGATAATTAATAAGGCCAAAGGTTTTTGCGAATCAAAAAAACTCATTGCAGGAGAGGACTACGACTGTTGGCTCAGAATAGCAAAGATGGGCGCAAAGTTTTGTTTTCTAAAAATACCATTAGGGACTTATGGTCAGCTAGGTGTTAAGCTTACGAGTCCAAAAAATGCAATCAGCATTTTACACGCAATCAAAAAAAGACACTTTAACAAAACAAAAATAATTCCTTTTTGGATTCATAAATCATTTGTCAAAAACCTTTTCTTAACACAAGGGTTTGTTTCATCATTTATCTATATCATAAAAAACATGTCCATGATTCAAAAAAGTTTTCTGACTCAAAAATATTAATAAACTTGTACAACTATCAGGTGCGAGCGGACTTTTAGGGAAAAGCCTAATTAGAAAGTTTTTAGCAGCGGGTTATACAATCCACGCGTTATCGCGAAAAAAACGGCAAAGTACTAAAAGACTCATTTGGTTTCATGGCAATATTTGCGGAAAAATCCCAGAAAAATTCTTTGTCAAAAACAAGCCATTCATCCATATTGCAGGATCCAATAAAGAAAACTTCTATGAAATAAATGCTTTCGGTACTAAAAAAATACTAATTTCCGCCACAAAAGCACAAGTATCAAACGTAGTTTATGTAAGCAGCTGTGCTGTTTATGATTTTAGTTCAAATAAAAAAACTATTCATGTTAATTCAAAGAAAAATATCTTAAACGAGTATTCCAAATCAAAACTATATGCTGAAAGAATAGTAAGAAAACTATCTTGGAAATCTAAAATTCCATATTTAATCTTAAGGCCGGCATCAATAATCTCAGAAAAACGAAATAACAAACTGCTCAAATTATTTGATTTATTAATCAAAATAAGACTTATGCCTTTATTCATACCCGAAAAGTGTCACTTTTATATTACAGACTTAAATAGTTTCTCGAGGACTATCTTCACGCTTCACGCAAATAAATCTAATATGGTAGTAAATTGTTGCCGAACTATTAGTTGGCAGGAATACTTTGGGAAAAACAAAGATGATCATAAAAGGTTTGTATGTATTTCCGAAAAACTTATAAATATAGTTAGATCGTTAGCTGCTAAAAACCGTTTTTTTAAGCGGCACCCTTTCTTGTTTTCAGTGTTATCCCCTTCTGAAATAAAATCAGTTTAGTAGCCAATGTTAAAACTTACTAAATTATTATTCATATCGTCCTTTATTTACTTCCTGTTTTTATCAGTTTCTTTTCAAACTGTTATTGTTCCAAGTATTATTGAAATTAATGCTGGGCATGGGCTTATTAAAGGTGATGCTTTCGTTTTTCACGATGCGGCTTGTCGCTTGGCAGATATTATAAATAGAGATGGATGGAGATCATGGAAGTTATTTCCCGAAGGTCATTCTTTTAACGTTGGTTTCTTAGCCGCATTATATTCAGTGTTTGGTTGTTCCCCTCTTTTGCTTCTGCCTTTTAATGCTTTCGCTCAATCTTGTAGTGCTTTACTGATTTATCTAATTGGCAGGGAATACTGGCCAGGAAGAGTAGGAAACATTGGGGGGGGGATCGCTTCTATTGTATTTGTATTATTATTATCGCCTCTGGTTTGGTATGGACAAAATCACAAAGATACCTTTGTGCTGCCCGCAACCCTTGGAATCCTGTATGGATATATTTTCATTGTAAATTCAAAAGGAAAAACCAAAAACTTCTCAAAAATATGCTTAACAGGAATTGGCGCATTAATTGTTATATTTCTTATGAGACCTAACTATTACTGCCTGATTGTCTCTTTCTTTTTAATTATTTCTTTTCTAAGTATGGCATTGGTCGCGATTCTCTATAAAGGGACTTCAGCCTTAAAGTGCCATGGGCAATCGTTTCTTTATGTCGTGCTGTTGTCGCTGATTTCTTTGTGCACCTTGGCTATGCCAACCTCTTACTTGCGCCAAGAATTTGTTGCAGAAGACGCCAAACACACCGAACAAGGTAGCGGCAGCATGATTTACGTCTGGAAAGAAACACCACATCTGCCAACATTTATAGACAAAAACCTGGAGAAAATCTCCCTCTTGCGGGTTCACTTTATCAAGCACGGAATTTCGGTGCGAGCCGGCTCAGGAATCGATCTTGATGAAAAACCCGGAAGTACCGCTGAGGTTTTGGCCTATCTTCCTCGCGCGATGTGGATTGGGTTGTTTGCGCCCTTTCCCTCTCAATGGCTCGAAAAGATGAGCGCCATTCGTTTAGTCAGCTCTGTCGAGACCTTTATTTGGTTCCTCTTTTTTCCAGGGGTGGTTTACTTGGCGATCCGCAGGCCAACCCCAGGTTTTTGGGTTGGAACTGTTTTTTGCTTTGGGATGATCACGCTTTTCAGCTACGTAAACCCTAATCTTGGGACGCTTTATCGAGTTAGGTTTGGTTTCTGGTTCTTTTTTCTGACCTGCGGTGCAGTGGGATGGGTAGGCGCTTTGCTTCCAATTATTCAAAAAATTGGCGGAACTTCAAAAGAGAGGCAATTAGCCGGATTAGATGGCCAAAAGGCAAATACTTTCAGCCTTGGAGAAAGTAGCCTATCTCGGTTTTTTTCCGTGGGTTCGCTTGCCTTACTATTTTCATGGATCGGATTCCTTGGCTTCTTTTTACGTGACCTGCTCCTTATCAGATCTCAGGGCTTAGTCGGCTCCCTGGATGCGTTGATGTCCTCTGGTATGTTTGTGGCGGCTGCCGTGTCCTGCGTTTCCCTTCCGTTGGCAGATGCCTTGAGCCGCCCGCTGCAGGAATGTCTTTCTAAGAACCGTGCAGAAGCTGAAAGAATCGTCCAAGTATGGCTTCGGATTGCCCTAATGGTCCTAGGAAGCGCTTCCGTTTTGCTGTGGCTAGGAGCCCCTCAGCTGGGTGCGGCCTTTTTTGGAAGCGATGGCCCTTTGCTAAAAGCGCAGTTTATTCAGCTTTTCCGATTTTCCATTCCCATTCTACTGATGAGCGGCTGGACCGTGATAGGAAATGCGGTGCTTAACAACTTGTACAAGGCGGGCCTGTCCGCAGCCGCCCAGATAACCGTTCCTGTCGTGGCCCTCCTTTCCATTCTCGTGGTCCCGACTGAGGCCAAGTTGATCGCAGCGGTCATTGGGATGGTGCTGGGCACCTTTCTCAATGCCCTGCTGGTGGCGATACTCTGTTTGCATCATAAAATCCGGCTATGGCCTGCATGGAATAAAAGAAAGAAGATTCATCAATCGTTATTCAAAACCTATGTGTGGTTGGTGCCGTTTGCGGCCTTGTCTGCTCTGGCGGGACCCGCGAACTATTTTTTTGCCGCCCAGATTGGGAAAGGGGGCATCACCCTTTGGGCGTTGACGGGTAAGATCACAGCCTGCTTTAGCCAGTTCATTTCCGTCGCGGCGGCAGCCCTAATCCTACCCCACATTTCTGGAATCATCGAAAGAGGCAAACATGTTTCCGGCCGCGAGCATACCTATTTCTTGCTGGTTACGGGAACCTGGATGGGTGGGCTCATCGCCCTTGGGCTCTCCCTCTTTGCCGATCCGCTGGCCGCACTGCTTTTGTCTGATAGAACAGGGCAGGACCAAATTCAGGCATTTGCGCATCTCGTCCGGATCGGGGCTTTGCAAATCCCGGTAGCCATGGCCGCGGCTATTCTGGTGAAATCCGCCACAGCTTCGGGGGCGGTTCCGCAGGCAACCTGGGGCGCTTTTATCGGGCTTCTGGCAAACATCGTTATCAATATCCTGCTCGTGCCGAGGATCGGCTTGGCCGGAGTCGCCTGCGGAGCGCTTGCCGGAATGGTCATTACGACCTTAGTCGCCTGCCTTGGGACAAGGGCCAGTTTCGGAGTTAGCCGAGGACTTGGAGTCCTGCTTGTGTTTGGCTGGGCGGTTTGGGCCGGGGTGGTTTTTTCCGTTGAGACCCGGCAGGGGTTGCCCATGACTGCTGCCGCCGTCAGCTTGATAATTTTGGGTATTTTGCATAGGGAGGGTTGGCGGAAAGGCTGGGTGCATCGCTCGCAAGAGCGCACGACGGATGTTTATCCTTAGCAAAATTCTTCCTGAGCTGATCCTCCCGGTTGGCGGAGTGCTTCTGATCTTGATCACGGGGGTGATTCGGCGCTCTTGGCTTTTGTTTTCCATCGCGTGGGTTTTGCTTTTCTTTTCTTCAATCCCATGGACCGGAAACCATTTGATGTGGACGCTAGAGGGTGGAATGGAGCGCGTCTCTGCGGCTAAAGCTGAGAGAGCAGAAGCGATTGTGGTGCTGAGCATCGGGCGAACGGTGGCACCGGGCGGGGATCAGATCAGCGAGTGGCATGATGCCGACCGCTTTTTTGGGGGAATCGAGCTCTTCCGAGCTGGCAAAGCGCCGTTACTTATTTTTACGGGTGGCTCGGCACCCTGGGATACGGAGGCTCCGCTTGAAGGGAAAATTCTGGCAGGGTACGCCCGATCCATGGGAGTTCCGGCAGGGTCTATCCAGGTCACCCGCCAGGCCTTTAACACACGCGAGGAGGCGGCTGCTGTCCGCGAAATGCTGACCAGTTGCCCAAAAGGCGGAAACCACATTCTGCTGGTCACTTCGGCTCTGCACATACCACGAGCCCAGAAAGTTTTTGAGCAAGCCGGATTCCAAGTTCAACCATTTCCCGTGGATTTCGTTACCTCCGCCACCCGAAAAACCTATCCCACCGACTTTGTTCCCTCCTCGGCCGGACTTTTTAAAACCTCCGCCGCCTTGCGGGAATTATACGGGCGAATTTTTGTTGCGATCTTCCGCTAAAAAAAAACAAACCGTTTCGGGCCGACCGAGCGTCTGTGTGACCGTGGCAAGCCCCCTAACTGTCCAAGCTTTCCTACTGGGGCATATCCAAGCCTTAAAGAGGGTCGCAAAGGTGACAGTGGTGGCCGACTCGCCAAATGGTAAATTCCTTAAGACTTTGGGATCCGGATTCGGCTTTCGGCAGATTTCCATTCGGCGTGCCATCAATCCCTGGCGGGATATTTCCGCCTTGGTGTCCCTTCTTTTTTTCTTTTACACGGAAAAATTCAACCTCGTCCACTCCTACACACCTAAGGCAGGACTGCTGGCCATGACCGCGGCTTTTTTTTCTGGGGTTCCCACAAGAGTCCATACTTTTACCGGCCAAGTGTGGGCCACAAAAAAGGGACTTTTTCGGCTTTTTCTAAAAAGCCTCGATCGAATCACCGCCCGGATGGCCACCCATATTCTTGTGGACAGCCCTTCCCAGATGCGATTTTTACATTCGGAAGGTGTGCTGCGACAAGAGATTGGGAATGTTCTGGGATCTGGTTCGGTGAGCGGGGTCGACCTAAAAAGATTCCGACCTAATGCTACCGTACGAAAAAAAATCCGAAAAGCACTTGGCCTGACAAAAGATGCGGTGGCTTTCCTTTTCGTAGGCCGTTTGAACCGGGACAAGGGTATCCCAGAACTGTATGAAGCTTTTATGGCCCTGCGGGCCCGAATGCCCGCAGCCTGGCTTGTGTTGGTGGGGCCAAAGGAAGAGAGCATCCCTTTTTCGCCCGGTTTGACGGGGGTCGACTCCGGGGTTGTATATGTTGGACCGAGCTCACGGCCTGAGGATTTTATGGCGGCAGCGGATGTGTTGGTCCTGCCGAGCCACCGAGAGGGTTTCGGTTCTACGGTGATCGAGGCCGGCGCTTGCGGAATCCCCGCTGTGGCTTCCCGGATTTACGGTCTGACGGATGCCGTGGTGCATGGTCGTACTGGCCTGCTGGTGACTCGAGGGGACGTGGGAGAACTGGCCCAAGCCATGGAAAGGCTGGGGAAGGACAGAAAACTCCGGTTGCGTATGGGGCGGGTAGCCCAACGCCGAGCAAAAGTCCGTTTCGACCAGAAAAAAATCACCGAAGCGCTCCTACAATTTTATCGGAAGATCCTTCCTCTTCACTAAACTTCAAGCCGTGAACTCATCTTCGCGAAAAAGATCTTTTAAATGGCGCAAACCGGCAATCCGGCATGGTCAGCCCACGAAATACGGCTGGATCGTCAGTCATCCTGCCAACTTTATCATGGGGAAAGGCACTGACATTGGGGCTTTCACCTACATCCAGGCCCAGAAGGGTGTGGAGATAGGGGATTTTGCCCAACTTGGTTCCCATTGTTCCGTCTATTCGGTGTCTACGATCGACAACAAAAAAGGCAAAGTGGTGATTGGGCGGAACGCCCGGATCGGTAGCCATTCGGTGATCATGCCGGGAGTTACAATCGGCCCGAACACGGTGGTGGGAGCGATGAGTTTTGTGAATCGGAATCTTCCCGCCAACGCCATTGCTTACGGCTGCCCCGTGAGGATCGCCAAAAAGCGAAAAAAACCCTGAAAAAAAGACTCTACCTCTCCCCGCCGGACACCTCTCCGAAGGATTTTCGTTTTTTAAAATCGGCATGGGACTCCGGTTGGATCGCCCCGCTGGGCCCGCAGGTGGACCAGTTCGAAAAGGAGTTTGCCCGGGTGACCGGGTCTGCGCACGCAGTTGCCCTGCAGTCCGGCACGGCCGCGCTCCATATCGCGCTCCGCATGCTCGGGGTGGGACCAGCAGACGAGGTCGTGGTTCCCAGCCTGACTTTCATCGGCACTGTGAATCCAATCCTATATCTGGGGGCTAGGCCGATCTTTTTGGATTCGGAAGAAAAAAGCTGGAACATGGATCCCGATTTGCTGGAAGCTGTGCTGAAGAAAAAGGGGTCCAAGAAGATCAAGGCGGTGATTCCGGTCCATCTTTACGGGCAGGCGGCCGACGTGGACCCGATTCTGAATTTGTGCCGGAGCCGTGGCATCGCTGTGATTGAGGACGCGGCCGAGGCACTTGGAGCCTCCTACAAAGGTCGGCGGAGGATGCCGGGATCTTTTGGCTCTTTTGGGATTCATTCTTTTAACGGGAACAAGATCATCACGACCTCGGGGGGGGGCATGCTGGTGACCGATAACCGCAAACATGCCGAGTTGGCTCGCAAACTGGCCTCCCAGGCAAGGGAACCGGCTGTTCACTACGAAC
>Ga0214919_10004001_pt1 | contig 21765 bp, 26 predicted proteins | sample LL1503_MetaG_FD_177994 | JGI IMG/M metagenome (GOLD analysis project Ga0214919, IMG submission 177994) | Freshwater microbial communities from Lake Lanier, Atlanta, Georgia, United States - LL-1503 | ecosystem: Environmental > Aquatic > Freshwater > Lake | place: USA: Georgia | collected... | reverse complement strand
TATTGAGTTTGTGACGTGCTCTTTACCTGAGGCGCGCTCGCTCATTGATGCTGGCAAGGCACGACCACTGGTCATCATGCACGACAAGCCATCAACACTGTATCCCAACGTGCCCTTGCTCAAAGCCGCTACTGGCAGCGCTTGGTCCACTGGTGCATGGCGCGGCATTGGAGCACCCAAGAACCTCCCACCGGAGATACAGGCCAAGATAGGAGCTGCACTCAAAAAAATCTACGACGGAAAAGACTACCAAGGGTTTATGAACAATCGTGGATTTGGCTCGACCTATGCTGATGCACGTGGCTTTGAGCAGTTCATGGCCAAGAGTGATTCCGAAATGGGCGCTGTCATGAAAGCTGTTGGGCTTGCTAAATCGGATAAGCCATGAGGCTCAACGATGCAGTCACTGGTGTACTCCTGCTAGCACTGGCCATTGCTGTCTTATTTAATGTCAGCGTCTTTCCGGTTATCCCCGGCCAAAGCGTGGGGCCGAGCTTGTTTCCAAGTGTCCTTGGGAGCTTGCTGGCAGTCTGTGCGTTGCTGTTGATTCGTGAGGGTCTCACCACTACTAAATCGCAGCCATGGTTCGTGCTGGGCGATTGGGTGCGTTCGGCACACCACCTCAAAAATTTTCTGCTAACGCTGGCATGTTTGGTGTTTTATATCCTTGCTTCGGATACCTTAGGTTTTATCGTTTGTAGCACGCTCATCTTGGCGGTACTTTTTCTTGCTTTTTCTGTGCGTGTAAAACTGGTGTTGCCTCTGGCAATACTTGTCACTATAGTGATTCACGCAGCGTTCTACAAGGGCTTGCGTGTTCCGCTGCCTTGGGGAATTCTTCAGCCGTTGCAATGGTGAGGAGAACGACATGACCTCAGCCATATGGATGCAAGCACTTGGGATGGTCTTTGAACCCTATGTGCTTTTGGTGATTTTTTGTTCTGCACTGTTTGGTTTGTTCGTCGGCTGTATACCGGGTCTGACAGCCACCATGGCGACTGCGCTGCTTGTGCCGATGACCTTTTTCATGCCACCAGTACCGGCGGTAGCGGCCATTGTGACTGCAACAGCAATGGCGATTTTTTCTGGAGATATACCGGGTGCGTTGCTGCGCATTCCCGGCACGCCAGCGTCAGCGGCTTACGCAGACGAGACATATCAGTTAACGCTAAAAGGACAAGCAGAGATTGCGCTCGGTGCCGGTCTAGTTTTTTCTGCGATTGGCGGACTATTCGGCACGATGGTGTTGATCTTCTTTTCTCCCTCACTCGCAGAGTTTGCGCTCAAATTTTCTTCGTTCGAATATTTTTGGTTGATGATTCTCGGATTGTCGGGTGCAATTTTTATCGGTAATAGCAGTCTGCTCAAAGCCTCAATATCACTCTTGCTTGGTCTCTTGGTGTCATGTGTTGGCCTTGAAAATCCGGCCGCTTATCCGCGATTTACGATGGGCATGCCTGAGCTAATGAGTGGAATTGAGCTCATACCTATGATGGTAGGCATGTTTGCGATGTCAGAGCTACTGCGCTATGTCACTGACATGGAGCCGCCTGCAGTCGTGCTGACTGAGAAGATCGGTAATATTTTTTCAGGCATGTGGGGACTATTAGTCAAGTATCCGTGGCAGCTGATACGGGGTAGTGCATTAGGCACCATCATCGGCATACAGCCTGGAGCGGGTGCCGATATGGCTGCGTGGATGAGTTACGCAACGAGTAAAAAATTTTCCAAAGAGCCTGAAAAATTCGGTACGGGTCATGTCGAGGGTGTAGTGGAGTCCGGTGCAGCAAACAACTCTGCCCTGGCGGGTGCTTGGATACCTGCCATCGTATTCGGTATACCTGGAGATTCGATCACAGCCATCGCCATCGGCGTGCTCTATCAGAAAAACATGAACCCTGGGCCGACCATCTTCATTAATAACCCAGAAAACATCTACGCTATTTTTATTGTTTTTTTACTGGCGAATATAGTCATGCTCCCATTGGGATGGCTGACGGTGAGGCTGGCCACCACCGTACTTAAAGTGCCGCGAAACATTCTCATGCCCGTGATACTACTATTTTGCATTGTAGGTGCTTTTGCAGTCATGAATTCTGCTATGGGAGTTGTGCTGATTCTAGTATTTGGTGTGATCGCTTTTCTGATGGAAGAGAATGGTTTTCCAGTAGCACCCGCTATTCTTGGTGTAGTGCTAGGCAAAATGCTCGAAGAAAATTTAGTCACCTCTATGATTAAATCAGATGGTGATGCTTGGGTTTTCTTTACTAGGCCGATTGCGATGTGGTTAGCCTTTGCTACGCTAGTGATTGTGCTGTGGCCAGTAGCTCGTTGGGTAATTGCTAAACAGAGACGCGTATTGCCTGCTTGAGTGAATCATCTCTATGGGTGTTGAAATTCGCCACTCATTACGATGAATCGACACGATGATAAGGAGTTCAGATGGTTATCTTTGGCACTCAACAAACGGCAGATAGCAACCGAGCCTTTTTCAAGCGTGAGAATGGCCATGAATATTGGCGTAGTGATTATTTTGAATCGCCGAATGGTGTCGTATGCTCACCTCAAGCTTATTTAATTGAGCAGCCTGCCACGATTGTTAATCCTACACATTTTCATATTCAGAATCAGTTTCAACTGTTCACCTCGGGTGAGGGTTTAATCGGTCGCAATCAAATTACGCCCCTATTGATTCATTATGCAGGAGCGTATACAGGTTACGGACCGATCATCAGTGGGTCAGACACGCTTAACTACATAACCTTTCGTGCGATTCGTGATCCTGGAGCTAAATTTTTGCCCGAAACTGCACATGAATTTAAAAAAGGTCCGAAACGCCACATCACATATTCACTCTCTTTGATGCTGCCAGAGCAGCGCAATAATCTCTCTCACACTGAATTCGAATGGATACACCCACCAGAGGTGGATGGTTTGGCGATTAGTATGTTGCGGTTGCCTTCATCAACAACATCTAGCATCGTACATACCGCGGGTTCTATTGGTTATTTCGTCGTGGTTATGAAAGGTAGTATACGATTTGGCGATCGCCAGATGAGTACTTATGAGAATGTGTTCATATCAAGCGATATCGATGAATTTGAGTACTCCAGTGGCATAGAACCAGCGGAATTACTGATGCTACATTTCCCTCCGACCGATTCAACTTATGACCAGTAAAACTTGTTGACTCATTCAAAAAAAATAATTTCCAAGAGGATTAGATGAAAATTCTGCAAACAGTCAATAAAGTACCCGGCGGTCTGATGGTCGTCCCTATGTTTATCGGCATTCTGGTAAACACGTTTGCCCCAGATGCGCTAAAAATTGGTGGATTTACTGAGGCATTAACCAATAAAGGCTATCTGACATTGATCGCAATGTATCTATTTGTCGTAGGTACCAAGATGACCTTGCGTGCTGCACCGGTAATGTTAAAGCGTGGTTTTGGAATTATGTTCGCCAAGGTTGGTATCGCAATTGTTTTGTCGATGGCCGTCGCTTATTTTTTTAATGGCGATTTTTTGGGGTTATCTACCTTAGCTATTTTGGCTGCAATGAATGATACGAATGGCGGAATGTTCATGGCATTGACCAGTACCTTCGGCGATAAGGAAGATGCGGGTACGTACGTTCCTCAGAGCATAGAAACGGGACCATTTCTTACGATGCTAATTCTTGTAGGTGCGGGGCTGGCGCATATACCTTGGTTGACCATGGTTTCTGTTATTGCCCCTATCGCAGCGGGCGCAATCCTAGCTAACCTAGACGAAGAGTTGAGAGAATTTTTTGGTTCGCGTGAAGCGATTATTGTGCCTTTTATGGCCTTTGCCTTAGGCCAGACAATTAATCTAAACGCTGTCGCTAAAGCAGGTTTGCAAGGTATTTTGCTTGGCCTCACCGTCTTGATTGCGACAGGTACTGCTTGCATAGTAATTGATAGGTTGTTAGGTGGTTCTGGCGTTGCTGGTGCAGCAGCCTCAAGCACTGCCGGTAATGCTGCTGGCACACCGCAAGCCGTTGCTATTGCAGATCCTAGCTACGCATTAATTGCGCCTGTGGCGACTATTCAGGTAGCTGCTTCAGTCATCATTACGGCATTACTTACCCCATTGTTGACTGCGATTGTATTCAAACGCAATCAATCCAAAGCTAGCAATGTAAAACCAACCAACGAGTAGTAGAAAAAATCGAATGCGCTAGCGCCTAATCTGCACAGCTTTGCAGCTTCAATTCAGCGTCGTCTTGAGGAATGAAGGATAGCCAGCTTCGGTAGTCGCTTTTTTTAACTCATCAAGGCTAGTTTTTTCGTTATCGAAAACGACAACTGCCTCGCGTCGGGCATAGCTGACCTTCGCGCTGGAGACGCCCGGTACTCTCTTCAGCGCCGTTTTGATCGTGATAGGGCAGGTAGAACAATCCATCGTTGGTATAGTCAGGGATATTGTCTGACTTTTTGCCCAAGCGGGTAGAGCACATTGGAGCGTGCTGAGTAGTATGGCAAGTAGCGAAAGAAGTTTCATCATCGATCAGTAAAAAATCGGAGCAACAACTGGGAACAGGAGTAATGCGCCCACAAACAATCCGCTGACTAGATAAATTCGCTGCGCGATACGACGAGAATCAACGCAAGCATCCTCAGAAACATCAGTGGAAACATCATCGGGCAAAGTGCAACTCGTTATTGGTCGAAACAGCAGGTATCCCGACCCCACCAAAGCCACTACGGCAATCGCAGTAAGTAACGGCACCCACGGCTTTAACACGCTCAGTTGAACCATCCAGGCACCGGTAATACCAAGCAGGACCAGTATTAGTGGAAACAGGCAGCAGGTCGATGCGAGCAATGAGGATGTTATCGCGACCATGAGTAAGCCAAGGCTCAGCTTACGCGGGGCTTGCTCATCGGTGCTATCGACCTCACTGGACGTACTCGGCATCATTCTTACTATCTCAACCTACAATTTTATTTGCAGTGATCGTGTATTTAAATGCATCCGGCGCCAAAGGATCAACCGCTTGTCCGTTGACCTCAGCCTGTGGATACATGAAGAAGCTAACCTTGCCTGTGGTCGAGCCAGGCAAGCTGACATCGTGAGCAAAGTTGTAGGCCATCCAGTTGCCTTCCCATCCGCCAAATAGCGCTTTACGTACCGGCGCCACGACAGGGTGATCGGGATCTTTGATCCAGGTACCTGTTTCTTGACGCATCACTTTACCGACGTCAGCTGGGTCCATCGCAACCCATCCATACTTGCGAAGATAAACCTCAGCGCGGCAATGCTGTGCACCTTTCAGTGAAGCCGAATTACCGCTGAGTTCTTTATAACCAAAGGCGCTAGGCGACAGACGCAGACCATACGCATCGCGTGCCGGTAAGCCAGCCGCACGGCACAAACCTACAAACAATCCATTGATATCACCGCACTTGCCGCCAAAGTTTTTGGTCTCCAGCATGGCCTTAATATCACCAGTGCCGCAACCGCGCACCTTGGGCTCGCGATAAGTCGAGACGATGATCCAGTCAAAGATACGCTGTGCTTTTTCGATGTCACTACGTGCGCCAGCGACAATTTGATTTGATGTAACGCGAACGATACCGTCAGTTGGAATAAGTGACGTTGAACGAGTCCATTGTTTCAGTTTGTCTGCACTCTCTTTAGTCGTTTGTGACTGAGACCAGTCGATCGCACGATCACGCGTTTGCACGCGGCTGACCACTTCCAGTTCTGGTGGAGTTGATCCGTCAAACTCGGCAATTAAGTATTTGGCGCCGTACTGAGTTTCGGAGTCGACTCGAACTGACGTCGGATTCCCAGTCCAATCACTACGCAGCGAACGCTGCCATTCAGAGTCTACCGACGGCAAAGGGATCCAGACCTTGGAAGGGCCTGTAACATTTTGCAAGTTGACCGTCGTAGTGACATCAAAGGTTTGCCAATCACCCGGATGAGGAGAAAAGCTACGCTCTTCTGACGACTCTGCAAAAGCGGCACCAGGAAAAACAGCGCACAGCAAACCACCTGTTGCCGATTTAAGCAGCGTGCGGCGTGTGGAATTGGGAATGAATTTAGTTGTCATGGTAAGTCCGTTAATTCAAGTGGCGACACTTTACGACAAATCAGGTCTCTATGTCTTTGGATTTGATTCAAGCAGTAATGGTTTTAGCGCTTTGATGAATCTCGGATCAGTAGTATCGATTTCTCCCGTGATGCGCCAGCGGGCACGACCATCTCGACCAATCAGGATCGTTGTGGGAAGTACGCCCTTGGTCCATGTCGACGTGTGTGCGCCAGTAGTGTCGAGCACGATTGGATAAGCGATGTGATGGCGCGCCATAAAATCTCGAACCGTTAAAGAAGATTCCTTGAAATTTATACCCAAAACGACGGGACTTTCACCCGCTGAAGATGGACTCGCCAAGACATTTAGCATGCCCATTTCGTTAACGCAGGGCTCACACCAGCTCGCCCAGAAATTTAGCACCACGACCTTGCCCTGCAAATCGGCAGTGTCCCATAACCGACCATCAAGATCGCGAAGCTTTAACGACGGCGTGGGTAGTTGCGCAGGCCAGCGCCGCAGCTGAAACTCAGTGGCATGGCAAAGTCCATGAACAAACAGGGCAGCAAGAAAGAGGAGTACATAAAGAGAGTATCTGCTGCGCTTAATCGTGAACGTCATGATCGACAAGGAGTGCTAAAAAATGAGGAATTTGTTCAGCGCTGTGGCTCGATCCAGTTTTCTGTCTGCAGCGCAGGTACGCGCTCGAATTCTTTGAGGTTGTTTGTCACCAGCACAAGTCCTTCACTGCGCGCATGGGCGGCAATGTGAAGGTCATTGACTCCGATAGTCTGCCCTTGCAACTCCAGCGCGGCACGGATGGAGCCATAGTGATGTGCGGCCTTGGATGTGTAAGGCAGGACTTCTAGGCGGCTGGTGAAGTCTTCGATCACACGTAGATTGTCTGCCATCCGTGCGCTCTTTTCCGCACCGTGGAAGAGTTCGGCGAGCGTGATGCTAGAGATCGCCATTCTGCTGGCGTTCTGGTTAAAGGTATGTAGCACTTCGGGAGGGCGGCGCTTGATCACGTAAATGACGATGTTCGTGTCGAGCAGGTAGCGAATCATTCGAGTGATTCCCGCTCGGATTGCTCCTGACTAGCACGCTCCGGCAGAAAATCCTCGCTGACTTGAGGACCGTTGAGAAAGAAGCTGTCCCAGGTGCTATCCACGGGCGAGATGATGCGCTCGTTCCCGACGGCGCGCACTTGTACACGCTTGACGCTCTCCGGCAGGCGCAGCTCGGAGGGTAGCCGAACAGCTTGGGTGCGATTGTTTATAAAGACGGTGGAAATGGTCATCGTAACCTCCGAATAGAAAGTGTATATGGCACGAGTATATAGCACCTTTGTGAAGGGTTCAAGCACGTCACTCTAAGTAGTTAGGGCGCTCCATCTCCAAACCTGGTTTACATCGCCTCGTCTTTTCTAAGGATGATATTGCCGTGCGCGCATAGATCAATACCCAATAAGTTTTGCAAACCTAAGCGAGGACTACTTCATACTTTTTGTTTCGATGTCATTCTTACCAACCATAATGCCGCAGGACCAAAAATACTCGAAATACGATGACGGTTCTTGGCAAAAAATCGATAACCCCAATTCAGCGTTGGGCGCAAGCTGGGTCGTGAAAACAGCCAAGCCAAGGTGGGCAGGTTTGCGCGCTGATAAGCAGCAGAAAAAACATCTACGCCATTAATTAGTTCACCATCGTCATATTGCGCATACATAGAATCGAGCGCTTGTTGACAAGACACACCCACTGCATCCGCAGAATACTGCGTTGAATTCACATCCACAAAACTTAATAAGCCAGCTGTATTACGCCGTGATAAAAATAAAATCTCGGCCTGGCATAAAGGGCAGAGACCGTCGTAATACATCGTCAGCTTTTTCATTATCATTACTTATGTTTGTATTGCGTTGAGCAGAAAGCTCGCATGACAGACTTATCTCTGAGTGCAGCATGTTTTGTCGCTCTACCCGTGACTCTTTTGCGCCAGAGGTTAAAGGAAGATCGTTTGAGTTCCGAGCGCATGATGACAATTACTTGCGATTCAGATAGACCAAAGCTTCGCTCAATAGCATCAAATGGAGTGCGATCTTCCCACGCCATTTCAATCAAGCGCGAAGTATCATCTTTGGAAAGAGAGATAAGAGTTTTAGCATTCATCTCATAAGTTTAAGACTTACTGAATAAGTTAGCTGAGCACAAGAAAAAGTAGCGTCAAAAATAACTGTTTAATCTTATCCTCGCTGATCGACAACTGAGGGCTGATTATTCGAGTTTGGAACGATTAAGGCGGCTTCAGCAATTGCTGGACTAGAGGATGCTGAACTCGCTTTTCAGTACCAATGGCATAAAATTGCTCTGTCACTAGGTATCGTAATTTATTTTTTAAAGTTATCGTGGCTCGACCTTTAGCTCTTTTATCTGAGTGAGCTTTACTTTGATTTGCCACATACATGCATAAAACTACTTCGAAGACTAGGTGTATCTGGAATTTTTTTCCATGGAATTTGAATATCCAAAAATCCGGTCATTTCGACATCAGCGAGTCGACCTGAAAAATAGCGTATCCAGAGAACCTTTTCTTTTTCTTCATCGCAATCAAATTCTTTCTCCATTAAAGTTGACAATACTCCTTTGGAAATCGGGCGAGCGTAACTTTCAACTTCCAGCGTTCTTCGAAATCGACCAATTTTCTCGTGCTTACTATCTACATAGAATTTCACTCCACTCATATTTTGCCCAACCTGAACCCAATCACGCTTATAAATTCCGACAACATGGGCTTCCGGAACCCCAGTATTGAAAGCTTGAGAGGAAACATAAATCGACAAAAAAATTATCAATAAAGTGATTTTTTTAATCATTTTTCTTTTTCTTTCTGAGCAGAGGCGACACACGGATAAAATGCCGTTTGAAATTTATGCTGTAACCTAAATTAATTTTTCATAATCTAGATATTTACATATCGAAAGCTTGGATATACTTAAAACAGTGAAATGACTTCTTCATATTGGTATGCAGAGTACCTTTGATAGTATCCAATTATGAAATGAGTGCGAGTAGAGCTTTTAAAGAAAAAAGGCGCATTCTTTTTGGGGACACAGTTAACTTGAATCTTGAGCGGTTAGTTATACCCTTTGTAATCCGCCTCCATACAAATTGAAGCAAGGGTTGGGGATCACCTTTTTCAGCGAGCAACTCATCTTGAGTTTTATTGTGGCTATTCATTAAAAAAACCTGACCTCATAAAAAATACAAAAAACATATCTTTGTTAAATTAGAAACAAAGATATCCTTCAAGACAAATTATTTCTTAAAACAAATATCATACTTCCATTTAATGTCAACAATATATTTACTTGGCAAAAAAGTTTGTCAGTATGACAATAGTTTTTGGCGCTGCAAGTGCAAGCAGGTATGTTTTGACGTCTAGGCCAATAAGGATCAAAAATTCAAGGGATTTAAGACTAATGTCTATCTGGTGTTATTTTTTCTGCCACTACCAAACTAAACTTGAAATGGAACTTCCGAGATGAATAAAGTTCTTTTAATGCTGACTTTGATGGGACTTCAGGGCTGTACTGTTCTGGCTGTCGCGGATGCCGCAGGTTCTGCGGTGATTTATGCAGGTAAGACTGTCATCAACACTGTGGACGCTATAACGCCCGATGTGTTCAACAAAAAGAAACAATGATCAACATTAAATAGCGAAGAAATTGTATTTGCTGGCGAATGAGTAGCTGTTCTTCACCATGAATAACTACAAGGTAATCCCCGCCCAGTTTTCTCCCAGAATCGAGCGTATTCTCGATCGCTTGGACGCATCAAAAGAGCCAGACGATATGAGTCTGCCCGGATAGAATTTCATGCGTTCAAGGGTGATCGTAAAGGCGAATATGCTGTATCGGTATCTGGCAACTAGCGAATCACATTTGAGTTCGATGGTCAGGAAGCTGTCAACGTCAATCTGGAGGATTATCACTGATGGGTGCTTCAATGAGGAATCCCAACCGTAGGCCGACTCATCCGGGGGCGGTGTTACGAGAAGATGTAATGCCCGAGCTGGGCATTACGCAAGAGGTGCTTGCTAACCACCTAGGTGTTAGCCGTTTGACGGTATCTGAACTTCTTCACGAAAAACGTGGATTGACCGCAGAAATGGCGGTAAGGATATCGAAAGTAGTAGGTGGTTCGCCTGAAAGCTGGTTGCGAATGCAGGAGGCTTTGGATATCTGGCATGCTGAGATGAAGTTCAAAGAAAATCCATCGATTGCACCCACTGCTTTATTTTGAATTATAAAGTGGCTCAGAAACGAAAAAGCCCGCAAACATTTATTTGCGGGCTTTCGTATTTTGGCTCCCTGACCTGGACTCGAGCCAGGGACCTGCGGATTAACAGGGCATCTGATACGGTCGTTACCATTCCGGCGTTCTTTGACGTTTAACGGAGTTTCAGTGTGGGAGCAGATTAAAATCAATTGAGCAGCAAACAGAAAAAGCACCTTTGCTTACGGATTACGATCCGTTACTTAATAGGTTTAACGGCGGCTGAAAATTTGACTGTAGCTAAGTTGATTTATATGTGTATGGTGTGTATATTGTCTCGATGACCAGCAAAGACCTTATTCAATTATTGAAACAAGATGGCTGGATGCTGCGCGGATCAAAAGGATCGCATCATGTATTTGTTCATCCAACAAAAACTGGGCATCTTACTGTTCCGCATCCTAAAAAAGACCTGGGAACAGGACTTGTACAGAAAATCCTAAAGCAGGCTGGTTTGAAATGAGGGCACTATTATGAAATATCCGATTGCAATTGAAACAGGTGATGATACGAAAGCCTGGAGTGTTGTCGTACCCGATCTTCCCGGTTGTTTTTCAGCTGCCGATTCTGGAATTGATGAGGCCATAGAAAACGCTAAGGAAGCGATTGAGCTATGGATAGAAACGGCGCTCGATGCTAATCAGAGCGTTCCTAAGCCAAGCAGCGTTGCAGCATTTCAAAATAAGCGTGAATTCAAGGGTTGGGTCTGGGCGATAGCGGAGATTGATCCTGCCTTGCTCTCAGATGATATTGAGCGCGTGAACATCACATTACCTAAGCGAGTACTGGCCAGACTAGATGCAAAGGCTAGAGAGCACGGAGAGACGAGATCAGGTTTTATCGCTCATCTGGCGATTCAATCTTAAATGCAGAAATAAAAAGCCCGCAAACTTTCATTTGCGGGCTTTCGTATTTTGGCTCCCCGACCTGGACTCGAACCAGGGACCTGCGGATTAACAGAAAATCCAGGCTCGTCAAAAACCCAATAAAATCAACGATTTATAGCTAAAAAGACCATTCGTGTAATAAACCGTGTAATTGAGTCAAAAGTTGCATAACGCAACTTTTCGGTTTTTTGACCATATTTGCCTCGGGCGTGCGCCAAAATCACTACCCAAAAGTATGCCAAACTTTGCGGTTAATGCTAGGCAATTTTTTGTTTCGTTCGATGATTAAATTGCATCCGCATAGTTTGTTGCAAAGCTGGGCACTCGGGACTCTGAGGTTGAATATGAAATGAAGTAGTACTTGTTATCTTGATCTGTAATGTTAAGGGCACTTCTGAAGTTTTTATCTCTTTATCTTCCCAAGTTCTTGCTCTAGTTTGGCTCGGCGTTTTTGCTCCAAATCTAGATACCTAGCCATATTTTGTTGAGCAGTCGCTGGCTGGTTCTGTTGAGGATTTAACTGATCTCGTCGTATAGCCATTATTTCCTGCTCAGGAGAGCAGTAGTAGTTATTACTTGGTCCACAAAACAAAGACGCACGTTTTTCCTCAGCTAGTCCTTGACTGCAAATGAACATCAATAGCGTTATGGAAATTAAGCAATTTTTCATGATATGAAGATTACACCCATATGCGCCCAAGCCTAAAAACTGTATTTTTAGTTAGAGCAGGGCCCCAGCATGAACTCTCGACGCAGTCGACGCAGGGCGGCGGTGACACCGGGCCAGGCAGGTAGATCGATTACATATTAATCTGCTCAAACGATCAGCATTTTATTTCACCCACAAGCCAGACAAGTACAGATAGCAAATTAGCGGTGATTGACTTCAGCTATCAAAACCATACATATTAATATTTAAGCAAATAATTATAAAATAATTAAATATTCAAGAATAGATTAGATAAAAGGATCCACGAAATCTGATATGCGTTCGCGAAAACCGTACTAATTTACTTTTCATCTTGGGTAATGTGACCTACAGTGTCTTTAATACTAATGAAGATATCAGTGAGGTTAACCCTGAAAGTAGTTCTGAAGTTTCGATTTGCGAACCATCGATTTTTTACACCTTTTTTTTCATAATTAACATTACAAAAATACTTTTAATTAAGGAGATGTCGCATGAGTTCAACGGAAAGAAAAATGGCAGCCATTCTTGCCATGGATGTGACCTCTTATTCAGAAAAAATGGGCAGAGATGAAGAGGGCACATTGAAGCACTTACGTGCTTGTAGAGAAATTATTGAAACAGTAGTTAATGAAAATCGTGGTCGAATTTTTAATACGGCTGGTGATGCGTTCATGATTGAATTTTCTAGTGCAGTAAGTGCACTCTCTGCCGCAGTTGAAATTCAAAAACTGATAAAAAATAGAAATGAATCATTAGCAGAAAATGAGCAAATGTTTTTTCGTATTGGCGTGAATGTGGGCGATATCATTATTGAGGGTGAGAATCTTTACGGTGAGGGCGTTAATATTGCTGCACGTCTTGAAGGTATTGCTGCGCCAGGTGGTATTTCTATTTCAGATAAAGTCTATGCTGAAGTTCGCAGAAAGTTTAATTTTGTTTTTGAAGATAAAGGTCATCAAGAACTTAAGAACATAGAAGATCCAGTGCGCGTGTATGAATTAAATACTAGTGCAGTAAGCTCTCCAGCAGTAATGTCAGAGGGCAAGGCTCGTAAAAAAACTAATACACAGAACTCTCGAAATCTGATTATTGCAGGGGTTGTTGGTTTGGTCGTTATTTTGGCTGGTTACTTTTTTATTTCGCAAAAAGGAATTTTAAAGTCATCTGAATCAATTAAATCAGCCAATACAATACTCTTCCTGCCTGTTGAAACGTTGAGTGAGGAAAAGCTAGCTAAAGCTTTTGCATTCGGCCTGACTCAAGATTTACATTCATCGTTGAGTAGAGCGACTGGACTCAATATCATTAAAGTTTCAAAAAAACCAGATGATTTGACAATTTTATCAAAGCAGTCCGAGGCGCAGTATGTTATCGACTCATCACTAATGCAATCAGGAGATAATTTTAGGCTTACTGTTAATTTGTTGAATACAACGACAATGGCAAGTATCTGGAGTAAGAAGTATGAGAAAAAAATGAGTACTTCTGATATTTTTAGTACTCAAGATGAAATTGTAAAGAATTTGGTTGAAGAGTTATCCGCTGGAGGATTCATCAATGCAGCAATGATGAAAGATATTGGGAATAAAATAAAAGGTACTGATAATATCTCTGCATATGAATGCGTAAATTCTTCTAAATTTTTAGCAATCAAGGGCTACAATCCAGTAGATGAAAAAATAATTTTAAAGTGCCTGAAAGATGCAATTAAATCAGATCCGAAATACGCGGATGCTTGGTCAGCACTGGGGCAAATTCAAGCCTATGTGTACTCTTTTGGCAGGCTAAAAGACGATACCTTAGAAGAGGCTTTAGCGAATACAGAAAAAGCAATTACTTTGGATCCCCAAAATGCAAGGTATTACCAGTCAAAAGCTACCGTGTTGCAAATGCAAAAAAACTGGGTTCCTATGTTTTCAGCACTTGATAAATCAATTGAACTTGCGCCAACTGATGCGGAAGTTATTTCAAGCGCGGCTACCTTCTACATAACAGGCGGTGAGTGTTCAGTAAAGCAAAGAGCTGACTTTAATGCGTCCAAAAGTACTTATGCAACTGGATTATGTCAGTGGCAAAAAGGCTATGAAGCAGGATTGAAGGCAGACATACTCGATAAAGCAAATTCATATCCCACTAGACATTTCCCCATGTCGAGAGTGTATTTGCACGCAGGTCAATGGGATAAAGCAGCTAAGCATTTAGATCAAGTATCTTTTCCGGGTTTTTATTGGTATGAACTTTTTTATGCGTTAGCGATGAATGGCAAGGGTAATAAAGAAGAAGCCACAAAGCATTTTGAGGTATTAAAAAAATCTATCGATTCTTCAAAGTTAACTGTTCTTAGCGAGCAGTTGATACTGTGGAGCATGAAGGATGAATTCGAATTCTGGAAACCCATTTTTATTCAATACGGATTCAATTAGTATCTGTATAAGTGTTTGACTTATAGAAAGATAACAATTTTTTTAATGGCGCATAAACGAAAGCTTTTTTCAAATCTTATTTTTATGATGTTTAAGGAGAATGACGATTGATTTCACTTAGACTGCTTGGTTGCAATGGTGGCATTGGGGGTAGTCATCGTCAAACGACCTGCTATTTACTTGGTGAGTCAACTATCATTGATTCGGGTACAGGTCTGACGATACTAGACTTGCCCGAACTGGCAGTCATCGATCATGTAGTTCTTACCCACGCGCATTTTGATCACATAGCCTGTCTTCCTCTATTAATTGATTCGGCTGCGGCACTTCGAAATGATCCGATTAAAGTATGGGGGCTTTCAGAGGTTATCGAAATTCTAGAGACTCATATTTTCAACGACTTGATCTGGCCAGATTTTACAAAAATCCCTACAGAATCTGCGCCATTTATGGTGCTGGGCTCTATATCGGAACATTTGGAGATCGCCGGAATGAGCTTTACACCCTTAGCTGCACGTCACGGTATACCAGCCTGTGGATACTTAGTTGAGAAAGACGGTCAATCTATCGCCTTCTCAGGAGACACGGAAGACTGCCCTTTATTTTGGGAGTCTGTGTCATTAAATAGCTCTGTACAAGCAGTGATAATAGAGTGCTCCTACCCGTCTTCAATGTCTGAATTGGCGAAAATATCCATGCATATGGATGTACCAACAGTCGCTTCACGAATAAACGAATTACCAATAAACGTGACTGCTGTGATAGTCCATCGCAAGCCAGGATGGGAGAGTGTGATTGAGGCAGAATTGAGAGAAAGACTTCCTAAGAGGGAGCTTGTATTTCCAGAACCTGGTGATGTACTCACTTTCGGCTAAATTAAACTGCCCCCGCTAAACAACTACTTATTTGCGCATTGAGTTGTGCATGGATAGCTGAAGTAACAGAGCCTCAAGAACTTCTTTAGAAATACCTACCTCTTTAGCAAGCAAGTCACGCAATCCTTTCGCAGTGAGTTCTAGGCACGTTGTCTCTCCAACAGCCTCTGCCGCAGCACTTCGAACGCCACCGGCTAAAAGAGCTTGTTCTCCAAACGATTCACCTGCCGATAACAAAGCGAGTTGTCGGTTATTGATTCGATCAATAATGGCAACTTGACCAGATTGGATGAGATAAAAACTGTGCGCGACTTCGCCCGGTTCAAATAGCACGCTGCCATCAGCGTAATCTACTGTCTTAAACCCACTCATGAGAGACTTGCTGGGGCCGATTTTAGGCCAAGTATGCGCATGGTAGTAAATCGACAGATGCCCTTTAGGCCCACATTAAGACGCCTTACTTCGCGTAAAGCGCGATCAATTGGGATCATCTTAGTCACCACTACTGACTTGGCTTCGGCGTCCCACGCGTTCACTGAATCAGCCAAGCCTTCTGCTAGCCCGAATACACTTCCTGGACCAAACAAGAACTTGCCACTTGAATTTGTTATTTTTACTACGCCAGATATAACGACGTATCCAGATATTGGATGTTCGCCGCGTGTAAGTAACTTTTGCCCGGGCTGAAAGGCCACGGATGGTAAATCACTTCCCCAAAGCTTAAAGAATAATCGCTCAGCACTGGAAAATTCATGATGATTAAAGGCATCGAGAGCTTGCTTTGAATTTGGATCGATAATACCGAGCGCCTTAAAACGGCTCATGTCGACACCAAAAGAAAGACCGGTCATGCTATCGCTGTATGGTGCTGGTGAGCTCATGAGTTTTTATCCACTTTTTTGTTACTAAGTTTATTATAAGAATAATTAACTAGAATTTTTGAGTCAAGCTTTAGTCAATAATGCAGTTCAAGTTACGGATGCTGCCCCCAAAGACAAATTTTGATGTGCGGCTTATAGTATTTAAAATGATAATTTAAGCATGTGTAGTTTTAGCTCCAAATATGTAATCAGCAAAAAGCTGAAAAACTAAAGGTCAAAAGAGACCTCCAATGTTGAATATATCTGCCACGAGTCTAAAAGAAGAATACGAAAGGCAGTATTTCAAAAGTAGTATTTTTTTGATTTTGGTAATATCAGCAGCCTTTGGAAGGCTATGGTAAAAAATTTGCCTCCCTGGCGCAGAAAGCACGATATTGACATAGCAACTTTAATTACTATTAACATTTTCAAGACGGTAGGGTGTGCGACAAAAAACGTGTACTCTAATCTAGCTATCAAACCACAACTCCTATGAGTGAAAAAAAAGACGATCCCCTGTTTGATCTCTACGATCGAGAAAAGCGATTGCTGGAGGAAGGTCCTGAATTATTAAGTACAGGATCTGAAGAAGTGTTGCGCTCTTTTACCCATCGATTGTTCGACCGCTTTGCCAAAGTGGTAAGGGAAAATGAGGACTTAACCAGGCACTCGGATCGGCAGGAGCAACGACTAGTCAAGCTTAATCAAAACCTTAAAACTCAGGCTCGCGAACTTGAGGAGAGAAAAGTGGTACTTGAGAGCCTTTCAAAGCAATTGGCTAAATATTTGCCACCACAAATACACGAAGCCTTATTTGCCGGAAAATATGACACGCGAGTAACAACTCAACGTAAAAAACTGACTGTCTTTTTTAGTGATATAAAAAACTTTACCCAAACCTCTGAAAATCTGCAACCAGAAGCCTTAACTGAGTATCTGAATGAATATTTTTCAGAGATGACTCAAATTGCAATTGATCATGGCGCAACCATCGATAAATATATGGGTGATGCAATGATGGTTTTTTTTGGTGACCCTGAATCGCGTGGCGTTAGAGAAGATGCAAGAGCTTGTGTGGAAATGGCATTACGAATGTTAGACCAACTAAAGGTGTTACATAAGCGCTGGAGGACACGCGGATTTGATCAACCTTTTGAGATTCGAATTGGTATCAATACAGGTTACTGCAACGTGGGAAACTTTGGTAGTGATCAACGATTATCCTATACCATTATTGGAGGTGAAGTAAACCTAGCACAACGACTAGAAGCCAATGCCGATGTAGGTGGAATACTTATGAGCTACGAAACCTATGTACACGTGGATGATCTGGTACAAGCAGAAAAACGTGGTGCAATTCAAATGAAAGGTATTGCTCGAGATATCCAAATATATGCAGTGAATAGTCGAAAAATTGATCGAGTATTGCCTACTTTTAGATTTGACCATCCAGCCGGTGTTTCGATTGACATAGATCCCAGCATAATAAATTCTGAAGAGAAAGAAAAACTCGCTGAAAAATTAGTTTCACTTGCTGCTCAATTACGCCAAAACTAAACGGAACCTAATTCAAAAAAATGTAATTCGCGTATTAATTTTCCAACATTGAATCAGCACCTTAATAGATTATAAATCTACTTATGCGACAAATGCGCTTCGCTCTGCTGAAAATAGTAATTGCATGTTGCATGCTAATTTCTCTATCGGCTATTGGTGAGCCAACGCCATACGCTATTGACTCATCCACACCGATAATTTCTAGTGATAAGAAAAATATTGTCGTGAAAGAGGATTCGATCGAAGGTTTTTCGGTTCAACAAGTCATACTCAAGCTGGATCAATTCAAATCTGCATCTACTGTCAAATCAATAGATTACAAAAAACGCTATTGGGTCTCTCAGTTGATTGCTAATAAGCTCGATTACGACAATGAATTCACAATCGATGCGGGCGCTGTTGGATGGGCAGAATCAGAGCATTTTTTGGTGGGTAATGACGGGAGCATAAGGGCGCTTAATCCTGGTGGAATTCTCACACCGAAATATAATTATGTAGTTGATCTTTCTCCATTTGTATCAAAACCATCAGACGCAAATAGTGGCTCAACAACCTTACGCATCCCTAAAAATACGACTGTGCATATTGTCTCTCGATTGACAAGTCATAGGTTCTCAGCGGGGCGTTCTTTTTCCTTAAATATTATCGACACGAGGTCTTTCCTTGAAATCAGACGATATGGCTTGTATTTGCAGGGAGCAATGCTAGGTATTCTATTCGCTTTAGTTGTGTTTAGTTGGTATTCGGTATACCAATACAGGGACTGGACTAGCTTTGCGTATGGTGTTTGGCTATTAAGCGCTCTGTGCTCCGGTGGCACGCTACGACTTCATGACAGCGCTCCTTTTTGGGAGTTTTTTGTTGATACCGGATCAGCTCGTTTCGGTACTATGCCGCTTGCTACTGCATGGACTTTTTGTTTTGCCTATATGCAATCATGTTTATATATTATTTTCGCACGAAGCTTTCTTGACTTTAAAAATTACTTTCCTAAGTTTTACCATATAACGACTGTGTTTGTAATTTTTGCAATCTGCCATGGATTGACTTTTATTTTCATTGAAATTGATTTACCTACAAAGACATTTGTCTTGATTTATGCAATTCCTTTATTAGTTGTCCTAGCATCAATTTACGTATTTGCATTTAAACGACTTCAACAAGGATTAAACATTGCAAAATTTTTTATGTTTGCAATGATTCCTTACTTTTCATTTCGTGCCATATTTGTTTTAGGAATCGCTGGATTACCGTCGCCTTTTGCTTTTTTTCCAGATTCAGGATTTGGTTTTTTCTTCAGAAATAATTCGGTCAATCAATTATTGGGTCTATGTAGTGAGGCATTGATAATGGCGTTGGCGGTAATTAGCCGTACCCGATGGATGCAGCAAGAATTGGCTACATCGATGAAAAGTCAAAAGGATTTAGTAGAAAATCAAAATAGAGTATTAGAAGCCACTGTTGCCCAACGCACGCAAGAATTGGAGGCTCAGCATAAAGAACTAACGGAGACTCATCAGTTGATAGTGGGTTCTGTAAATTATGCGAGTCGCTTGCAGCGTGGACAATTACCTAGGCAGGTACGTCTTGAAAATAGATTCAATTCATTTGATGCCATTTGGGAACCAAGGGATACTATTGGTGGTGATCTTTGGTGGGTATCTTCTTCTCAGCATAGTGGACCTTTTGTCTTGGCTGTAGCTGATTGTACTGGTCACGGTGTTCCTGGTGCGATGCTGTCCTTGTTGGTGAGTAATTCGCTTGAACGTATTTACGCCAATGATACTTCTGAAGATCCGGACTCGGCTTTGATGTCGCTAGACCACTATGTACGAACAGGTCTGAACCAAGATCGGCCTGACAGCGAAAGCGATGATGGCTGCGATGCAGCAGTACTTCGTATAGATAAACAAAATCATCGTATTGATTTTGCTGGAGCGAAGATCGGTTTATTTCAGATAACAAAATATGGACAAATCATTCGACATTCTTCTTCAAGAATCAGTCTTGGCTACCAAGAATTAATCAGTGAACAAGATCGTCCAGTACTTAAGACTATTAAATATACCGAAGAAGATTTATTTGTGATTGTGACTGATGGCTTGACCGATCAAGTTGGGGGCACCGCATTAATACCTGTATCTTTCGGATATAGGCGTCTGGAAAAATTACTTGTTGAAAATTGCCATTTACCGGTAGAAGAAATTGCAAATAAAATTAAAATAAGCCTGCGTGATTGGCAAGATAAACAGATTCGAAGAGATGATGTAACTGCGGTTATTTTCCGGCTATAACATTAGTAATTAATTTTATTTTTTCAAAGAGGCTTTTATGGAATTGTCTCAAGCGACACTTTTACGCAACACATTACGTTCACATAACGTCATCATGGCTTACAACGGTGTAGTCTCTGATGACTTGATGGTTTCGTTAGCAGGATTGCTCAAAACTCGATTGTTAGCGAATAAAGATGCAAAGCGATCTAAGTTAATTTTTGCTGTATTTATGGAAGGTGTACAAAATCTGATTTGGCACGGGGAAAAACAAGAAGAAAATTATGGAATGATCTTAATAACCGAAATAAATGACGAGGTTGTTATTATGTGCGGCAATCGAGTTAGTCGTGAAAAAACACACGATCTTCGGGAACGATTGAACCAAATTAAAGGAGCTGACAAAGAAACTATCCGACAGCTTTATAGAGAAGGTATGTCTCAAGCATCCGACCATGAAGGTCCAGGTTCGGGACTAGGATTGCTGGAAATTGCGCGCCGATCTTCTCACCCCATAAGTTATTCCTTTGAGGACGTTGACAGCGAAAATGTTGACTTTATTCTTTCAGCCACTATCTAAAAATAAATCACTATTCTGCTTACCCAAATTAAAATTTTAACATTTTATTTTGACGGGTAAAAGACTTCGAAGGAAAAAATATGAACATACATTTGGATGCTACAGATCGAACTCCGAAAATTTCTCTCATCACGGATCCACTAACTTTAACTATAGCAGGAGAATCTTTTCCAGAAGATGTTTCTTCATTCTATGGACAAATCATAACCACCTTAAGTTCGTTAAGCTCAACAGTAAAAGGTCCATTAACTTTCGAGTTAGAAATGATTTATATTAATAGTTCTAGCATTAAAGCTTTTTATCGCATTTTCGAATGTCTTGAGGATTATCGAAAAGCAGGAAATATAGTCAATGTTATTTGGAAAGCCTCTGATGACGACGACATAATGCAAGAATTAGGCGAAGATTTTAAAGACAGATTTCAGGATTTGCTATTTTCGATAATACAAGAGGGATAACCGAATTACAGTGCACGCCACATTGAAAACTAGTTACTTATAGAGATAAGTAGCTGAGTTTTTTTAGTGGTTATGCAGCGCAATAGACGAACTACCTGCAGCAGCAATAGCTAGTGTTGTAAGGGTCAAACTTGACTCATGTTCATCAAGATGAACGCTAGAGACACAATTATGGGAATGAGCTCAATGCAGAGTTAGTGAGCGCGGAAACAGAAGTGTTTTCCTCGATGCAGGATATTCTGCATGCGACCCGCAGCGTGATCCTTTTGACCGATGCTGATGGCGTGATCCTGGAGAGCTTCGGAGCACAGAGACACATCAATTATGCTGCCGAGCGAAACCTGCATGCGGCGAGGGTAGGGAGTTTCTATTTGTTGCTCAAACAAAATGGCTCAATTTGTGAGTTAGATTAAGTCTTGTTTTTACTGGTTTATCGACTTTTACATGAGCCTGAATACCGCAGATTAACAGAAATCCAGGCTAGTCAAAAACCCAATAAAATCACAGATTTATAGCTAAAAAGACCAGTCGTGTAATAAACCGTGTAATTGGGTCAAAAGTTGCATAACGCAACTTTTCGGTTTTTTGACTAAATTTGACTTGGGCGTGCGCCAAAATCAGCTGGCCCAACTAGGCGATAGTATGGAGGTGATTAAAAGTAGGGGATGACTCCATGATGATAATTCTCATTCGGCAGTAGTGAGGATCAATTTTTTCAGCTTGTCCAAAGCCACTAAGCTTTATTGTGCGGCAATTGGCTT
>Ga0214919_10004000_pt1 | contig 21766 bp, 23 predicted proteins | sample LL1503_MetaG_FD_177994 | JGI IMG/M metagenome (GOLD analysis project Ga0214919, IMG submission 177994) | Freshwater microbial communities from Lake Lanier, Atlanta, Georgia, United States - LL-1503 | ecosystem: Environmental > Aquatic > Freshwater > Lake | place: USA: Georgia | collected... | reverse complement strand
TAGAGGTTTGCGCGTGCTTCGCTTGCTGTGAGAGTTTGCATGATGAGCTCCTGTACGGGAAAGCGTACGTCTATTGGTGTAATTTGTCAAGAGCCAATGAGGCCTTGCGCATCGCCGGTCAGCAGGAATTGGCTGTAGGCCAGCAACACGATCTTGAGCATGACGCGCGGGTCGTAGGCGCTGGCGCCCGTTTCATCATTCTTGAACTTGGCATCCAAGGGTTTGAGGTCGAGTTCGTGGTCGACCAAATAGTTCAGCGCGAAAGCAAAGCTGCCGGGGATGATTTGCTCAGATAAAACCACGGGCAGCAGCAGGCTGTTGTGGTCTTGGGGTTTGTAGCGGGCCATCTGTTTTCCAAGTGAGGGAACTTGCAATACAACGTTATGACCGTTCGAAGTGATGACTGCGTTGGCGTTGGAAAAGGACTTTTTTTACAGCCTCAACGTTCGAGCTAAGCGGGCGACGGCGGCAGGACGCCAGGGCCCGGTTGGCGAAAATGTACCGCGTACCGCCGACCGGGCCCTGGTGGCCTGCCGTTGGCGCTCCGCTTGAGCGAGGGGTTAGGCGTCACTTCGTGTCAGGGTATGAGTGAGTCGAGGTCTTTCAACAGCATGGCCTGGTGATCCTTGTTTTCGACACTCGCGGCATGACGTCGTGCGCTCTGGAGATGCTCATGTCCCTTCACTGAACTTCCAGCCATGAACTCTGCGCGTGCGAGTGCCTCGTAGGCGTACCCAACGTAGAAGGGCTCAAGAGAGTGGCTGTAGCTGAGGCAGGTCTCAGCCTGACGTCTTGCTTCATCAGTTCTTCCGAGCAGCGCCTGAATGCGGGATGCCTGCCAGAAGCCGACCGATAGGTTCTCAGACGTGCAGTCGGCCCTGTTCAGCCAGTGAAAGAGTGAGGCTTGGTTGAGCGCGACCATGAGGCGGTCATCCTCGGGCGTGCGCTCTGTCTTCTCGATCAAATCCCATGCCTTGTTGAAACAGTCTGCAGCGAAGTATTTGTGCGCCGCTGCTAGGTCGAAGGTAGGTGCTGCAGGCATACGGTTCTCCGGATTTCCTTGGTGGTGGATGGCGACTGATATGGGTTGTGACGCCTAACGTTTGAATTCAGCGGCTGCCGAAGGCAGTCCGCTGGAATGACTTGTTATGCGATATTTTCTTCATCTCGCTTTTGTTGAATGAATGCGCTGTCGAAGGATAATTTCGAGACTATATTGGCGTTTTTTTCAATCACTCGCCAGAATGGGGTTGGATCAGCACGGCTACCACTATTTATTTTTTCGAAAGCTGCCTCAGCAACAATTCTCAAAAATATTCCAGTCGTCAATGGGCAGGTGCAATCAGCCTTGTTCCTGTTGGCAAGATCGACTCGCATCTGTTGGACAGTTACACCCCGACCTCGCGGTATTTGTCGGATGTATGCATCAATCTCTTGTGGAGTTGATATATACATCAAAGCCCCAGCTGGCATTCCAGCCACAGACTTTTCAAGCAACTTTTTTTGAGGAGACTTTGAACAATTCAGTTTCTCTGTCCAAGTTTGCATCATTGACTCCTTATCGCATAACGCAATGTAGACCGCAAAACACGGTTGATACATCCGGGCCAAGTCGATACATCTTGTTGTTGAAATGCCTGCAAGTCCCTTGCACTCTGGCTTGCAGTTAAATATACTGTATTTTTATACAGGTATAAATTTCCATGAAACCCGGTGCCCCTTCCTTGCAGTCCAGCCGCTTGCTCGACCAAGTGCGCGAGCGGATACGGTATGCGCACTATAGTCTCAAAACCGAGAAAGCTTACCATTATTGGATTCGTTTTTTCATCCTCTGGAGCGCCACCCAGCCCGGCGGTATGCGACACCCGCGTGAGATGGGGGTGGCCGACGTCGAGACATTTTTGTCCATGCTGGCCAATGAGCGCAAGGTGTCCGCCTCCACACACAACCAAGCGCTCAGCGCCCTGCTGTTTTTGTACCGAGAGGTGTTGGGCATAGATTTGCCGTGGCTCAACAACATCGGTAGGCCCCAGCAGACCAAGCGCATTCCAGCAGTGTTGACCAAAGATGAAGTGGCTGGTCTTTTGGCACACATGGAGGGTGTGACTGCGCTGCTGGCGCGGCTTTTGTATGGCACCGGCATGCGTTTAATGGAGGGCATGCGCTTGCGCATCAAGGATGTCGATTTTGAGCGGCATGTCATCATCGTTCGAGAAGCCAAGGGGGCCAAAGACCGGGTGGTGATGCTGCCTCGCTCGCTGGCACCGGCCCTGCGTTTGCAAATGCTGGTGGCGCGGGCGCAGTGGGAGACTGATCGGCAGGTGCAGCGCGGTGGCGTGGAAGTGCCACACGCCTTGGAAAGCAAATACCCGAAGGTCGGCTGCACATGGGGGTGGTTTTGGCTTTTCCCATCTCCGACTCTGTCTGTTGATCCGCGCAGCGGCGTAGAGCGTCGACACCATTTATTTGAAGAGCGGTTGCAACGTGCTTTGAAAAAAGCGGTGGCAAGCGCTGGGATTGTGAAGCCCGTCTCGGTTCATACGCTGCGTCACAGCTTTGCGACCCACCTGCTGCAAGCGGGCACCGACATTCGCACGGTACAGGAATTACTGGGCCACAGCGATGTGTCCACGACCATGATCTACACCCATGTGCTGAAGGCAGCGGCAGGGGGTACTGCGAGCCCTTTGGATGCCTTATTTCAATCTTGAGCGATTTGTCAGCGCTTTATAACCTAACCGGTATTCCCCGCTCCCGCATCCGCGTCTTCGCCTGCCCTACGGTGTATTCGCCGTAGTGGAAGATGCTGGCTGCTAGCACCGCATCGGCGCCGCCTTGTTGGATGCCGTCGGCCAGATGGTCTAGATTGCCCACGCCGCCTGATGCGATAACGGGCACGGGTACGGCGTCGCTCACAGCGCGGGTGAGCGCCAGGTCAAAGCCACTTTTGGTGCCGTCGCGGTCCATGCTGGTGAGCAATATTTCTCCCGCGCCGTAGTCCGCCATTTGCGTGGCCCAAGCCACCGCGTCCAGGCCCACGTTTTTGCGCCCGCCATGGCTGTACACGTCCCAGCCCGGCCCGATAGGTAAACCATTCGCGCCGATGCGTTGCTCGTCTTCTGCGCTGCGGCGTTTGGCGTCGATCGCCACCACGATGCATTGCGCGCCGTACTTGGCCGAGGCCTCGCGGATCACTTGGGGGTTGGCAATCGCCGCCGAGTTAAAGCTGGTTTTATCGGCACCTGCGTTGAGCAATCTGCGCACGTCTTCGACGGTGCGTACACCGCCGCCAACCGTGAGCGGAATAAACACTTGGCTGGCCACGGCTTCGATGATGTGCAAGATCACATCGCGCCCGTCGCTGGTGGCGGTGATATCCAAGAAGGTCAGCTCATCAGCGCCCTGCTCGTTGTAGCGGGCAGCGATTTCTACCGGGTCACCGGCGTCGCGCAACGCCACAAAATTCACGCCTTTGACCACGCGGCCACCGGTCACGTCTAGGCAGGGGATGATGCGTTTAGCCAGCATGCTTTAAGCACCCAAAGCGCGCAAACGCTGGCTGCCGCTCCAGTGCCCGCCCGGCGCTACGCTAATCGGGTCAAACACTTGCGCCGCCTCGACGCACAACATGTGTTGATACGCGTCAGGCGTCATATCAGCCATGATGGCGCAGCCCGCTGCGCCGGGGTTCCACACCACGCAGTCTGCCCAGCCTTCACTGTTACTGATCTCTACGCCGCCAAGTGGGTCGTGCAAATGCACGGGCGCGGGCGGGGCGCTATAGACCCGGTCAAACGGGCCGGTAAATTGCAAACTATCTGCAGCGCGCTGGTGCGCGTCTGCCCGCGAATCCCATTCTTTTTGTCCGCCCAAACCCGTCAGGCGCACTCGCGCAATATCGCTCACGGCCAGGTAGGTGTGCAGCGCACCAGTAAAACGCAATGCTTGCGTCCCCAAGTTGCGCACCTCCAGAGTGACGCACAGTTGTCCTGGCAGCAAGTCCACGCGCAAGCGGGCTTCAAACTCGGCGGGCCAGATAGCGCGGGTGCTGTCGTCAGCACCGAGCCCAAAAGACAAACTGCTCGGTGCGTCGCCCGGCTCTGCGGCCAGCAAGCTCCAAGGCAGGTTGCGCACAAAACCATGTTTGGGCAAATCACCGCGTTGGTTGAATTGTGGAAAGCAGACCGGAATGCCGCCACGAATCGCGGTTTGCCCGTCCCACACGGAATGGGGGCTGAGGAACAGGCGCTCACGCCCAGCCTGCAGCCAAGAAACCACATGCGCGCCGTGCTGCGCCACCAGCACGCTGTCGCCATTGGCCAGCGTCAAGCGGTGGCAGGGCTGGCCTTGAAAAACTTCCTCGCTGCGCGTGGCGAGCCTTGCGCCGGACTCCGTCATTGCATCAACCATTGAGTTCATCAGCGCGCGCTTGGCCGGCGGCAAAGTCCAGGTCGCCGGTGTAAATCGCGCGGCCGCAGATCACGCCTTCCACGCCTTCGTCTTCCACCTCGCAAAGGGCTTCGATGTCGGCCATATTGGAGAGCCCCCCCGAGGCGATAACAGGAATCGCGAGTGCTTGCGCCAGTGCTACCGTGGCCGGGATGTTGATGCCAGTGAGCATGCCGTCGCGGCCTATGTCGGTGTAGATAATGGATTCGACGCCATAGTCTTCAAACTTTTTACCCAGGTCGACCACATCGTGGCGGGTGAGTTTGCTCCAGCCGTCGGTAGCGACTTTGCCCTCTTTAGCGTCCAGGCCAACGATGATGTGGCCGCCAAATGCGGTGCAGGCGTCTTGCAAAAAGCCGGGGTTCTTGACGGCGGCGGTGCCGATGATGACGTAGCGCAAGCCGGCGTCGAGATAGCGCTCAATCGTGTCCAGATCGCGGATGCCGCCGCCTAGTTGCACATCCACTTCGCTACCCACTTCTTTGAGAATGCGGCGAATGGCCGCCTCGTTTTTCGGGTGCCCGGCAAAGGCGCCGTTCAGGTCCACCAGATGCAAACGCCTGGCACCCTTGTCCACCCAGCTACGCGCCATGGCGACCGGGTCTTCCCCGAAGGTGGTGGATTGATCCATATCGCCTTGTTGCAGGCGAACGCAGTGGCCGTCCTTGAGGTCAATAGCGGGGATGAGCAGCATGGTGCAGTGGCGGTGGGTAGTAAAAATTAAAGGAAGGGATAAGAAAAATTAGGCGAACCATACACGCAAGTGGGCCGCCATAGGCATATTAGGGCGCCCAACGCAGAAAATTACGGTACAGGGCCAGGCCCTGGGCCGCGCTTTTTTCCGGATGGAACTGCGTGGCAAAAATATTATCGCGGGCCAGTGCGGAGCAAAAGCGCCCGCCGTAATCGGACTGGCCGGCGCAGTGCGCTGCGTTTTGCGGATCGGCGTAGTAGCTGTGCACAAAATAGAAATAACTGCCGTCGGGCACGCCTGCCCACACCGGGTGCGCGCCCTTGCCGTGATCGGCCTGCCAAACTTGGTTCCAACCCATTTGCGGTACTTTATAGCGACTGCCGTCGTCCTGCAAGCGCCCTTCCAGAGAAAATTTGCGCACCGTGCCGGGCATCAAGGCTAGGCCGGGCGTGTCCAATTCCTCGCTATGGTCTAGCAGCATTTGCATGCCGACGCACACGCCCATAAGCGGCTTGTGCGCCGCAGCATGCAGCACCGCGGCCAGCATGCCGCTGGCGCGCAGCTCGGCCATGCAATCGCGCATGCCGCCTTGGCCGGGCAGCACCACGCGCTCGGCGTCCATCACTTCTTGCGGGCTACGCGCCCATACCGCTTGCACGCCCTCCTGCGCGGCAGCGTGCATAACCGCCTGGGTGACTGAGCGCAAATTGCCCATGCCGTAATCGACGATAGCAACGGATTTCATGGCGGGGTGGCGCAAGCCTCCGGGCGGGGTATCACGTCAGAGCGAGCCTTTGGTGGACGGGATGGTGCCGGCCGCGCGCGGGTCACGCTCGACCGCCATACGCAAGGCGCGGGCAAAGGCTTTGAAAACAGTCTCGCACTGGTGATGCGCGTTCTCGCCCTTGAGGTTGTCAATATGCAAGGTGGCACCGGCATGGTTGACAAAGCCCTGGAAAAACTCATGCGCCAACTGAGTGTCAAAGCCGCCGATCATGCCGCTCTTGAAAGGCACGTCCATCTCCAGGCCGGGGCGGCCTGACAGGTCGATGACCACGCGCGAAAGGGCTTCATCCAGCGGCACATACGCGTGGCCGTAACGGCGTATGCCTTTTTTGTCGCCCAGCGCTTGGGCAAAGGCCTGGCCCAGCGTTATACCCACGTCTTCGACGGTGTGGTGGCCGTCGATATGCAAATCGCCCTGGGCCTGGATGTCCAGGTCGATCAAGCCGTGGCGGGCGATCTGGTCGAGCATGTGGTCAAAAAAACCGATGCCCGTGGACAACTCGGCTTGGCCGCTGCCATCCAGATTGAGGGCTACCCGGATGCGGGTTTCAGCGGTGTTACGTGTCACTTCGGCGCTGCGGGCGCTGCCATCGCCAGTGGGCAGGGGCAGCACGCTTACCAGGCTGGAAGCTGTGTCAGTCATAAAGAGGCCTCAAGCGCTGCGAGTAGCAGCGTGTTTTCAGGGGCTGTGCCCACCGTCAGTCGCAGACAGTTGGCCAGCAGCGGGTGCATTGTAGAAACGTTCTTCACCAAAATCTGACGCATTTTCAGCGCCTCATGCAGACGCGCCGCCGCGCCGGGCTCGCCCTGCACGCGCAGCAGAATCATATTCGCCTCGCTGGGAAAGGGCTGCAGGCCTGGCAGCGCGGCCAAAGCGGAGAGCAAGCGTTCGCGTTCGCTGCAAATAAGCGCCGCTTGGGCGGCAAACACCGCCGCATGCTCCAGGGCGAAGAGCGCGCATTCGGCGTTGAGCACGCTGACGTTGTAGGGCGGGCGCACTTTGTCGATCTGCGCCAGCAGAGCCCTAGGGGCCAGCGCATAGCCCAGGCGTACGCCGGCCAGACCAAATTTGGAGAGGGTGCGCATCAGCACGACCTGGCCGTTGGCAGCCGGATCGCGGCGGATTTCATCTAGCCAAGTGCTGGCGGCAAAGGGCTGGTAGGCCTCGTCCACCACCACCAGCGCGCCGTAAGCACTGGCCTGGGCAATCAGGCGGCGCAGCACTTGCGCGTCCCACAAATTGGCGGTGGGGTTGTTGGGGTAAGCCAAGTACACGATGGCCGGTTGGTGCTGCGCGATGGCGGCGGACATGGCCGCTTCGTCCAGCGAAAAGTCTGCTTGCAAAGGCACACCTACATAGCCCAGGCCTTGCAATTGGGCGGACATGGCGTACATGACAAAACCGGGCTCGGGCCCAAGAATGCAGGCGCCGGGGCGGGCGCAGGCCATTGCCAACATGGAAATGAGCTCGTCCGAGCCATTACCCAGAGTCAGCGCGTAGCCAGCGGGCAGGTCCACATAAGCTGCCAGCGCAGCGTGCAAAGCTTGGATGCGCGCGCCAGGGTAGCGGTTGAGGGCGACACGGCCTAAGCGCTCGCCCAACTGCGCTTGCAGGTCTAAAGGCAAGGCGTAGGGGTTTTCCATGGCGTCGAGCTTGACCATGCCCGTGGCATCTTGCACCGCATAGGCGTGCATGGCCTGCACATCGTCGCGGATGAAGCGCACATTGGGTATTGGCGCGTTCATGCTTTGTTCCCGTGCAATCGCATTTCAGCGGCGCGTGCATGCGCCTGCAAGCCCTCGCCGTGCGCCAATACCGAAGCGGTCTGGCCCAGTATTTGCGCACCGGCCTCGGACACTTCGATCAAGCTGCTGCGCTTTTGAAAATCATAAACGCCCAGCGGCGAAGAAAACCGCGCCGTGCCAGAGGTGGGCAGCACATGGTTGGGCCCGGCGCAATAGTCGCCCAGGCTTTCGCTGGTGAAGGCACCCAGAAAAATCGCACCGGCATGAATCAGCAAAGGCTCCCACTGGTGTGGTTCGCGGCTGCTCACTTCCAAATGCTCGGGCGCGATGCGGTTGCTGATGGCGCAGGCCTCTTGCATGCTGCGCGTGTGTATCAAGGCGCCGCGCCCGTTGAGCGAGGCGGCGATGATGTCGCGCCGGACCATCTCGGGCAATAGTTTGTCGATGGCAGATTGCACCGCATCAATGTAGTCCGCGTCTGGGCAGAGCAATATGCTTTGGGCCAGTTCATCGTGCTCGGCCTGGCTGAACAAATCCATGGCCACCCAGTCGGGCGGCGTGCTGCCATCGGCCAGGACCAAGATTTCTGAAGGCCCGGCGATCATGTCGATGCCGACCGTGCCAAATACGCGCCGTTTAGCCGCTGCCACATAGGCGTTGCCCGGGCCGGTGATTTTGTCGACGCGGGGCACCGTGGCCGTGCCGTAGGCCAGTGCGGCCACTGCTTGCGCGCCGCCAATGGTGAAGGCCCGGCTGACGCCGGCCACATAGGCCGCAGCCAACACCAGCTCATTGCGTTCACCGCGCGCGGCAGTCTTGCCGCTGCCCGCCGCGCCGCCGGTGGCCACGCTACCGCGCACCGGGGTGGGTACCACCATGATGATTTCGCCCACGCCGGCAACGTGCGCCGGGATGGCGTTCATGAGCAAGCTAGACGGGTAAGCCGCTTTGCCGCCCGGCACGTAAATACCGGCACGGTCCAGCGGCGTGACTTTTTGGCCGAGCAAACTGCCATCAGCGTCGCGGTATTGCCAGCTTTCGCCGCAGGCTTTTTTCTGCGCTTCGTGGTAGCTGCGGATGCGGGCAGCGGCGTCTTGCAACGCGCGTTTTTGTGCTTCGGGAAGACTGTCGAAAGCGGCTTTGAAATCGGTCTGATGCAACTCCAAGTCAGCCATGGTCGCTGCCTGCAAACCGTCAAAACGTGCGGTGTAGTCCAGCACCGCGGCGTCGCCGCGCACTTTTACATCGGCCAGGATGTCAGCTACGCGCTGCTCGATGGCAATGTCCGTGTCCGCGGACCAATGCAAGCGCTCTAGAAAAAGGGTTTCGAAATCTGCCTGTGCAGTGGACAGGCGCAGGGGGCGGGCGTTCATGCTGGAAAGCTCCATGCCGTTTATGCGGCGCTAGGTCCGCTTGCGCCCACTACCGAGCCAAAAGCGTCAATGATGCGCCGGATCGCTTCGCGCTTGAGCTTTAAAGCCGCCTGGTTCACGATCAATCGCGAGCTGATGTCCATGATGCGCTCGACCTCGATCAAATTATTGGCACGCAAGGTGTTACCGGTGGACACCAAATCGACAATGGCATCGGACAGACCCACCAGGGGCGCTAACTCCATACTGCCATACAGCTTGATCAAGTCCACATGCACGCCCTTGCTGGCGAAGAACTCGCGCGCAATAGCCACATACTTGGTAGCCACACGCAGGCGCGCACCTTGGCGCACCGCATAGGCGTAATCAAAATCGGCGCGTACGGCTACGCTGATGCGGCACTTGGCAATTTGCAGGTCCAGCGGCTGAAACAAACCGGCGCTGCCACCCCCCCAATCGCCGCCATGTTCTAGCAAAGTGTCTTTGCCGGTGATACCCATATCGGCGCCGCCGAACTGCACATAGGTAGGCACGTCGGTGGCCCGCACGACCAGCACGCGCACGTCGGCCTGGTTGGTATCGAGAATCAGTTTGCGCGAGCTTTCAGGGTCGTCCAGCACGCGTATGCCTGCCGCCGCCAACAAGGGTACGGTCTCTTCAAAAATGCGGCCTTTGGACAAGGCAATGGTGATCATGTTTACAGGTCTTTGGGTGTGCCAAACAAGTTAACGGATGCGCTCAATGTCGGCGCCAAGGCCGCGCAGCTTGCTTTCCATGCGGTCGTAGCCCCGGTCCAGATGGTATATCCGGTCCACCACGGTCTCGCCTTGCGCCACCAGGCCAGCAATGACCAAGCTGGCCGAGGCGCGCAAATCGGTAGCCATCACGGTGGCGCCTGACAAGCTTTGAACACCCTGCACCACCGCCACTTTGCCTTCAATTTGGATATTGGCACCCAGGCGCAGTAACTCGTTAACGTGCATAAAACGATTTTCAAAAATCGTTTCGGTAGTGCGTGATGCGCCTTCGGAAATACAGTTCAAAGCCATGAACTGCGCCTGCATATCGGTGGGGAAGCCGGGATACTCGGTGGTGCGAAAATTCTGCGCTTGCAAGCGGCCTTGCGCCTGGACGCGAATGCCGCCGGGCACCGCCTGTACCTGTACACCGGCCGCTTGCAGCTTTTCGATCACTGCATCTAAATGGTCGGCGCGCCCGTCTTTCAAAAACACCTCGCCGCCCGCGGCGGCCACCGCACACAAAAACGTACCCGCTTCGATACGGTCGGCCACTACCTGATGGGCACAGCCTTGCAAGGCTTCTACGCCCTGAATGCGGATGCGGCTGCTGCCATGGCCTTCAATGCGTGCACCCATGGCGATGAGCATTTCGGCCAGATCGGGAATCTCGGGCTCTTGTGCGGCGTTTTCCAAAATGGTTTCGCCTTCTGCCAGGGCTGCGGCCATTAAAAAGTTTTCGGTGCCAGTCACGGTGACCATGTCGGTGGTTATACGCGCGCCTTTGAGGCGCTTGCGCCCGCCGCTGATGCGCGCCAGCATATAACCGTGCTCCACGGTAATCTCCGCGCCCATGGCCGTCAGGCCTTTGAGATGTTGGTCCACCGGACGCGAACCAATCGCGCAGCCACCAGGCAGCGAGACCTTGGCATGACCAAAACGCGCCAGCAAAGGCCCCAGCGCCAGCACCGAGGCGCGCATGGTTTTGACCAGTTCGTAAGGGGCTTCCGGCGTATGCAAGGTGCCGGCATTGATTAACAATTCCCCGCCTTCTGGCTCGCTTACCTGCACGCCCATATTGAGCAAGAGCTTGCGCATGGTGGAGACGTCCTGCAGGCGCGGGACATTGCGCAGACGAACCGGCTCGGACGTCAACAGCGCGGCGCACAGTTCGGGCAGAGTAGCATTTTTAGCGCCCGAAATTTGTACTTCTCCATGCAGGCTGCGGCCACCGCGAATCAATAACTTGTCCATCGCCTAGGCCTTAAGAATTCTGAGCTGCCCACTCGGCAGGCGTAAAAGTTTTCATGGACAAGGCATGTACCTCATCGGTTTGCATACGCGTGCCCAGGGTGGCATAAACCTGTTGGTGGCGCGCGATGAGACGTTTGCCCTCGAAGGCGTCCGACACAATCGTGGCATACCAATGGCGCCCGTCACCTTCGAGCGCAATATGCGTGCAAGGCAGGCCGGCGGAAATCAGGGCTTGGAGTTGTTCTGCGGTCATGGCACAAATAAAGGTTTAGCTGCGAACTTTGTAACCGGTGCGCAGCAAGTACAGGGCAATGGTAAAGACCAGCAGCATGGTGCCACCCACCACTGTGAGGCTTAACCAGGGCGACACATCGCTGACGCCAAAAAAGCCGTAGCGCAGACCATCGATCATGTAGAAGAAGGGATTGCAATGGCTGACAATTTGCCAGAACGGTGGCAGCGAGTGAATCGAATAAAACACACCGCTTAAAAACGTCATGGGCATGATCACGAAGTTTTGAAAAGCCGCCAGTTGGTCAAATTTTTCAGCCCACAGTCCGGCGATCAATCCCAGGGTGCCCATCATGGCCGCACCCATGACTGCAAATAAAAAAATGAACACGGGTTGGGCAAAGCTGATTTGGGTAAAAAAGGCGGCCACGAGGTAAACCCCAAAACCTACGACCAGGCCGCGCACCACGGCAGCACCCACATAGGCCACAAACCAATGCCAGTAGGACAAAGGCGTGAGCAGAATAAACACCAAGTTGCCCATGACCTTGCTCATGATGAGTGAAGACGAGCTATTGGCAAATGCGTTTTGCAAAAGGCTCATCATCGCCAAGCCAGGCACTAAAAAAGCGGTGTAGCTAACCTGGTCATACACCTTCACATGGTCTTCCAATGCGTGGCCGAAAATCAGCAGATACAACATGGCAGTGAGCACCGGGCCAGCGATGGTTTGGAAAGCGACTTTCCAAAAGCGCAGAATTTCTTTGTAGAGAAGGGTTTGCCAGCCGTTCATACGCTGGCTCCTTCGGTGGCGCTAACTGGCTGACTGGCTTTGCCAGAATGCTTTTGCATCACATCTAAAAACACGTCTTCCAAATCGGCTTTGCGGATTTCTACGTCCTCGGCATGCAGGCCTGCTTCGCGCACGGCTGCCAAATAGCGTTCGATCTCCAAGGCGTCATGCGCTGGAAACTGGACGATGCGGCCGGTGACGCGTGCCTGCGCGCGCAGCGCCTCGGGCAGCGTACCTTCCACCTTGAAGCGCAGCACGTTGCTCGATGCCGCTTGGAGCAGGTCACAGGTATTGTCCAGGGCCACAATGCGGCCGGTCTTGAGCATGGCCACACGGCCGCACAAAGCCTCGGCCTCTTCCAGGTAGTGGGTGGTGAGTAAAACGGTATGGCCTTGCTTGTTGAGCCGGGCAATGAATTGCCACAGCGTTTGACGCAACTCCACATCTACCCCGGCGGTGGGCTCGTCTAGCACAATCACCGGCGGCTTGTGCACCAGCGCTTGCGCCACCAAAAACCGCCGCTTCATGCCGCCCGACAACTGGCGCATATTGGCCTGGGCCTTATCGGCCAGGCCCAAGCATTCCAGCAGTTCGTCGATCCAGGCGTCGTTGTTGCGCACGCCAAAGTAGCCGGACTGGATGCGCAAGGCTTCGCGGATATTAAAAAATGGGTCAAACACCAGCTCTTGGGGTACCACGCCGAGTTTGCGCCGGGCTTGTGCGTAGTCGCGCTGCACGTCGCTGCCCAATACGCTGACGCTACCAGCGCTAGGCCGGGTGAGGCCGGCAAGCATGCTAATCATGGTGGTTTTGCCAGCACCGTTGGGGCCGAGCAAACCGAAAAACTCACCTTGCTCAATATCCAGACTCACCTGGTCAACGGCGAGGAATTTACTGCCTGGCGGGCCTTTGGGTGAGGCATACGCCTTGGAAATCGACTGGAAGGAAATGGCAGGCATAAACGCCGGATTTTACGCCCGCAAGGCTGACCACGCGCCGTGGCCAGGGTAAAGGCCTAAACCGGCGCAGGTTCCGCGCGCGCAGCGCTTGCTTGATCGCCGTTTTCAAGCAAAGCGCGCACACCATAGAGTGCGGCCAAATGCATCAACTGCGCGGGCGCTGCTTCTATGTGCAATTGCTTACCTAAAGGCAAGCAAACGCGGCGCAGCTCCAGCAAAACGGCCAGTGCCGAAGAGTCGAACTCCTGCAGTGCCTGCGCTTGCACCACAACTTGCTGCGGGGAATCTGCGATTGCGGCAGACAGTTGCTGCAGGCAGGGACCCGCCTGGGCATGGGTCAAAACGGCGGGCAAGGCGAGCACGTCAGTTCTTTTTGCTGTTGGATTTATTGCGCGCTGCCAGGGATTCGATCAGACCGTCCACGCCCTTGGCATTGATTTCCTGGGCGAATTGACTTCTGTAGGTTTCGACTAACCAGACGCCCATCACGTTAATGTTGAAAATACGCCAGCCGGTGCCCTGCCCCGGCGTTTTTTCTAAGCGGTAATCGAGCTGGATCGGGTCGCCACTGCCGCGCACTTCGCTGCGCACCACCACCTCTTTGTCCTCGGGCGAAGCACGCAAGGGTTTCATCGCAATAACCTGGTCGCTGATTTGGAACAAAGCCCCGGAATAGGTGCGCACCAGTAAGATTTTGAATTCGTCTTGCAAGCGTTTTTGCTGCTCGGGCGAAGCCTGACGCCAGCCCGGGCCAACGGCCGAAGCCGTCATACGCTGAAAATCCACGTGCGGCATGATGCGTGTGTCCACGAGCGCAACCACTTTCGCAATATCACCGCCGCGCATAGATTTGTCTGCCTTAATGACGTCCAGCACCTCGGTGGACATGCGTTTGATAAAGGCATCGGCGGCCTCATCCTGGGCCTTGGCAGACCCAGCGGCCAACAAGGCCGCCAAGGGCAGCAGCGCCGCTAAAACGTGCTTGAGTATACGGAAATAGAACACTTTTTCTCCCTGCTTAGAAGGCCATGGCCGAAGTATGCCTACCTGGCAAGGCCTGAGCGGGGCCGCGACAGAAAGACCCTTACCCCTCGATATGCGCCGATTTTAGGGGTGATCGTCCATGCTGTCCGGACTTACCCCGTCGTTTTGCAGGTAAATCCTGCGCTGCAAATAGGAATCCCGCGTAAAGGAATACGGATCGAAGGCTACGGCGTTCACGACGTCGTCAGCCTGCAAGTAGTTGACCCGCATATCCGTGAAGCTCACAGCCATCAAGAGGTCGCGCAGCACCACATCGTCCACATGGTTGGCCAGATTGCCCTTCCAGTCCAAGGGGTAGACGACCACCTCGATCAGGGTGCGCGGTCCCAGCAAGGGGACGACCACGAAGGGGCCGGAAGGAACGCCCCAGCGATTGAGCATCAGGCCAAAATCTGCCGGGTGCTTGTCTATGTCCAGTGTGCTAGCAACGTCTATCAAACCGAGCAAGCCCACGGTGCTGTTAACGGCGACACGCTTGATACTGTCCGCCGTGGCCTTGGGCCGCAAGGACAAGGCGTTGGTAGGCACTGACCAGACGTCGGCCAAATTGCCAAAAAAATGGGTGACGCTATTGCGCATCCAACGCGGCAAAAACTCGGAGTAAGCAATGGCAACCGGACGCATGACTGCATGGTCGAGCATTTCGTTAAAAGCGTAAATACTGCGATTGATACCTTCAAAGGGATCCACCAAATTGACCGGCTTTACGGTCTGAGCGGACGCGCCAGCCGAAGCAATGGCCATGATGCAGGCCCAGGACCGCAATCGACCAAGGAAATGACAATAGCGCATTAATCGGCTTCTTTGGTCCCGGCGCTGCCCGCGGCTTTGCTATACAGAAACTGGCTGATGAGGCTCTCCAGCACCACTGCAGACTGGGTGGTGCTGATCATGTCGCCAGCGGCAAGCACTGCTTCGTCGGCACCTGCCTCGATACCCAAGTACTGCTCGCCGAGCAAGCCGCTGGTCAGGATTTTGAGTGAGCTGTCTTTGGGAAAACGATAGCGGCTTTCCATAGCAATATGCACCTGGGCTTGGAAGCTTTTGTCATCAAACACAATTTTTTCCACGCGTCCGACCACCACACCCGCGCTGCGAACTGCCGCCTTGGCTTTGAGGCCGCCCACGTTATCGAACTTGGCCGTGACTTTGTAGGTTGACTGGAAATTGAGACTGAGCAAATTGGCTGATTGAAGAGCCAAGAACAAAAGAGCGACTGCGCCAATCAGCACAAAGAGGCCAACCCACAGATCATTTTTTGAGCGTTGCATGCGAATTCTTTCTGGATAAGCGGTCGCTAAATCGTAAACATCATGGCGGTGAGGACAAAGTCCATTACCAGCACTGACAAAGAGGCCATGACCACGGTACGGGTGGTGGCGCTGGCAACCCCTTCGGGCGTGGCTTGCGCAACATAGCCCTGTAGGAGCGCGACGTAGGTGACGGTAAAGCCAAAGATAATGCTCTTGATAACGCCATTGCCCACATCACGCCAGACGTCCACGCCGCCTTGAATCTGGCTCCAGAAGGAGCCCGAATCTACACCTATCATCACTACGCCGACCACCCATCCGCCCACAATACCCATAGCGCTGAACACGGCGGCCAGCAAGGGCATGGCAATCACGCCGCCCCAAAATCGGGGCGCAAGCACGCGCAGCACCGGGTCTACCGCCATCATTTCCATGACGCTGATTTGCTCGCCGGCTTTCATCAAACCAATTTCTGCAGTGAGCGATGTACCGGCGCGCCCGGCGAACAGCAAGGCTGTGACCACCGGGCCTAATTCACGTACCAGGCTGAGTGCGACCAACAAGCCCAAGGCCTCGGACGAGCCATAGCGCTGCAAGGTGTAGTAGCCCTGCAGGCCGAACACAAATCCAACAAACAAGCCCGAAAACGCAATAATGACCAGCGAGTAATTGCCTAAAAAATGAATCTGGTCGCGGATCAGTCCAAAGCGTTGCAAACTGGACTTCAAGGTGAACAACAAACGCACAAACAAGCGCGTGCCGTAACCTATGTGCGCCAATTTCTCGCGGATCGCAAAACCTGCATCGCGAAGTGCCTGGACCATCATGGCGCAGACCCCGTGCCAAAGTCTTGCGCCAGGTCCGGGGCAGGGTAATGAAAGCGCACGGGCCCATCGGCCAGTGCGTGCACATACTGAAACACCAGCGGATCGGTGCTCTCACGCACATGCTGGGGTGTTCCTTCGGTGGCGACACGGCCATTGGCCAGAATCACCACATGGTCGGCAATGCCAAATGTTTGCTCCAGTTCATGCGAGACAAAAATACTGGTCAGGCCCATGGTGTCGTTGAGTTGGCGAATCAAGTGGGCCGAGGTGCCCAGAGAAATCGGGTCCAGGCCGGAAAAGGGTTCGTCATACATCACCAGTTCCGGGTCCAGCGCAATGGCGCGCGCCAAAGCGATGCGTCTGGCCATGCCGCCGGAGACTTCGCTGGGCATCAGGTCGCGCGCGCCGCGTAAGCCCACAGCTTGTAACTTCATTAACACAATGTCGCGGATCAGTGATTCGGGCAAGGCGGTATGTTCACGCAAGGGAAAGGCCACGTTGTCAAACACTGACAGGTCCGCAAATAAGGCGCCAAACTGGAACAACATACCCATGCGACGGCGGGCGGCGTACAAAGCGCTTTGGTCCATAGCACCAATATCCTGCCCATCAAACAATACTTGGCCGCTTTGGGCCCGTATCTGACCACCGATAAGGCGCAGCAAAGTAGTTTTACCACCACCGCTAGCGCCCATGAGCGCGGTAACTTTGCCGCGCGGAACACTAAAGCTTGCGCCGTCCAAAATGAGGCGTTCGTGGTAAGCGAAGCTCAGATGGTCAATGCGTACGAGGGGGTCAGAGGCGGCAGGCATGCTGTGCGAAGGAATAGCCCCGCATCATAAGGGCTAGGCTCGCGAGAGAACTGCGCAAAACCGTCACTATCAGGATCTGACCTCGCACTTTTACCTAGATTTACCTACCCAGGCCAGCGCCAGGGCCCGCACAAGTTAAGTCGAATGCGCCTTGGTGTGGCCAGCCAAGTAAGTCAGCGGCCCTTGCAATCCCGTGCGTATGCCATGGCACTGTCCTATGGTCGGCGGGCTCGCGCAGGCTTGCAGACCGTGGCTAGCGCGGCAGCTCGCTGCTACCCATCAGAAATTCATCGATCGCACGAGCCGCCTGGCGGCCCTCGCGGATCGCCCAAACGACCAAGGACTGGCCGCGGCGCATATCCCCGGCGGCAAACACCTTGGCCACGTTAGTGACATAAGCGCCAGCCCCTTCGGTCGGCGCTTTGGCGTTGGAGCGCATATCTTTGGCCACGCCAAAGGCGTCCAGTACGCTGGCGACCGGATGCACAAATCCCATGGCCAGCAGCACCAAATCGGCTTGGTAGGTTTTTTCCGTACCCGCCACTTCCACCAATTTGCCGCCCTTTGCTTCCACCTGTACCGTGGTCAGACTTTTGACTTTTCCTTTTTCGCCGGAGAAAGACTTAGTGGATACAGCGAACTCGCGCACGCAACCTTCTTCGTGGCTGGAACTGGTGCGCAATTTCAGCGGCCAATAAGGCCAGGTCAGAGGCCTGTCTTCCACCTCGGGCGGCTGTGGCATGACTTCAAACTGGGTCACGCTGGCAGCGCCATGGCGGTTGCTGGTGCCTACGCAGTCCGAGCCAGTGTCGCCACCGCCGATAACGATCACGTGCTTACCATCAGCGCGCAATTGACCCGCAAACTTATCGCCGGCATTGACTTTGTTTTGTTGGGGCAAAAATTCCATAGCGAAATGGATGCCGTCTAAATCGCGGCCCGGTACCGGTAAGTCGCGCGACTGCTCAGAACCACCTGCGAGCAGTACCGCGTCAAAGTCTTTTTGCAATTGGGCGGCCGACACGGTTTCCTTAGCCCAATTGGTCACTTTGGAGTCCTTGGGCCAATCGCCCACCAGCACGCCGGTACGCACGGTTACGCCTTCAGCTTGCAACTGCGCCATGCGCCGGTCGATGTGGCCCTTGTCCATTTTGAAATCCGGAATGCCGTAGCGCAGCAGGCCGCCGACACGGTCGTTTTTCTCAAACACGGTGACAGCATGGCCTACGCGCGCCAGTTGCTGCGCCGCGGCCAGACCGGCGGGGCCTGAGCCTATCACCGCGACTTTTTTGCCCGTCTGCTGTGCGGCAGGCTGGGCCTGCACCCAGCCTTCAGTCCAGGCGCGGTCGATGATCGCGTGCTCAATAGACTTGATACCCACGGCATCATCATTCACATTCAAGGTACAGGCAGCCTCGCAAGGCGCAGGGCAGATACGGCCGGTGAATTCAGGAAAATTGTTGGTGGTGTGCAAAACATCGATAGCCGTTTTCCAGTCTTCGCGGAACACCAACTCATTAAAGTCCGGAATGATGTTATTGACCGGGCAACCATTGTTGCAAAACGGTGTGCCACAGTCCATGCAGCGCGCGCTTTGGATTTTGGCCTGCTGGTCATCCAGACCGATAACAAATTCTTTGTAATTTTTTACGCGCTCGGGGACGGGTGCATAGCCCTCTTCGACACGCGCAAACTCCATGAATCCGGTAATTTTTCCCATGATGCTAATCCTGTGTAGTCGGTAATGCGCGCTTACACCGCTGCGCTACTTTTAGCCTTGGTCGGTGCAGCAGCCTTGGCGGTCGCCGATTTTTTCCCATGAATTTCGCCCAACGCGCGCTGGTATTCCAGGGGGAATACCTTGACGAATTTGCTGCGTGCGCTGTCCCATTGGTCTAGCAATTCGCGGGCGCGTTTGCTGCCGGTCCAGCGGTTGTGGTCCTCCAACAATTTACGCAATTGCGCTTCATCGGATTGACCACGGTGCCACACGGCTTTGTCGATCTGCGCTTCTTGCTCTTTGCTGCTGAGAACAGCCTCCATACTGACCATGGCCGTATTGCAGCGGCTAGCGAACTGGCCATCTTCGTCATACACGTAGGCGATGCCGCCACTCATACCAGCGGCGAAGTTGCGTCCGGTTTTGCCCAAGACCAGCACGGTGCCGCCGGTCATATATTCACAGCCATGGTCACCCGTGCCTTCGACGACCGCCGTCGCGCCGGACAAACGTACCGCAAAGCGCTCACCGGCCACGCCACTAAAGAAAGCCTCGCCGCTGGTAGCGCCATACATCACGGTATTGCCCACGATGGTGTTGCGGATGGCTTCGCCCCGGAAGTCAATGCTGGGGCGAACCACCACACGACCGCCGGACAACCCTTTGCCGGTGTAGTCGTTGGCGTCGCCAATCAAATACAAGGTCACCCCGTTGCATAAAAACGCGCCGAAGGACTGGCCGCCCGTGCCTTCGAGCTGAATGCGGATGCTGTCATCGGGCAGGCCTTCGGGGTGTATTTTGGTAATCGCGCCCGACAGCATGGCACCCACCGAACGGTTCACATTGCGCGCCACTTCCATGAACTGGACTTTTTCGCCCTTGTCGATAGCGGCGCGGCTTTTTTCGATCAGGCGTACGTCCAGCGCTTTTTCCAAACCATGCGCCTGGGTTTCGTTGTGAAAGCGGGACACACTGGCAGGCACTTGCGGCTGCGCAAACAGGCGGCCGAAATCCAGACCGCTGGACTTCCAATGGTCGATGCCTTTACGCATATCCAGCAGATCAGCACGGCCAATCAAGTCATCAAACTTGCGAATACCCAGTTGCGCCATGATGTGGCGCACTTCTTCGGCTACAAAGAAGAAGTAATTGACGACATGCTCGGGTTTACCTGAGAATTTTTTACGCAACACCGGATCTTGCGTCGCCACGCCCACCGGGCAGGTGTTGAGATGGCATTTACGCATCATGATGCAGCCTTCGACGACCAGCGGTGCGGTGGCAAAGCCAAATTCATCGGCCCCAAGCAATGCCCCTATCGCTACGTCGCGTCCAGTTTTCATCTGACCGTCCACTTGTACCCGGATACGGCTGCGCAAGCGGTTGAGCACCAGGGTTTGCTGCGTCTCGGCCAGGCCGATTTCCCAGGGGCTGCCGGCGTGCTTGATCGATGACCAAGGCGAAGCGCCCGTGCCGCCGTCATGGCCGGCGATCACCACATGGTCGGCTTTGCACTTGGCAACGCCTGCGGCAATCGTGCCCACGCCGATTTCGGACACCAGTTTGACACTGATGTCGGAATGGGGCGCTACGTTTTTCAGGTCATGAATCAATTGCGCCAGGTCTTCGATGGAATAAATATCATGGTGCGGCGGCGGCGAGATCAGTCCTACACCCGGCACCGAGTAGCGCAGTTTGCCGATGTATTCGGACACTTTGCTGCCGGGCAACTGCCCGCCTTCGCCGGGCTTGGCACCTTGGGCCATCTTGATCTGGATTTGGTCCGCGCTGACCAAGTATTCAGCCGTCACGCCAAAGCGGCCCGAGGCTACCTGCTTGATTTTGGAGCGCATCGAGTCGCCAGCCTGCAAGGCGTAATCGACCTCAAAAATCTCCTTACCCAGCAGGTCCGACATGGTCTGGCCCTGCTTGATCGGAATACCTTTGAGTTCGTTGCGGTAACGCAGGGGATCTTCGCCGCCCTCGCCGGTATTGCTCTTGCCGCCGATGCGGTTCATCGCCACGGCCAGCGTGCTATGCGCCTCGGTGGAGATAGAGCCCAGCGACATCGCGCCGGTAGCAAAGCGTTTAACGATTTCAGCCGCTGGCTCGACCTCGTCGATGGAAATGGCTTTGGTCGGATCGATGCGGAACTCAAACAAACCGCGCAGCGTGAGTTGGCGCCGCGTCTGATCATTGATGATTTGGGCGTACTCTTTATAAGTGCCCCAATTGTTGGCGCGTGTGCTGTGTTGCAGCTTGGCAATCGCATCGGGTGTCCACATATGCTCTTCGCCGCGCACGCGCCAGGCGTATTCGCCGCCGGCATCCAAGGCATTGGCCAAGACCGGGTCTTTGCCGAAAGCCAGTTTATGGGTGCGTATGGCTTCCTCGGCGATTTCAAAAACGCCTATGCCTTCCACGCGGCTGGGCGTGCCAGTGAAGTATTTGGTCACAGTGTCGCTGGACAGGCCGATCGCCTCGAACAACTGCGCCCCGCAATAGCTCATATAGGTGCTGACACCCATCTTGGACATGATTTTGGACAGGCCTTTACCCACGGCTTTGACGTAGTTGTAAATCGCCTTATCCGCGCTGAGCGCAACGGGCAGGCCCGCGCTCATCTGCACCAGGGTTTGCATCGCTAAATAGGGATGCACGGCTTCGGCACCGTAGCCTGCAAGCACCGCAAAGTGGTGTACCTCACGCGCGCTACCGGTCTCCACGACCAGACCGGCCGTCGTGCGCAGGCCCTCGAGGACCAGATGCTGGTGAATAGCTGACAAAGCTAACAAAGCCGGAATGGCTACCTGGGTGGCGCCCATGGCGCGGTCGCTCACGATCAAAATATTGTTGCCACTTTTGATGGCATCAACTGCTTCGGCGCACAGGGAAGCGAGCTTGGCCTCCACGCCCTCGTGGCCCCAGGCCAGCGGGTAGGTGATGTCCAAGTTGTAGCTGCGGAATTTGCCTTGCGTGTGGCGCTCGATGTCACGCAGCTTGGCCATGTCGGTGAAGTCCAGCACGGGTTGCGAGACTTCCAGGCGCATCGGCGGGTTCACCTGGTTGATGTCCAGCAAATTGGGCT
>Ga0214919_10003999_pt1 | contig 21770 bp, 19 predicted proteins | sample LL1503_MetaG_FD_177994 | JGI IMG/M metagenome (GOLD analysis project Ga0214919, IMG submission 177994) | Freshwater microbial communities from Lake Lanier, Atlanta, Georgia, United States - LL-1503 | ecosystem: Environmental > Aquatic > Freshwater > Lake | place: USA: Georgia | collected... | reverse complement strand
AACGGGGGATCATCGCATCCATCGCTATTTCTTAGAAGAAATCGCTCGCCCCGCCCTAGTTCGAGGTGGACATAGATAGTTTGCGATAAAGTACGTCCAGTTCAAAACGAGTGAGGTGTTTACATGTCAGGCCATTCCAAATGGGCGACGACCAAGCATAAAAAAGCCATTACCGATGGTCGACGTGCAAAGTCATTTGCGAAGTTGATTAAGGGAATTGAAGTTGCCGCGCGCAATGGTGGCCCTGATGTTGATGGAAACCCAACACTTTTTGATGCAATTGCAAAAGCTAAAAAAGCGTCAATGCCTGCAGATAATATTTCTAGAGCAGTAAAGCGCGGAGCAGGCCTTGAATCAGGCGGAGCCGATTGGCAAACAATTATGTATGAGGGTTATGGCCCTAATGGCGTAGCAATAATGATCGAATGTTTATCTGATAATCGAAATCGCGCCGCATCTGAAGTCCGTGTTGCAGTTACACGCAATGGCGGAAACATGGCAGATCCTGGTTCTGTCTCATACCTTTTCAATCGTAAAGGTGTCATCATCGTTTCAAAAAATGGTGGAGTCACAGAAGATAAAGTCCTTGAAGCAGTCCTTGATGCGGGGGCAGAAGAAGTCAACGATATGGGTGAAGCGTTCGAAGTTGTCTGCGAGGCAAGTGACATCGTTGCTGTTCGTACCGCACTTCAAAATGCCGGAATTGATTATGAATCCGCAGATTCTTCCTTCCTGCCATCTCTATCTATTCCACTCGATGCTGATGGCGCATCAAAAGTATTCGCACTCATCGATGCAATTGAAGAACTCGATGATGTGCAAAATGTTTATAGCAATTTCGATGTATCTGATGAGGTAATGGCGAGTTTGGGATGAAGGTTTTGGGAGTTGACCCAGGGCTCACTCGTTGCGGTATTGGAATTGTCGAGGGATTTACTGGCACACAACTCTCACTCGTTGGCGTTGGAGTAATAAAGACACCAACAGATATTCCACTCGAGATGCGTTTACTTGATTTAGATAGACAGTTAGGCGAATGGATCAATTTATATTCACCTGATGTTATTGCTGTCGAACGAGTATTTTCACAACACAATGTAAGTACAGTTATGGGAACAGGGCAGGCAGCAGGTGTGGCACTTCTTCTGGCAGCAAAAGCTGGGATACCAGTTGTAATGCATACACCAAGTGAAGTCAAAGCTGCTGTTACTGGTTCTGGACGTGCCAACAAAAAACAAGTTGCAGATATGGTTGTACACATCTTGAAATTAGAAAGTGCACCAAAACCCGTTGATAGTACTGATGCACTTGCTCTTGCTATTTGTAACATTTGGCGAGGAAGTGCAACTTCAAAGATTGCAACAGCTGTAGCCGCAGAAAAATCTCGCTTGCGTAAGTTGCGTGCCAGATGATTTCGTTACTCAATGGAACCCTGCGCGTAATAAATAGCGATCGCGTGATTATCGAAGTCCAAGGCGTTGGGTATAGCGTTCTAGTAACACATGCGACAAGTGCTTCACTCACCTTAGGTGCATCAGCAATTCTGCATACATCCTTAGTTGTGCGTGAAGACTCATTGACTCTCTTCGGTTTTCTTGATGAAGAGAGCAAAAATACATTCGAGCTTTTGCAGACTGTATCTGGCGTAGGCCCCAAGGTTGCGTTGTCTATTTTGGGTGCGCTCTCAATTGAAGATTTAGCGCGCGCTATAGCGCAGGAAAATGTTAGTGCAATCGAAAAAGTGCCAGGTATTGGTAAAAAAGGTGCGCAGCGGATGATTCTCGAACTCAAAGGAAAAATGACACGAGTGGGCGGTACAGCCTCCCATGTAAGCCATCAACCTCCATGGCGCGAGCAACTTACTAGCGCCCTTGTCTCTCTGGGCTTTACTCCAAAGGATTCTGATCATGCAATTAGTGCACTAGTTTCTCGCCTTCAAGGAGATGGAATAGATCCAGCAACAATTGCACTCGGTGACCTACTCAAGGATGCGCTAGCTAATGGAAAATAATGCAGAGCGTTTAGTCGCTGCACAATCTTTAGGAGAAGAATCCATTCTAGAAAATGCATTGCGTCCTAAGAATCTAAAAGAGTTTATTGGTCAGGAACGCGTACGCGAGCAAATCGATGTTCTTTTATCTGCTGCGCGTCAACGAGGTGCAAGCGCCGATCATATTTTGTTGTCGGGTCCTCCAGGGTTAGGTAAAACAACACTGGCCCTGATTCTTGCAAGCGAGATGGATACACCTATTCGAATCACCAGCGGGCCTGCAATTACACACGCAGGAGATTTAGCAGCAATTCTCTCCTCATTAGTTGAAGGAGAGATTCTTTTCCTCGACGAGATTCATCGCTTACCAAGACCTGCAGAAGAGCTTCTCTATTTAGCGATGGAAGATTTTCGTGTTGATGTTGTCGTTGGCAAAGGACCTGGCGCGACCGCGATTCCCCTACAGCTGCCGCATTTCACATTAGTTGGAGCCACAACACGTGCAGGCTTATTGCCAAGTCCACTGCGCGATCGTTTCGGTTTCACAGCACATCTTGATTTTTATCAAGAAAGTGAATTAGAGAGAGTATTAGTCCGTAGCGCAAAACTTTTGGGTGTCACGATTGATACAAAAGCAGTGAGTGAAATTGCTCGACGCTCTCGTGGAACACCCCGGATCGCAAATAGATTATTGCGTCGTGTTCGAGATTACGCACAAGTGCAAGGAAGTTCCTCAATCACTATCGCCGATGCGAGGCAGGCTCTCGAAATTTATGAAGTAGATGAAATAGGTTTAGATCGCCTTGATCGTGCAGTTCTTATTGCTCTCATCGAGCGATTCAATGGGGGACCAGTAGGACTATCAACTCTGGCTATAGCCGTTGGCGAAGAGGTTGAGACTGTGGAATCAGTCGCTGAGCCATTCTTAGTTCGCAACGGTTTTATGGCTAGAACTCCTAGAGGACGAATTGCAACAGCATTGGGCTGGAGCCATATAGGACGAACACCACCCGCGGGAATTGCGACCCTTTTCGACACACCTGCACCTGATGCCTAGACTCTGCTCCTATGTCTACAACAATTAAACCCGTCAAGACGACTGCCCGCCCAGGACGCACTCTGGCAATTCTGGCTCTCGTCCTCTTCGCATTACTCGGTGCCGTCTTTATTCAGGGGGCAACTGCAGTTCGTTTAGGACTAGACCTTCGCGGTGGAACGAGTGTGACTCTTCAACCACGTATTGCACCAGGTGAAGATGGAAAAGTTACTAACGAAGCGATTGATCAAGCAGTTTCAATTATTCGCCAGCGCGTGAACTCCCTCGGCGTCGCAGAGAGTGAAGTAACTGCGCAGGGAAGCGGAGTCAATCGTCAAATTGTTATCTCTGTTCCAGGTGATACCGGACGTCGCGTTGTTGAATTAGTTGGACAGACGGCAGAACTTCGTTTTAGACAAGTGCTTGCTGAAACTTCCGGTGCTCCAAATCTGTCGGATACTGCAACTGCTGCAACACCCGTTGCCGGTATTGCTCCAGATGTAAATGCACGTTTTGCAAAATTGGATTGCACAAATCCAGCGAACCTCAAAGGCACTGGAAGTGATGCCGCAACTGAGGCGATTGTTTCTTGTAGTCGCTCAGGTGGAACAAAATATATTCTTGCTCCAGCCGAAGTTCTAGGACGTCAAGTTTCTAAAGCATCTGCAGGTATTGATACTCAAGGTGGAAGCGTTTGGTACGTATCACTTACTTTCAATGGTGAAGGAACTAAGGCGTTTGGTGCACTGACTACTCGTGTTACATCCCTTGCAACTCCTTTGAATCAAGTTGCAATTGTCCTTGATGGATTAGTTGTTTCTGCACCACGCATTAACGAACCTATTCCATCAGGAAATGCACAGATCACAGGTAGCTTCACGCAAACAGAGGCTGCAGATCTTGCAAATGTATTGAAGTACGGTGCTCTGCCACTTGCATTTGATCGTGGTGAAGTACAACAGATTTCACCAACACTTGGCTCTGATCAGCTACATGCTGGTTTATTAGCTGGTGCTCTCGGACTACTACTCGTACTTATTTACTCACTTCTCTATTACAGATGTCTGGGACTTGTAACAGTTGGTTCACTAGTAGTTGCGGGTAGTCTGGTTTATTTACTCATTCTTCTTCTTGGTAAGTGGATCGGATTCACTCTGACATTGGCCGGTATTGCTGGACTCATTGTTGCTATCGGTATTACAGCTGACTCATTTATTGTTTACTTCGAACGTATTCGAGACGAAGTACGTGAAGGCCGTTCATTACGCTCTGCAGTTGAAACTGGCTGGCAACGCGCCCGTCGCACAATTATCGTTGCAGACTTTGTTTCCATCATCGCAGCCGTATTGCTCTATTTCTTCGCAGTCGGTGGGGTTCGAGGATTCGCGTTCACGCTAGGCCTTACAACCTTGGTTGACCTTGTAGTTGTCTTTACATTTACGAAGCCAATTACAAGCGTGATTTCGAAACTGAATTTTTACAGCTCAGGTCATCCGCTCTCAGGTTTTTCAACAAAGAGCCTCGGAACAATATCTTTACCAAAGGAGGCATAACGATGTCATCACTCTCAGGCATTGGTGGACGTCTATATCGCGGAGAAACTTCAATTGATTTCATCGGAAAGCGTCGTCGTTGGTATGCAATCTCTGCTCTTCTCATTCTTGCTTCAGTAGGCGCTCTGGCGATTCAGGGCTTACATCTTGGTATTGAATTCAAAGGTGGGTCCTCATACATTGTCACAAAACCGGGGGTGACTATTGAAGCTGCGCGCGCTGCAGTTGAATCAACTGGCATTCCAGGTGAGACCATCATTCAGAAAATTGGTACCGAGAAAGTCTGCGTTCAAACTGCTGCGCTAACAAGTGAGCAATCAAATCAAATTCAAGATGCTCTAGCTAGCAAATTGGGAGTAACGATTGACTCAATTGATACTCAAATTGTTGGACCATCGTGGGGTAAAGAGATCACTCGTAAGGCGCTATACGGTCTTATTGGTTTTATAGTTGTCGTGATGCTCTATCTCGCAATGGCATTTGAACCGAAAATGGCAATCGCTGCAATTATTGCTGTGGTCCATGACGTATTTATTACTGTTGGAATTTATGCACTCGTAGGATTCGATGTAACACCTGCGACGGTGATTGGATTCCTGACCATCCTTGGATATTCGCTCTATGACACCGTCGTGGTCTTCGACAAAGTTCGTGAGAACACACGCACAATTACCTCAACTTCTAAGAGCACATACTCACAAGCGGCAAACCTTGCAGTCAACCAAACACTTGTGCGCTCATTCAATACTTCGTTGATCGCATTGCTGCCTGTTGGTTCTATTCTCTTTGTAGGCGCAGGCCTTCTTGGCGCTGGAACACTCAAAGATTTATCTCTTGCACTCTTTATCGGTCTTGCAACTGGTACGTATTCTTCGATCTTTATTGCAACTCCGATCTTGGCTGTTTTGCGTGAACGTGAACCTGCAATGCAAGCACTTGCAAAGCGTGTCAATGCTCGCGGGGGAGCAGTTCCAAGTGCTGATGGTTCTGTTGCGGCAATGAGCCCAATGGGTTCAACAGTTGTGAAAGAGCGACGTGGACCGCGTAATCAACCTAAGCGAAAAGGCCGCAAGTAGGGACGTGTACTAAATGGAAACTTTGATTGCACCGATTCTCAGTGCACTCAAAGAAAACCATGCAAACGCTCCACTAGAAAATGTGGAGCGTGCCTTTCTAATTGCTGAAAAAGCGCACGAAGGGCAATTGCGAAAATCTGGTGATCGATACATTACGCATCCTGTCGCTGTCGCTGAAATTCTGGCAGAACTTGGTCTAAATCCGCCAACAATTATCGCAGCTCTTCTTCATGACACGGTGGAAGATACGCCCTATTCATTAGAGCAACTACGAAGCGATTTTGGTAATGAAATTGCCTCCTTAGTAGATGGTGTTACAAAGTTAGACAAACTGACATATGGTCCTACCGCTGAAGCAGAGACAGTGCGCAAAATGGTTGTCGCTATGTCGCGAGACATTCGTGTTCTTGTTATCAAACTCGCTGATCGTCTACATAATGCTCGCACATGGAAATTTGTAACTCCCGAGAGTGCGACTCGTAAAGCACGAGAAACACTAGATATCTATGCACCTTTAGCTCACCGACTTGGAATGAATGCCATCAAGTGGGAATTAGAAGATCTCTCTTTTGAAGTTCTAGAACCAAAAAAATTTGAAGAGATTGCTCGCCTTGTTGCTGAACGCTCACCCGCACGTCAAGCACTTAGCGAAGATGTGATTACAGCAGTTCGAGAAGATTTACTCCGTGATGGAATCGAAGCAACAGTTACTGGTCGACAGAAGCATTTCTTTAGCGTGTATCAAAAGATGGTTGTTCGCGGGCGTGACTTCAATGATATTTATGACCTTGTTGGAATCCGCGTTTTAGTTGAAGATGTTCGCGATTGCTATGCCGTACTTGGTTCAATCCACGCACGATGGAGTCCAGTCCCTGGACGCTTCAAAGACTACATAGCGATGCCGAAATTCAACCTTTATCAATCACTACACACAACAGTGATCGGTCCGACAGGTAAAGCTATCGAGATTCAAATTCGAACCTACGATATGCATTCTCGCGCAGAGTTCGGAATTGCAGCACACTGGAAATATAAACAGGGTAATGAAAGTAATTCATCATCTCCCGAAATGCTCTGGCTACGTCAATTACACGAATGGCAGAAAGAGACAGAGGATCCTTCAGAGTTTCTTGAAGCCCTCCGTTTTGATTTAGGTTCACCGGAAGTATTTGTTTTCACACCAAAGGGAAGTGTTATAGCTCTTCCTGGCGGTTCTACTCCGGTCGACTTCGCATATTCTGTTCACACTGATGTTGGAGATCGTTGCGCCGGGGCAAAGGTAAATGGTCGCCTTGTTCCACTTGAATCAAAGTTAGCCAATGGTGATGTGGTTGAAATCGTTACTAACAAAAGTGACTCTGCGAGTCCAAGTAGAGATTGGCTCAATTTCGTAAAGAGCCCAAGGGCCAGATCAAAGATTAAGGCGTGGTTTAGCAAAGAACGTCGCGAAGAAGCCATTGATGCGGGACGTGAATCCATTGCGCGCCAAATGCGAAAAGCAGGGCTTCCCTTACAAAAGATTTTTGCTGGTCATTCACTTTTGGAGTTAGCTCATGAACTTCGATACACCGATATTGAAGCGCTTTATTCGGCGGTGGGAGATGGCCATGTCTCAGCGGCATCCATAATCGAAAAATTGGTTGCCTCCATGACGCTAGAGGATTCGCATCCAGAACCAACAATGGATGCGCTTCCAACTCACATGACTTCGTCGAGACGGTCTAGCAATGCCGTTGAAGTTATTGGAGTCGGAGATGTCCTAGTAAAACTTGCTCGTTGTTGCACGCCAGTTCCTGGCGATTCAATTATGGGATTTATAACTAAGGGCAGTGGGGTATCTATTCACCGTGGCGATTGCATAAATGCTGATGACCTACGATCTACTCAAAGTGAACGCGTTGTCGACGTTCGTTGGCGCGCAGGTGCTGCAAGTGTTTTCCTAGTCAATATCCAAGTTGAAGCACTCGATCGTCCATCTTTGCTTGCAGATGTTACTCGAACTCTTTCCGATCAACATGTAAATATCTTGAGTGCATCAGTTACCACATCAAAAGATAGAACTGCCTTCTCTCGATTCACTTTTGAAATGGCGGATGCTAAACATCTAGATGCCGTATTGGCAGCAGTACGCACCATTGAAGGTGTGTATGACGTTTATCGAACTACTAATAATTAGCAGTTAGTTGAATTCAGCTAAACCCTTTTCGGCTTCTGCAAGCCAAACGCGTCGAGCAGCTGCAGATTCGAGCGCTTCAGCAGCTTTCTTAGCATTTCCAGCCGCATTTGCTTTCGCTGCAACTTTTTCATAATTCTCAATAGCATCGCTGAGTTGGCGAACAACTTCATTAGCGCGTGCCTTTGCAGCAGGATCAGTCTTGCGCCATACCTCTGCTTCAGCAGCTTTGATTGCCTCTTCAACAACGCGCACGCGAGCATCAAGTGCGCTGCGCTTGTCGCGGTGAGTCATCCCAATCTTTTCCCATGAACGAAGATGTTCACGCAGAGCGTTCTTAGCCTCTTTCAAATCCTTGATTGGAAGTAGTCCTTCTATAAGCGGCAACAATTCTTCACGCTTTGCAAGGTTTGCAGCCATAGTCACATCGCGCTTTTCCAAATCAGCAATCTTTGCTGCAAAGAAAGTGTCCTGTGCTTTTTTGAACTTCGCCCATAATTTTGTGTCATCACTTGGTTTTCCACGACCAGCAGCCTTCCAAGCATCCATAAGAGTTTTGAATTGACGAGCTGTTGCAACCCAATCAGTTGATGTAGCGAGTTTCTCTGCCTGAGAAACGAGTTCCTTCTTCGCATCACTGACCTTGCTCTGCGTTGCTTCAAGGGAGGCAAAGTGAGTACGGCGGCGCTTATCAAACTTATTACGTGAACTTGAGAATCTCTTCCAAAGATCGCCATCTGCTTTCTTATCTAAACGAGGAGCAAGTTTCCATTCGTCTAGGAGTTGCTTGAGACGATCACCTGTTACTTTCCAATTCTCTGACATAGCAAGAGATTCAGCCTCAACTACAATTTTCTCTTTCTCAACGAGTATTTGTTCGCGTCGAGCATTCTTCGCAGCAAGTTCAGCTGCCTTCTTCGCTTCATATGCTTCGCGATGACCCTCAATGAGTGGCTCAAGTTGTTCAACTGATGAAGCCAGGGCTGCTAAATCTCCAACACCATTGAGTTCGCGGACTTGATCGCGCAACTTCTTGACGGCAATGTGTGCATCAGATGGAACCATTGCACCGCTTTTGATTCGAGCGGCGAGAAGTGCGATTTCACCTGCGACTAATTCAAATTTTCTAACAAAGTAAGCGAGCGCTTCTTCAGCACTTTTACCTGGATATGAACCAACTGCTTTTTCACCGTCAGGAGTTCTTACGTAAACCGTTCCATCATCTGCTACTCGACCAAACTGTGCAGGATCTCCGATAAGAGCACTTGCAGCAGAGGGAGCAATTGATTGTGGATTGAAGTCGGACATGGTTTATGTTCCTTTCAGCGCGGTGATCTCTTCGAGACCTTCGCTATGGTTTCAACTCCTAAATCGTGGGATTTAGGTAGCGGTGATGGATGAAGCGTTGTGAAGGGCTAAAAGGTACCCTGTCCCATGGGGTTAGCGTCAATCGCCTCTGCAGGACCAAATATTCGAGCGTGATTTTGAGAGATTTAGGTGGCAGTAATGCTTGTTGAAGGCTTTGCTGCACCGATGTTTGCCACAAATACGTGGATTATCGCCACCGCTCAAGGCAGTGAATGTCTGATCTTTGATGCTGGGATGCCAGATACCACCAAGGCGATTGAAGAAATTGTCGAGAGATTCAAACTAAAACCTGTCGCCATTATTGCTACTCATGGCCACCTTGATCATACATTTTCAATTCGCCCAGTTGCTAACGGATATTCAATACCGGCATATATCCATAGTGAGGATCGAGTATTGCTCGAGCATCCAAAACGTGCACTTAGTGCAGAATTTGCTGCGACATTGGATGAGATGGACTTTGTTGAACCAGCCGATGTTAGAGAATTGCGCAATGGCGATGCGATTGAGATTGTGGGTATGAGAGTTCAAGCTTTCCACGCCCCCGGTCATACCCGTGGCTCAATGATATTTACGATCGATGATGAAGTATTGGTCAGCGGCGATGTTCTATTTGCTGGTTCTATTGGACGCACCGATTTACCTACTGGATCGGCAAAAGATATGGAAGAGAGTTTACGAAAGAAGATCATGCCACTCGATGATGCACTTCGAGTTTTACCTGGTCATGGTCCAGACTCAACGATTGGGCGCGAGCGTCGAACTAATCCATACCTCAAGAATCTTTCTCGACCATCAAGCAAGAATAAGGGGCGCTTCTAAATGAAGAAAGAGAAGATCCAAGCCCCTAAGGGAGTTAGCGAATACGTTCCTCCGCAATCGCGCGAATTTGAATGGGTGCGCGATGGACTTATTACACCGGCACGGTTAGCTGGATATGCACTGATGGAACTTCCAGTCTTTGAAGACACTCAACTCTTTACACGCGGTGTTGGTGAATCAACTGATGTGGTTTCAAAAGAGATGTACACCTTTGAAGATCGGGGAGGACGTTCAATAACATTGCGCCCTGAAGGAACAGCTGGTGTAATGCGAGCAGTCATAGAACACAATTTGGATCGCGGTCAATTGCCAATCAAAGTTTGGTACAGCGGAGCTTTTTTCCGAGCTGAAAGACCGCAAGCGGGACGTTATCGACAATTTTATCAAGTAGGAATTGAAGCAATTGGAATCGATGATCCAGCCATCGATGCTGAAGTTATTGCCATTGCTGATGCTGGCTTCAAGTCACTTGGTCTCAAGCGCTATCGATTAGAGATCACATCATTAGGTGATAGTGCTTCACGTGCTGCGCACAGAATTGATCTAGACAAATTTATTGCAACTCTAGATTTAGATGAAGCAACATCTGCGCGAGCAAAAATCAATCCATTGCGCCTCTTTGATGACAAGCGCGAAGAGATGAAAAAGTTGATGGCCAAGGCCCCGCTACTTATTGATTATTTATCTGAGGAATCGCGCGCGCAATTTGCACAAGTTCAGGAACACTTGAAGCGCCTTGGCATCTCTTTCGTTCTCAATCCTCATATGGTTCGCGGCCTTGATTACTACACGGGAACGACCTTCGAATTTATCCATGAGGATCTTGGGGCTCAATCGGGCATTGGTGGTGGCGGACGGTATGACGGCCTTATGGAGCAACTTGGCGGACAAGGTTTATCGGGAATTGGATTTGGTTTAGGTGTTGATCGCGCACTCCTCGCAGCGCAAGCCGAGGGAGTTGTACCAAAGGATTCATTTACCTCAGAACTATTTATCATTCCGCTCGGCGAAAAAGCTAAAAGTGAAGCACTCGTACTGGCTTCGAAATTACGTGGCGGTGGCCATGTAGTAGAGATTGCATTTGGAGAACGCGCCCTCAAAGGCGCGATGAAAGCTGCAGATAAGAGTGGTTCGAAATATGTGATTGTTTTGGGAGATTCCGAATTAGCATCGGGCAGCGTTGAACTCAAAGAGATGTCTAGTGGCGTTTCAAAATCAGTTACGATTAGCGCCTTACACGAAGCGCTCTAAACCACTGATCGGAGATGTTGAATTTATTATGATGAGAACTCATGGCGCAGGAACGCTTCGCAAAAGTGATGCCGGAAAAGTAGTAACACTTGCAGGCTGGGTATCTCGTCGACGCGATCATGGTGGTGTTGCTTTTATCGATTTTCGTGATGCCACAGGTTGGGTACAAGTCGTAATTCGCGATGAAGTAATGGCTGGGTCCCTTCGTGCCGAATGGTGCTTACAAATCACTGGCGAAGTTGTTGCTCGACCATCTGGGAATGAAAATGACGGTGTAGATACTGGTGATATTGAAGTAATGGGGGATTCAATCGTTGTACTAAGTGAATCTGCTCCTCTACCTTTCCCAATCGATAGTGGCGATGACGCTGATGTCAACGAAGAAGTTCGTTTGAAATATCGATACCTAGATTTGCGCCGTGAAAAGCCTGCGGCGAATCTTCGATTGCGCTCTAAAGTCACTTCAACTATTCGCTCCGTTATGGATTCTGAAGAATTTTTAGAGATTGAGACACCTTATTTGACGCGCTCTACGCCTGAAGGTGCTCGCGATTTCTTGGTTCCAGTACGTCTACAGCCTGGCAGTTGGTATGCACTTCCTCAATCTCCTCAACTTTTCAAACAACTTCTTATGGTTGCTGGAATGGAAAAGTATTATCAAATAGCGCGCTGTTTCAGAGATGAAGATTTCCGAGCAGATCGTCAACCAGAATTTACTCAACTTGATATCGAAATGTCATTTATTGATCAAGAGGATATTTTGGCTGTTGCCGAAAAGATTGTTGCAAAAATCTGGAAAGAAGTTGCTAGCTACGAAATTTCCTTGCCTCTCATGCGAATGACCTATGCAGATGCGATGAGTAATTACGGTTCGGATAAACCTGATTTACGTTTCGGACTCAAACTTCAAGAACTCACATCTTTCTTTGCCCAAACTCCATTTAGAGTTTTCCAAGCACCATATGTTGGTGCAGTCATCATGCCTGGAGGAGCAAATTCCGCGCGTCGTGAACTCGATGCGTGGCAGGACTGGGCAAAAGCGCGTGGCGCAAAGGGACTCGCATACATTCTCGTTGGCGATGATGGGACTCTAGGCGGACCGGTTGCAAAGAATTTATCCGAGCAAGAACAGGGCTCAATAGTTGCAACTGTTGGCGCAAAGCCAGGAGATGCAATTTTTTTCGCTGCGGGAGAGCGAACTGCTTCTCTCAATCTTCTAGGCGCAGTTCGCCTTGAAATCGGAAAGCGTTGTGACCTTATTCCAGCAGGTAAGTGGGAATTTCTCTGGGTTGTAGATGCGCCAATGTTTGAACCAACTGATAACGGTGGATGGACAGCAGTACATCATCCATTTACTGGTCCAAAATCAGAGTTCGCATCAACATTTTCCAAAGACCCTGCAAATGCGTTGGCATATGCATATGACATTGTTTTGAATGGAACAGAACTTGGCGGAGGTTCAATTCGTATTCATGATCGCCAAATTCAAAAAGATGTGTTCTCTGTCATTGGCCTAAGTGATGAAGAAGCAGCGAGTAAATTTGGATTCTTACTCGAGGCATTCAACTACGGTCCACCACCACATGGCGGAATCGCCTTGGGCCTAGATCGCGTCTGCGCTCTGCTATCTGGTTCGGATTCAATCCGAGAAGTTATCGCCTTCCCAAAGACTGCTAGTGGGGGAGATCCACTCACGGGAGCACCTACGCCAATTACACCTGCTCAACGAAGAGAGAGCGGTATAGATGGCGCTCCGAAGGGAAGTTAGAGAGAATTCGCGAGTGAAAAAATCTTGTGGATTCGTTCTTGCTTCGCTGCTTTTCCTGACCGGGTGCGGGGCGCAGTCACAAATTTATGCTGCATCAAAATCCGAAGGGGTTTTCTTTACTGTTCCAAAGACATGGCATGTAACAAGTAGTGCAGCTCTAAATAAGTTCGAAGCAAAGAATGCTCAAGGGTTAGCCGCTGAACGCCAGACTTTAGTCACGTGGCAAGTGGCATATTCGACGCAACAAAAAGTAAAACCATCACAAATTTTCGAAATCGATGCTCCTAAAAAACCTATTGCATTTGCGAGAGTACGAAACTTATCAGCCGATGAAATTAATGCTGTGTCGTTGAATGTATTGAGAGATGTCATCGTTCCACTCTCGTCATGGGTGAGCGAACCAACTGCGGATACCCCATCTTTTGATATTTATGATGATTATGAAGTTGTCGAAAAGGGTGCACGTGGAGTTCGTACAATCTTTACATTTACCCACCTGGGAGTAGCTCAGACAATTGATCAGACGGCAATGATTTCACCAGATAATTCCAAGGTCTACTTATTCATCATTCGATGCACAAACACTTGTTATAAGAAGAATGAAAAACTTATGACCCAGATTTCAAATTCATTTACTGTAAGGGGAGCAAGATGAGCCAACTAGAGAATAAACCTAGTAGAGCGCGCGATACTGATCGAAAGACGCGTATTCATCTCTCGTTCTACGATAGAACGAAGTTCTTTTTACTCTTTGGCATCACATTCTTTATTCTTGTCTGGTCAAATTTGGCAGATAATCCAATTCTTAGTTTCACCGATAGCGTCAAAGATGTAGCGCAGAGCAAGCGCTGGTTACTTGGCTTAGTTATTGTCGAAGTTATTCGACAAGTTCACTTTGCACTAGCAGAACTTCTTGCTCCTTATCACGGTCTGTGGCAGCGCTACTTCAGCTTTGTTGATCGCTTACTTCATAAGTTGAGCGATTGGACTCGCTTTAGATTATCGCGCGTAATCAAATGGTTACTATTAGTTTTTCTCTTATCAGTAGTTCTAGGAGCTATATATAAAGAGACTCCGGTACGAGCACTCTTCCTTGCACCTAAAGCTTTTTTTAGCGCATTGCCTATGCTTGGGCAATTACTCTTTGCAGTCTTTTTTGTAATCATTCAATTTGCTGCAATCTTTTGGTTTCTCAGCAGAGGTGGCGTAGAGACATATTTCCCTGACGATATTCGCACACGCTTTAGTGATGTATGGGGTCAGGACCATGTGCTCAATCGCATCCGCGAGAATTTGCTCTTCCTAGAAACTCCCGAAGAGATTGAAAAACATGGCGGTTATGTTCCAGGTGGAATTCTTTTGTGGGGACCTCCAGGAACAGGTAAGACATTGATGGCAGAGTCAATGGCAGGAGAGACAGGTAAGCCATTCGTATTTGTTGATCCAGGTGCATTTACAAATATGTTCATGGGTGTTGGTATTTTGAAAGTGAAGAGCCTTTTTAGAAAATTGAGAAAGTTGGCACTTCGCTACGGTGGAGTTGTAGTTTTCATCGATGAAGCAGATTCACTTGGTAATCGCGGCATCGTTTCATCAGGTGGGCCACAGCGTTTCACTACTTCATCAACACCTGGAGTATTTGGCGACTCGTGTCATGGTGGTGCATATCTCTCACCATCTGCAGCATCTGCACTAGTTCACGAAAAGTTTGTTATGGGTGGGGCAGCAGGTGGTGGCGGCGGTTCAGGAACTTTGCAAGCACTCTTGACTGAATTATCGGGATTGAAGAAACCCCGTGGTTTTTTCAATCGAATCGTTCGCAGAACTTTAGGAATGCGACCTAAGAATCCACCGAAATATCGAATCCTTGTTGTGATGGCGACAAATATGCCAGAAGCACTTGATGAAGCGCTTTTACGTCCCGGTCGTATTGATCGCATGTATCGCGTTGGTTATCCAAGTAAGGCTGGTCGCGTTCGTACATACGAGGGGTATTTGGCAAAAGTTTCTCATTCACTAACGCCTGAAGAGATTGATAAATTGGCAACTATTACTCCATATGCAACTGGCGCAACAATCAAGGACACAATCAACGAAGCTCTTATTTTCGCCATCCGTAACGGACGCACATCAATTGAATGGTCTGATGTTGTCAAAGCTAAGCAACAAAAGGAACTAGGGCCATCCGAAGATGTTGAATACATCGAACGAGAGCGTCATGCGGTGGCAGTTCATGAGGCATGCCACGCGGTTATGGCTCATAGAGTTCGACAACATATGTCGATCGATTTAGCAACGATTGAAAAAGGATCCGATTACTTAGGAATGGTTGCAAGCATTCCACCCGACGATCAGTTCACTAGATGGCGAACCGAATATGAATCAGATATTTTGGTTTCCCTTGCATCCCTTGCTGGAGAACGAATGTTTTTTGATGGCGATAATTCTTCTGGCGTATCGGGGGATTTAGAGAGTGCAACAACTATCGCGTCTTTGATGGAAGGTCATTGGGGAATGGGTTCAACGATTTCTTCACATGCGAGTAATCGACGTTTCGAAGTAGGCGCTCCTGGCGGAGGAAAAGGTAAAGATGACACTGCAAAGCAGATACGTCTGGCACTTAGTGATCGAATCGAAGATAACCTCACGGGATTACTTGCTAAAGCTGAAGAAATCTTGATTGCTAATCGAACCCAAGTCCTTGCCCTGGCTCATGCACTCGAAACTCATAAGACGATGAGTGGCGAAGATGTAGCCGCTGTCATCGATGGCATCGAAGGTTCGTTAGTAGATGGTCGACCTTATCTTGAGAAAGATTTGCAGGAAAAGATTGAGCAATATCACGAAGCCTCTTTAGTGGCGCATCGCGAACATCGAACCCCAGACGTAGCGCTGCCGATAATCGCCTAGTTCGCACCTGTTGTCAGGTAGGCTGGTGCTATATCGCGTAGTTAGAGGGGGTTGATTATGGGTCCAGGCGGAATTGCAACAATTATTGCCGCGTGCTCGTTACTGGTTATCGCCACAGCCATCAGCTACGCCGTCATTCGTGTTGGTCGCTTTATCGATGAAGCGAAGATTTCTCTCAAAACCATGACAGATGAAACAGCGCCACTTATCGAAGAAGTTCACACCACCGTTACGTTAGTCAATGGACCTCTCCACAGTTTGAATCGCATAACGAAAAATATTGAAGATATCTCAACAAAAGTTTCAGATACAACATCGAGTTTCATAGATAAAGGTGGACCAGCGCTCAAAGTGGCGGGGGCTCTCCTTAGTGCTTCACAGATGAAAAAAGGACGCTCAAAGAAGAAGAAGGCTGAGTGACACAACCCAGTGGAATCCGCCGAGATCCGTTCGCGCTGGCTGCGCTTTTTTGAAAATGGGAACAGTCAAGGTCTAACTCATACTGTCGTTCCTTCTGCCTCGCTAATTGCAGATGATCCCAATCTTTTATTGGTCAACGCGGGCATGGTTCCCTTCAAACCCTTTTTCTTAGGTGAGATAACACCACCATATAAGCGCGCAACCTCTGTCCAAAAATGCGTACGTACGCTCGATATCGATGAAGTCGGAAAAACTACTCGACACGCATCGTTTTTTCAGATGTGTGGAAACTTTTCTTTTGGTGATTATTTCAAAGAAGGTGCAATCGCACTAGCGTGGGAACTACTTACGAATCCTGTATCTAAAGGTGGTTACGGTTTTCCAGAAGAAAAACTCTGGGTAACTGTCTACCTCGACGATGATGAAGCTGCAGATATTTGGCACAAAAAAATTGGAATCCCATTAGATCGCATTCAACGTCGAGATATGGCAGATAATTTCTGGTCAATGGGAGTGCCAGGACCATGTGGTCCGTGTTCTGAAATTTATTACGATCGTGGACCACAGTACGGTGTGGAAGGTGGTCCGATTGCAGATGAGAATCGATACATGGAAGTATGGAATTTAGTTTTCATGCAAAATGAACGTGGTGCAGGTTCGGGCAAAGATGATTTTCCGATATTGGGCGAACTTCCTGCAAAGAGTATTGATACCGGTCTAGGCCTTGAGCGCATGGCTGCACTGTTGCAAGGTGTTGAAAATATTTATGAGATTGACACGACTGCGCAGATTCTCAATAAAGCATCAGCTCTTACTGGTGTGAAATATGGAAACGATGAAAAATCCGATATAGCCCTTCGCGTCATAGCTGATCATGCGCGAACTTCAGCGATGCTCATTGGTGATGGAGTAACTCCTGGAAACGAAGGTCGTGGCTATGTATTGCGTCGCATGATGCGTCGTACGATTAGAAATATGCGATTGCTAGGCTCGCATGACCCAATAATGAGCGAACTCACTCTTGCTGCTATTGGAGCAATGGGTCCGCAATATCCTGAATTGGTCAATGATTCAAAGCGAATTCTCTCGGTCTCTGTATCAGAGGAAGAAACTTTCCTGCAAACATTAAAGAGTGGCACTCAAATATTTGATGTTGCTAGCGCTGCACTCAAGAAATCGAAGAAGAATATTCTTCCAGGTGAAGAAGTATTCAAGTTACACGATACGTATGGTTTTCCTTTTGATCTAACTCTTGAGATGGCTCGAGAGGAAGGTCTAGAAATTGATGCAGAGGGTTTCACGCGTTTGATGAAAGAACAACGCGATCGTGCCAAAGCCGATGCACGACTCAAGAAGAGTGGTCATACCGATCTCACGGTGTATCGCGCTATTGCAGATAAATCTGGAACTACTGAGTTTGTTGGTTATACGCAGCGCGAGAGTGAATCATCTATTCGCGCGATTATTGTCGATGGGACTCGCGTTTCTTCTGCACAAAGTGGAGATGAAGTCGAAGTTGTACTTGATCGATCACCGTTTTATGCAGAAGGTGGCGGTCAGTTAGCTGATGGCGGAACTCTGACACTCGCATCCGGTGCTGTAATCGAGATTGATGATGTGCAAACTCCGGTGCCTGGGATTTCAATCCATAGAGGAAGAGTCATTAGCGGCGGCATTGAAGAATCTGCATCGTTGCTTGCAACTATTGATATTGAACGGCGACATGCAATTTCTCGCGCTCATACCGCTACGCATATGGTTCATAAGGCATTTCGCGAAATTTTAGGGGAGACCGCAACTCAGGCTGGTTCCGAGAATTCGCCGGGACGTTTCCGTTTTGACTTCCCTGCTACAGGTGCCGTACCTGTCAGTGTTCTCAACGATGTTGAGTCACGCGTGAATTCTTTATTGCTCGATAACTTGCAAGTAAGTGCTGAGGTGATGTCGCAAGCACAAGCAAAAGAATTAGGAGCAATGGCACTTTTTGGCGAGAAATATGGAGATCGTGTGCGCGTTGTCAGTGTTGGAGACTGGGCTCGTGAATTATGCGGTGGTACACATGTCTCTCGCTCGGGTGAACTCGGTGTCGTAAAACTACTTAGCGAATCTTCAATTGGCGCAGGCGTGCGACGGGTCGAAGCGCTAGTCGGTGTGGATGCCTATAAATTCCTAGCTCGTGAACACTTATTGCTAAATTCACTAACGGAGATTGTCAAAGGAGCTCGTGTTGAGGAGTTGCCAGAACGCATCTCAGACCTAGTCAATAAAATGAAAGATATTGAAAAAGAGTTGGCAACGCTGCGTTCAAAAGATGCTCTCGGGAAAACAAATGAACTTGCAGCACTTGCAAAGAATGTAAAGGGTGTCAGTGTCGTCGCATCTCATCTCGCAGATGGAGTATCAGGTGATGATCTTCGAGCGATTGCACTTGATTTGCGAAATAGATCGAGCAATAGTGTTGTCGCACTTGTAAGTGTGACTGATGGCAAGAGTGTCCTAGTTGTTGCAACCACTGAAGAAGCTCGCGCCCAGGGCCTCAAGGCTGGCGCACTTGTAAAACTTGGATCAACAATCTTGGGCGGTGGTGGTGGCGGTAAGGATGATTTCGCACAAGGCGGGGGCGTTGATTCAACTAAGATTTCTCAAGCGCTAGAAGCAATTACTAACGCAATAGCAGGCTAATCTGATGCAACGTGGTCGTCGATTAGCATTTGACTACGGTGATGTGCGTATTGGCGTAGCAGTATGCGATCCAGATGCAATTCTTTCCATACCTCTTACGACACTGCAGAGCAAATCAAAAGATCTCTTTGGTCAAATTGTTGAGATTTTGGAAGAACATGAGCCAATTACGATATTTATTGGAAAACCCACTTTATTGAGCGGATTATCAGGTGAAGCGGTACAGAAGGTCGAAGACTTTCGCGCGCGATTATCTGAGTTTACAGATATAGAAATTGTCTTGATAGATGAACGACTTTCTACTGTCTCTGCACTAAAGGATTTACAGAGCGCTGGGGTCAATGCGAAAGATGCAAGAAAATCTATAGACTCATTGGCAGCCGTTGCAATTCTTGAACAAGGTTTGGCGATGACGAAATCTCGCAATCAATGAGACGTTTATTTCTTGCAGGTGTTCTTATAGTCTCACTCACATTTTCGTTACATCTGATTCGTTCTCAAAATCGAGGCGCACCTGATTTTCCACAAATGCAAATTTCTTCTCAAACACGAGAAGTTACAATCGAGATTCCTCCAGGTTCAACAGGTTCTGACATAGCAACTCTTCTCTTTACTTCCGGTGTTGTGAAGTCTTCCTCTGCATTCTTCAGGATTGCTGTTGCTGATTCGCGATCAGCAAAGATTGCACCGGGTGCCCACAGGCTCTCTCTTGAGATTTCTGCTAAACAGGCACTTGATCAGCTGCTCGACTCAAAGCGAATGCCAGATCTTTTTGTTGTAACTGAAGGGGCATGGAACAGTGAAATTCTAGCTGAGTTACGATCAAGAGGTTTTACGAAAATGGAGATTGATTCTGCGATCAAATCAGTGAAAATACCCGTTGGATTTAGTTCGCTAGAAGGAGTTCTCTTCCCTGCACAATATAGTTTTCCAAAAGGAGCAACAGCATCAGATATGTTGCAGTCGATGATCTCTAGATTTAGTGCGGAGGCAACACGCTCTGGGTTGCAAAGTGGAGGGGGAGAATTCACCCCACAACAATTGTTAACGATCGCTTCAATCATTCAAGCAGAAGGTGATCTGAAAGATTTCACTAAGGTTTCTCGAGTTATTCGCAATCGCTTAGATATAAGCATGCCTCTACAATTAGATTCTACGGTTCATTACATTCGCAAAGTTCGTGGTCAAGTATTTTTGAGTACTCAAGCTACGTTAGCGAAATCCCCATATAACACGTATAGAAATTACGGTTTGCCTCCCGGACCAATAGGAAATCCAGGTCGTGCTGCTATAGATGCAGCGATGCACCCAGAAGCTGGTGATTGGCTATTCTTTATCACTGTCGCACCCGGTGATACACGATTTACTAAGAGTAATGACGAATTCCTCATCTGGAAGAGACTCTATGAGAAGAATCGACGAGCAGGAGCATTTGAGGTGAAGAAGTGATTAGAGCCGCTGTACTTGGTTCGCCAATCGCTCATTCGCTATCCCCGCTATTACATCAAAGTGCCTACAGGATTTTAGGGGTACAGGGAACGTATGAAGCGATAGAAGTTGCGGCGGGAGAGTTAGCACAATTTCTGAAAGGGAAAGATTCTGATTGGACCGGGTTTTCTCTCACCATGCCATTGAAAGAAGAGGTTTTAGCAATAGCGAATGTTATTGATCCTGTTGCTCAAAAGATTTCGTCAGCGAATACACTTTTTCGAAGAGATAATCTCTGGTTTGCATCATCTACTGACATCACAGGTTTTGGATTTGCTTTAGATTCACGAGGATTCACAAATGCCAAGAGTGCAATTATTCTCGGCGCAGGTGCGACAGCGCGCGCTGTAGTGGGTGCACTAGATGGACGTATAGATGAAATAAGAATAGTTTCTAGAAATACTGGACGCGAGGAAGCGATTCGCAAATGCGCGACAACGAGCGCGATCACCTTCGTTCCATGGGAATATACGACCCCAATCGCTCAATCTGATTTAGTCGTAAATACCACCCCGTTATACGGCGCGGATTTATTCGCAGATTATTTGCCCTCAAAAATTTCATCTCTCTTCTTTGAAGTCCTTTACCGCCCATGGCCAACCGTTCTACATTCACGATGGCGCGAAAACGGGGGAGAAACAATGGATGGAATAGATCTCCTAGTTCACCAGGCTATTGAACAGATTTCGCTCTTCTCGGGTAAGAGTGTAGATAGGGCTTCAATGGCGCAAGAATTACGAAAGCTCGCTATTTCAACTTTGGAGTAATCCACAACTCATACTTTGTTGACATTTATTCTTTTTTGGCTTTTATGCTGAGCTAATGGTTCTGACATTGTTGATTATCTTCGGCGCAGTAATCTCACGAATCGATATATATACTCATCGAATTCCGAATAGAGTTTTGATTTTCTTCTTTCTTCTCACGATAGCGATTTGCAATCATGATATATCCAGATGCGCACGAATTTCCGCCATCTCGTTCCTCTTCGGACTTCTACTCTCGATCATCATGCATATAGGTATGGGGGATGTGAAACTAATTTCCATACTCATTCCTCTGATCGGCAAAGATCACATTCTCGATGTCACACTGCTATTGATCTGTATTTCCGTGACATCAATAGTGGCCGCTGCAATTACAGTTCTAAAGAAAGGCACAATATCCGTCACCATTCCTTGGGCCCCATCACTTTTCGCAGCCTCAATCCTTTATTTGGCGACACAATAGGTG
>Ga0214919_10003997_pt1 | contig 21785 bp, 10 predicted proteins | sample LL1503_MetaG_FD_177994 | JGI IMG/M metagenome (GOLD analysis project Ga0214919, IMG submission 177994) | Freshwater microbial communities from Lake Lanier, Atlanta, Georgia, United States - LL-1503 | ecosystem: Environmental > Aquatic > Freshwater > Lake | place: USA: Georgia | collected... | reverse complement strand
AAAAATAAAAAAAAAGAAATAGAAAAAAATTCAGATTCTGATGTTGGAACTGATGTTGAAACTGAATATGACGAAGACGAAATAGTAGAAGTTATAGAAGCAGATGATGTAGAAGAACTTGGTAATTTTGAAAAAATAAAAAGAGTTGAAATTAGCGAAATAGATAAAGTATATGGTGATAATGTTCAAAGAGGATTACTTCGTAAATATAAAACTGAAAAACTTAATACTTTACAAAAAAAAAATGAGATAGAATTAAATAATATTACAAAAAATATTAATACTATTAATATTTTAAAAGATAAAATAACTGATGATACAAATAACATTAATTTTAAAATACAAGATTTTAAACCATTAGTATCTAGATACAATAAAGGCGATTTTACTAATAAATTTCTTATACCTCTTGTTATAAATCGAAAAAAAATATATCTTGAAAAAAAAAATCAAAATCAAAAAGATGAATATGACAAAATAACAAATGAAGTAATTGATGATTATTATGAAAATCTTAAAAATATAATATATTTACAAGATAAGAAAAATAATAAATTACATAATGATGCATATATAAATACTATTATTACTGAATTTAATCCTACTATAGTATCACAAACTCAAAATGTTGGTAAATTATTTAGGCTCGGTAGCGAAATTCCAGATAATGAGTATTCACATATATGTCAAGATACTCTTACAATTAAATATTGTGATAAACCAATGAAATGTCAATCATATTCTTTAAGCCCGATGAATTTTGAATATCAAGTAAATTTGGGACCAATGGGTAGATTTATAGATGAAGAAGAAAAAGATTATGATAACCCTTCAGCAAAAATAAAAAGAAAACAATCTGATGATGAAGATAATGTTAATGATGGTAATAATGATAATGATTTAAACAATCAAGACTTACAAAATACAGAAGATGAAGAAGATGAAGAATATAATAATGATTCTAATGATTACGAAGATAATACAAATAATAAAAATAAAATTAATAAAAATATTCTTTATACAAAACCATTATTTAAAACTTTTTATAGAGGAGATACTATTAACATTATTGGTTATGTAAGACCACCACTTAAATATTTTAATTCTTCTAATGAATATTTATTATCTGATTTATACAAATCTAACATAGAAAATAAAGATGTAGTTACGGTTAATATTAATGATATTAATCCAGAAACAATAGATAATGATGAAGATAATGATAATGATAATGATGAAGATAAAGATAATGATGAGGATGAAGATAATGGTGAGGATGAAGATAAAGATGATGAGGATGAAGATAAAGATGATGAGGATGAAGATAAAGGTAAAAATAAAAATAAACACAAAATTAATAAAAATAAACCATCTGCAAATGATTTTTCAATTACAATTCATCCAGATAAATTTGTAATATTTCTTTTACCACAAGAAGGTTTTGATGATACTAAATCATACATTGAAAAAATAATACCATCTATGGATGAGTTAATTAAATTATATTTAAATAAACCAAAAATGAATACATTTAATAAGATTTATAATGTTCTTGATAAATTTGATTATGATTATAATTTTATAGACTTAAATATTTATAATAAATTAATAGACAAACATACAGAAAATGTAAATATTTATGAAACAATTAATGAAAAGTTATCAAATAAATTTAAAGAATATAAAGCAGAAAAAATAAAAGAAAATTTAGAAAATGAAAAGAAAAAGAAAGAAAATATGCATATGAACAAAACAAAAGATGATAAAAAATTTAAATATATAACTAACGACATAATGGAAGATATTACAAAATTCTATTATGAAAAATATAATTTTAAGAGTGATAAGAGTGATAAGAGTGATAAAAGCCAATTAAAAAATAAAAACGTAATAGACTCTGATGATATTCGCCTTAATTGGATTATGAAGAGATTTGATAATGGTAAATTCTTTTTTAAAACTTTGTTTATGAATTATTTAAAAATGTATCAAGAAAGTCATAATATTGAAAACCTAGAAACTGAAATGGCAATATTAAAAGAAAAATATGAAATGGCAAATATTAATATGCAAAATACACCAAATTCATTTAATAATAATTGTAATACAAATGAAAATATAAATTTTAATAAGAAAATATCTGGTCCAAATGTAATTAAATATCCAAGTATAGAAAGACTTGAAAAAGATAATGGTAAAATTGCAACTGATAGTGATGGTAATGTTATTATGATTGGTGATTATGCTCTTGTAGATGTTAATAATAGTAAGAAATTATTTAAAAGAGAATTAATAAGCAATGGTGACAGGTGGATTTCTTCTGAAATGGGAGTTCTTTATAAATTAATACAGGATAAAAAGAGCAAATGTTTAGCAAATCCAGAAATTAAACTGGATGATGCAGCAAATAAATGCACTTTTGATATAACAGCAATAAAATGTGAAATTAGTGATGAATTTGATGCTGTAAAACAAAGACTAGAAATGGAATTACATATAAATAATCTTCAAAAAGAAATAGATTATATTAAAAATATACCTATTCTAATTGCAAAATTAAATAAAGAAATTATAAGTGAAAGATTAAATCTAATAAATAGAGTAAATAGTATTAAAAGATATTGGAAAAATAAAGAAGAAGAAGAATTAAAATTAGAAGAAATTAATTCAAAACTTAAATTTGTAAATAAACCTTGTATTCATTATGATGTTACAAATTATTTTTTTAAAATTAAAAATGATACTGAGCGCTATGAATTTGCAAGAATAGTATTAAAGCAATTTATAAATAATGATGATATGTATAAAAATGATTATACAAACTTTAATCCAGAAAGTAGAGAAAAAAATTACACATATTGTAATATATGCAATCAAGAACTGCTTTGTAATCATTTTCGTTTTGGTACTAGTTATTTAGAAAATGATGAACCAGTCGATTATGACAAAATAGTAACATTATTTAGTGCAGAAAGAAATGGTTCATATTATTGCAAAGTTGATGGTTGTAATGAACTTATAGATACTACTCAAATACAGGATATTGATGATTTTGCAAAAGGAGAAGACGCTGGTAGAAATAAAACACGTGAAACAACTGAAAATACACCATATATAGAAAAACAAAAAGAATATCTAACTAAATTAATAAATAATTTATTTGAAGGTAATAATACTGTTACTAAAGATGAGCTAAAACAACGTATAAATATTTTTAAAATTATTAAAAAATTATCAAATATTGATATCCTTAGTATTAAAGATGAAATTGAAATGATAAATTTTTTAAAATCATATCAATTTGAAACAAAAGAAAGAATTATTAAAGCAGTAATATCTAAAGTAGGTAAAAATGATACAGCAATGTTAAAAAAGATTTTAGATAAATATTATATAAGATATCTTATTTCTGATATAGGTGCCAGATTTTTAATAACTCTTCAAACTAGCCAAACAATTTACAAAATTTCAAATAATGAATGCAATATAAATATAATAGGGTATCCTCTTATTAGTGATATAAATGCCAAAGATGGTATAAATTATATTATGTGTATATTTACACAAATTTCTGATCTACCAGAATATAGTAATTTAGCTGATTTACAAAGTCAGTTCTTTATAGAACGTTTGAAAAAACAAGTAGAGGAAGATAATTTAGTAAAAGAGAAAATTTTCAATAGTATCAATAATAAAGTTAATGATATAGATTCTATTAATTCATTTCATTTATATAAAACTAATTATTGGAAAGAATTTGCACCAAGGCTTCAAAATATAATAATTAATTGGTCTCCTGAAAAAATACTAAATAAAGCAAATTTGAAGGAAGTAACATATAAAACAATAAATAAAATGATAGATGTAGGTAAAGAAAATAGTATTTTTTATTCATTAAATGTGATGAACAATATCAATAAAATTATTGCAAATTCTAATGATTTAAGTTTAAATAAAGAATTAACTAATTATTGTTGTTTAGAACCTTATAATAATAAGAATCCTTATAAATATTTAACATATTTTCGAAATAGAAATAGTGATATAAATAACAATTTTAATGATTTTAGTGAAGTTAATGATATTATAATTAAATTAAATAAAAAAAAAATATATCCTAACTTATTTATTATTTATGAACCAATTTATAAACTTTCTCAAACTGTAATTAAGTTAAATTTTAAAATTATACCAGATGAAATTAAACAAATTTATTTAAAATATATAGATAATGGATTATACAAGGGTAAAATACATATTTATGATAGATATAATAGATGTGTTTTAACTAATGAGAATAGAAATGATATAGATGCTAAAACTTATTCAGTCCAGGATTATAAAAGAATTGAAAGTATAATAAATACAAATAATCAAATAATAAATACTAATAAATCTGAAATATTATTGAATATCAAAGATATAGAATTATTAAAATTAAATGAACTTATTGATAAATGTCCTGATCTTGACATTCTAAAATATATTAAAGATTATCTTGTTAAAATAAGTTCAGAAATCAAACACATTTTTGATGATAATAGTGATAAAAATGAAAAAAACGAACAAAATAGTAATAAAAAAATAGACAAATTTGATATATTCAAACATATTTCTAATCTTGATTCTCAAATTCAAATTGAAATAAAAGAATTAATTACAAAAATAACTTCTACTGACAAAAATATTAATAAATATTCTAAAATACTTACTAATTTAGGTTATTATAATAAACATTGTGATGAATATAATACTAAAAATAATATAAATAATGAAAGTAATGAGACAAATGACAATGATATAAATAATGCTAATTTATATAGATACAATAAACAAGAGGAACATATCAAAAATACTATTAAATTACTTAATGATATAATAAGTCAAATTAAAAATGGAGAGCTATCAAATCCGTTAAATAAAGAAAAAATTAGACCACAATATAGATCATTTTTACAATATGGTGAAAATATAAAATTATTTAAAACATTAAGTATAAACACACGTGCTATTTATAATTTTTCAAAATTAATTAAAAGCAAATATAAATATAAAATTTTTTTCCCAGAAATGGTATCTAGTATTCTTAAATATTTAAATGTCATATCTCTTGTAAATTTATTTAATGATTTAGAATCTAATAAAGAAAAGCAAAATATAAAATATACTACGGGTAATAAAGGCAATCAAGGAAATCAAGGAAATCAAGGTAATCAAGGTGGTGAAATAATTAATTATGAATTTAAAACAAATGAAGAACCCGACGATTCATTAAAAGATTTAAATAAACAAATGAATTTAGGTTTAGAAACTGAAGATGATGATGAAGTATTAATCGAAAGTATTGAAATAAAATATAATAATAGTAATCTTAAAATTATTAGTGGATTTATTATAAATTATCTAGATAAAATAAATGATATTCAACTTACTTATGATGAATTAACTAATACTAAAGTAAATTCGCTTGTTACTATACACGATCAAAAATTAAGGACTGCTAACTTGAAAAGTTTTGAATGGTTATCTAAATCTGGTAATGAAGCAGAAAGACAATTTGTATTTCTACAAATGCATAAACTTAAAAAACTTAAATATGCTGAACTTTCAGATTATATAACTAAAACATATGGTGACGATTTTAAAAATATGCCTTTAACAGGAGATTACATTGAAGATGATGTAGAATATAGTGAAAAAGATGAATATACTGAAAAAGATGAGTATGATAATACTGAAATAGAATATAATGAAGATGGAAGTGAAAAAGAACGTAAAGATATTGATATCGATAATGAAGAGATGGGTCAAGTTTATGATGCAGAAGACAGTGATAATGAAGATGGTGATCAAGATTATGGTTATTTAGCTGTTGATGACGGGGAATATGATTAAAAAAAATGTGTTTTTATTTTTTGTGTTTTTATTATTTTCTAATTTCTAATTTTTAATTTATTTTGCAAAAATACTATTAAGTATTTGCTTAATGCGAAAATAAATTTAGGTTTTATGCATTAGCAAATCTGCAAGTATTACCACAATGACTAAAGAAACCACCTTTAGGATTTTTACAAGCTTTCTTTTCGCATAAAGGATAACGCGCACAAAATGGAGCTCTGCATTTATCTCCACAATGACTATAGAATCCACCTCTAGGATTTTTATGCGCTGTGCTTTTGCATATAGAATAATTCTTGCAATTTGGTGGACAAGTACCACCATTGTTTAAATGGCATTGTCTGCAATGTTTAAAACAACTACAAAAAGCACCAATACAAAATTCTTTTTTGTAACAACCAGGAGTTTTGCAATCAAAAGTCGCCATTTTCAAAACTTTTAAACTTGAAAATAGAAGTAATTTATAAAAATTGAATTTAAAATTTCAATTTTTGTTAGATATACAATTTTATATTGTTTATATTGTTTATTTTATTTATATATTTATTTTAATATAAAAGTTAATTTTAATTTTATATTATAAAAATATAAAAACAAATATAAAATTATAATGGAAGGAATTTATTTTATACATACTCGTGAATTGATTAGCTCAAAAGAACCAATATATAAACTTGGTAGAAGCAATAATTTAGAATGTAGAGTTAGAAATTATCCAAAAGGTTCAAATGTTTTATTTACCATGAACTGTAAAAATTCTATAAAATGTGAGAAACATTTAATTAAATTATTTAAAGAAAAATTTATACAAAAAAAAGATTATGGTACTGAATATTTTGAAGGCGATAAAGATGAAATGATTAACGAAATTTACAATTATTTATATATTTGTAATACTAATGAAAAAGCAAATATTGCAGATAATGTTATAGATAATATTATAGATAATATTATAGATAATGTTACAGATAATGTTACAGATAATTCTATAAAAATAGCTAAATTAGTATCTATGGACGAAAATATAAATAAATCAGTAGATAAAGCAATAGTTAAAGCAATAGTTAAAGTTGAAAATGCCAAACAAATTATTAAAGAGAATATTAAAGAAAATGTAAAATCTAATAAAAATATTATAAATAAAGATAAATGTAGAACTTGTCCTAATTGTAAATATGAATTCAAATTTCCAAGTTTATTAAAAGTACATTTTCGTAAATCATATCATTGTTTATTATCAGAAGATAAAATTAATGATTTTTTTTATAAATGTTCTTTAAGTGATAAACAATGTAATAAATGTAATAAAAATTTTACAAATAGACAAGCTCTTTTAAGACATAATAGAGAAACTAAATGCTCTAAAATAAAAAATACTATTACTAATTTAACAAATACGATTACTTCAGAATTAGCTAAAGATATTTTTACTATTATTATAAATAAAAAAAAACTTAAATAATTTATAAAAAATATGTTTTTGCAAAATTTTACTTAATTTTTTTTTTTAAAGTGCCTTGCTCTTCTGGGTGTCATAAAATTAATATAATAAAAAATATACATCCAATTATTTTAAATTATTTTAATTTTATAATAACCAAGGTGTCATTATTTTTAAAATTAACTTGTTATTTAAAAAAATAAACTAACAAAATAAAGTAATAAAATACTAAATTAAAAGTAATTATTTATTTAAAAAGTGTCAAAAAAATTATTTAGCGTTTATATTATTATATTTGTATATTATAATAATTTAAAAATAAATAATTATTATATATTAGATTTATATTTTTATAAATATATAAATAATTATATCATTATATCATTATGTCTTTAATTATATGTCCTAAATGTATTACAAATTATAAATATCCTAGTGTTTTAAAAAAGCATTTACAAACTTCTGTAAGATGTTTAACTTCTAATGAAGAAATTATAACACTTTTTGAAAACTATAAACTTAATAATGTTAAAGTTATTAAAAAAAAAATAATAAGTTGTAATATTTGTGATAGTATATTCACAAAAACATCATCATTAAAAAGACATCAAAATAAAGCTTGTAATAATAAAACAAATATTATTAATACTATATCTAATTCTATACCTAATGTTATACCTAATGTTGCATCTAATATTATACCTAATGCTAATTCTATACCTAATTCTATACCTAATTCTAATGCTATACATAATGTTGCATCTAATAATAATCAAAATATAGATATAATAGATATATTAACAAAACTTCCACCAGATTTAGCATTAAAATTTTTAGAATTTCTATCAATTAAACATAATGCTAATGCTAATGCTAATTCTAATAATACTACAAATAATACTGCAAATAATACTGCAAATAATACTACAAATAATAATATAAATAATACTACAAATAATCTTATACAAAATAATACTATACAAAATAATACTATACAAAATAATACTATACAAAATAATAATCTTATACAAAATAATACTAATAATATTACAATTCAACATATTAGCCCATTTGGATTTGAAGATGTTAGAAAAATTCCTATTCTAGAAATGAAAAGAATTTTGAAATCTGGATTAAATTCTGGTATTCTAATAATTAAGGCAATTTATAGTCAAATTGAAAATAAGAACTTTTATAAACCTAATATGGGTAAATCTGACATCGCTTGTTTAAATGATTCTTATGATTTAACAATTTATAAAGGTAATCAATTTGCAGATGTACTTTTTGATAGATGTATTACTTTATTGCATCATATGTTATATTTATGTAAAACTGAATTATCTACATTAGAGATACAATTAATTTATGATAATATAGAATATATTGAAACAACTATGAGAACAGAGATATATGAAAAAAAATTACAAAATATAATAGAATCTGAAGTTAGAAATAATAATGCAAATAATAAATCATCAATATCAAAATATGTGAAGCATATAAAAAAAAGTCCAGAAATAAAAACAAATGCAACAAATGTATTAAAAAATATTAAACAACTTAGTAATAAAGTTAATAAAGATTTACAAATTTCCATAACTGATGAAGATTTTAATGATGCACTGGGTGATCCTCAATTATATTTTAGTTTAACGAAGGATGAACATAATTATGAATTTCAAATGAAACAATATCAAGATACTAAATTTTATTCATACTGGCAAAACAGACTTAAGGAAGAAAAAGATTATATAGAAAATAAAGAAGATAAAACTATAGGAGATATAGTAAATATTTATAAGCGAGAAGAATTTATAAAAATGAAACTAGATGTTGTAGGAGATAGACATAAAACTCTTCAACACGGCGAAATAATTAATCTAGATGTTAAAAGTGACCATTATACATCTAAACCTAATGATGGTATTGATTTATATATTGAACATGATATTTAATTTAATTTATTTATATTTTATTTTTATTTTTAAATTATATCTTATAATACTATTTTAAACAATAAATTAAAATTGTGACACTTTTTTAATTATTTATTTGTATTACAATCTTATAAAAATGATATAATACTAAATATCAAGTCACTTATTTAAATTCAAATTCATCGCGCGCGCGCGCGGAATTAAGAATTTAAATTAAAAAAGTGACACCCAGAAGAGCAAGGACTATCTCAAAAATAAATTTCATAAAAAAATACAAAAACATAAAAACATAAAATTATATAAATTACAAAATTATATAAAATATAAAATATAAAATATAAATCATAAAATATAAAATACATAATTATATAAAATATACTTATATTAGTTTTCTATTTTATTTTCTAATAATTACTATAAGTAAATAACAAAGGCATAAAATGAAATGGGGATTTTGTGCATTATTATTAATTATAATTTTAATAATAAGTATAATTATATATATATTAAGTATTAAATCACAAGACAATTTTTTAGCAATAGATAATACATTATTACTTCAAAATCTTAATAATTCGAATACTAATACGAATAATAAGCCAGTAGATATTAATTTTCAAACACCCGTAGCTGCTAATCAATTAACCGATGAACAATTACAATCAATTGATAGTGATGTATTAAGAAATGTAAGAGTTTTGGCAAATTTTTCTATGACAGATGAATTTGATTTTTATCAAATATATACTCTTATTAAAAAATTAAAAGACAATACATATACTTTTACTTATATTCCAGTTTCAGATGATAACAAAACAAAAATAAAGTCTAGTGAAAAATTGATAGCTATTAATTCAGGTGCAATAAACACTACTGATTTAGAATTATTTAGCAGAATAAAGCTAGAACTAATATCATCATTTAATTCTCTTATAATCCAACTTGGTTTATATGTAGAATATCATCCTTATCAGTTTTTTAAAATAATTAATTCAAATATGATAAGTAATAAAGTAATTAACAATAATAGTGATAAGACAAATAGTGATAAGACAAATAATTATAATATTGTATTTACTCTTACATTTGCCAGAGAATATAAGTTTCAACAATTTATTATTTATTATGATCTAGATTTAATTGCAAATAATTCATTAACTAATACATCATCTAAAAATATATCTAATACTATATCTTATACAATTAAAATAAATAAAGTTGAACTTATTGGTATTCCTATTCCAAAAACTATAGAGTTTCATTCTAATCAAAAAACTGATTTAAAAACTGATTCAAAAACTGATTCAGATTCAGATTCTAATATAGATTATTATTATAAAGACCAAGTTTCTGAAAATTCTACTATTGATGTTACACAATCAAGTGAAATAAGTTCTAGGTTTAATAATCCAAATTTAAAATATATTGATATTACTGAAACACATGATATGGATAATACTATGTTTGACGTAAGTAGTTTATCTACTAAAATGGAAAATAGAATTATGAATGTAGCAAAAGATCAGAAATTTAATAATAATAAATGTTATGGTTTAGTAAATGGAGTTAGTAAAGAATTACCTCAATATAAAAATCCAATATTCTGTAAATCATTTCATCCAGATATAAATCAAAATGGGATTTGGGATTCTCCTTGTCAAGTTAATAATGATTGTCCTTTTTATAAGGCTAATAAAAATTATACTAATGAATTTGGTAAATGTGATAAATTTACAGGTCAATGTGAAATGCCAATGGGAGTAATTCCTATTGGTTTTACAAAATTTGGAAAAATTGAACCCAATTGTTATAATTGCGGAGCAAATTCTATGGATAGTAAATGTTGTGGAACACAATCACAACTAATTAAATCTGGTGTAGTTAATTATAATTCACCTGATTATGTATTTGCAGGAGATGAATCTTATAGAAAACAATTTGAAAATGATTTAAAATCAGTTGGGTTATTAGTAAATCCATCAATATAATATGCAAAAAGCAAAAAATTGGAACAAATTGCAACAAATCTAATAACAAAAATAATGTTTTTTAACTAAAAATTGATTTTTTTTTAAAGTTTTTAATTATTAATTTAATAATTAATTTAATTATATAAAATGAGCGATAATAAAGATAATAAAGATAATAAAGATAATAAAGATAATAAAAAAGAACCAAAATTTTATGTTCATTATTCAAATACACAAGATGTATTAGTTAATATATATAGTTATTTTTATGAAGTAAAATTTGATAATCCATATTCAGAAAAAATTGAATATACAATATATATAGGAGAACCTTATTTCATACATATATTAATTAATAAAAATGGTCTATGTAATTATTATAGATCAACTGAAAAATTAAGCGATACTAAAGAAGGCTATTTTAATGAACTAAACTTAAATAAAAAAATATCTAAAAATTTTTATTGTAAAATAATAGATGTATATAATTTATTAAATGATAATTTATTTAATCATAATCAAATAAATGGGTTTGAAATAATGGATTTATTTACATTTTATTCATCATATAAAAAAATTAATAAATATTTTACTAAAAAAAAATTAGATGAAATTAATTATAATATGAATGCATTAATTTTAAAAATACCAACATTTGAACAATTATATGGTTTTACTAATATTGTTGTAGATGATAGTAATTATTATGAGATTCTTGATAAAATTACTAATGATTAGATTTAGATTATATTTTTTTATTTGAATGAGAGAAGATATTTCATTTGTTCAGCATCAGCTACTAGTTCGTCTCTAATATTTATAAGATCTGTATAATTACCAAGTATGTCATTCATTTTTGTTCTCCAGTAGGTTATCATACCTTCTAAATGTTTTATAATATTATCATCAGTATGAGATGATCCAATAAGTGAATATTTTTTCAAACTAATTTTACCATAAATTCCCTGAGCTACTTCTAAAAATCTATCAAAAGTATTTGAATATTTTTCAATATAAGAATCGCTTGTTTTATGAGCACCATAATGTTCTGTTTGAAAATGATATAATTTCATAACAACTTGATGATTAATAAGATTCATAGAAACACGGTTAAGAATAGCAAGTTTTTCTAAGCTAGAATTATTTTTTACATTAGTTTCTATTTTGCTTTCTACATTAGTGACCTCTTCATTAATATTTTTAGAAGATTTATTATTAACACCTACACCATTTTCACTAACTAAATTATCTAATCTATCTTCTTCTTCTTTATTTTCTTCTTCATCATTTTCTTGTTTATTTTCTTCTTCATTTGCTTTTTCATTTGCATCTCCAAGTGTATTTTTTAATGTTAAATTTTTATAACTATTCATTGAATTCATTGAATTTGTTTTTGTATTTTTATTTTTATTATTTCGATTTCCATTCTTGTTTCTATTTGCATTCCCATTCCTATTTCGATTTCCATTTCCATTTCCATTTCCATTCCCATTCCTATTTCGATTTCCATTTTCATTTCCATTCCTATTTCGATTTGCATTTGGGTTTGCATTTGGGTTTGCATTAGCATTATTATTTGCATTATTATTTGCATTATTATTACCATTTGCATTATTATTACCATTTGCAGCATTAGCATTAGCATTTGCAATTGCTGCTTGACCAGTTAAATTAATTTGTTTTTCATTATCATTCTCATTCTCATTATTACTATTCTCATTATTTTCATTATTAGATAATGGTTTATTTGCACGATTGTCATTATCCAATGCATTCATATGCTTACCTACAGCATTACCTAAATTTCTAGTAATTTTAGAATTATTATTTTTAGGATCTGACATTTTATAAAATATTTAAAATTATTTAAAAATATATATTTATTTATTATTTAATAGTTAGAATTTATTTACTAATTAATTATTATTTATTAGTTAGAATATAATTTATAATTAAATTAAATATTAAATAATTTTAATTATCAAAATGGAATATTATTTTATAGAAATTGAAAATTTTATTATGAAAAAACAAATACTAGAATATCCAGAACTTATACAAGATAAAATAATATATTTATTACAAGATGGTAAAAGATTGAGACCTATATTATGTATTATTTTTAGTGGTTTAGACAATACTCTAGATACATTAAAAAAAAAATCAAATGATAATTTAAAAAAAAATATTTCAGATAATGAAAAAACAAAAATTATATATAATGTTGCATCTTTTATTGAACAAATACATTGTTTAAGCTTAGTGTTAGATGATTTACCAGAAATGGATAATGATTCTATGAGAAGAGGAAAGCAATCTTTTCATACTAAATTTAATATTAATTATACTAATTTTTTTTTATATTATATGTTTAATCGATTATCTTTATCATTAAATAGTATTCTAGATACATATATAGATATTAACTTAAATATAAATATAAATCCTAAAAATAATAATATTCTAAATAATAATTTAAATTTTGCAAAAAAAATTAAAAAATTATTATCAAATAATTTAAATATATTAATTGATGGTCAATATAATGACCTAACAATGCAAGATAGCAGCAGAAGCTTTTTAGAAAAGCAGGATAGCAGCTTTTTAGAAAAAAGCCGCGCCAAAAATAATGAGGAACAATATTCCTCATATAAAGGAGTGAGCTCGAGGGAACGATGGCTTCATTTGGAAATAAAAATAATTTTTAATTTACTAGAAAAAAAAATATTAGAATCAAATGATTTAGTAATTCAAATCATTAATAATATAGAATTAAATATGAAAAAAACTAGTTCTCTATTTAATCTGTCTATATGTTCTGGGTTTGTTATGCAGTTATGGATAAATAATTATGATTTAGATAAATTTAATGATATATATGAAAAAATAAGTATCTGGGCAAATATTCTCGGTTATATGTTTCAAGTAAGTGATGATATTCTAGATATTGATGATGATAAAGCTAAAGGTAATCCCAATATATGTCAAATAATAGGAAAAGATATAACATATATATTGTTAAAAAATGGATGTGATTGGTTATTAGAAAATATAAAATTAATTACTATAGAGTGTAATATGAATATAAATAATAATAATAATGATAAAAATAATGATAAAATATTTTTCAATCTAGATGCAATTAAAGATATTATTGATAAAATATTGAAAAGAATTGAAAAGAATTGAAAAATATAAGAAATTAAAAATCAAATTTATCCCATTTATTCATCTAGAATATTTTTCCAAACTTCATCAACTAAACCATTACTAATTGCAGTCTTAGTATCCCAAAATATATCACGTTTAAGAATTTCCTTAATTTTTGTTTTACTTAATTTTCCATTAGAATTATCCTTATATAAATTAATTAATCTAGACATAAAATGATTACAATTTGCACTTTCATCAACAAGCTCTTCATATGTACCAATAATACCTGTGCGTAACTGATGAATTAGCAAATGCGAATTTTCAGTCATATAACGTTGAGAACCTGCAATACTAAGAAGACTACCCGCACTAGCTACACATCCTTCAATAATAGTTTTAATAGGTATTTTAGAATTTTTGATTTTATCATAACCAAAGAAACCTGCAAGCAAATCACCACCATTTGTAGTAATATGAAGATAAATAGGTTTTGGTATAAATGTTCCTAAACTAGCCCTTTTTGAAAGATTAGATAACTTATTATTAAGATTATCAATTTCATTTGATAATTTATCAATACTTTCTTTAGTAACATCTGTTTTAAAAAAAATATGATTCTTGGTAGTATAAACATCACTAGTATGGTCATTTCCAAATAATTTAGGAAATTTAAATGGCATCGGACTATCACTACTATCGTCATCATCGTCATCATCACCAACCTGTTTATGTGGTTTAGCATAAGGTGGTTGCATTGGCATTGGTGGATATTTGCCACTATTTGAATGCTTGCGCTTATTACCACGCAATTCATATGAAGACTTATATGAAGTCATGCAAGTTTTACTTAATGAAGGAGAATACATTTTATTTTTATAAATATTTTATTATTTGTATTCTTAATAAATACTATTTTTATAAATGTATAAAATTAGTGTTTATATTACTAAAATTGTTTCTTAATTAAATTTAGTTTTTACAAAATATTAAAATGCTATTTTTAGTTAAAATTTATTGTATAATAATATTAATAACATATTTATCTATTTGTGCATTACTTTCATATTATTTTATAAAAAAACGCCCTATATGGAATTCTTTGTTTAGTCTAGAATCAATATATAATTCATTTAAAGAATTAATAGTATGTCCTGAGCATTTTTTAATTTGGTTACCATTTATAGAATTTGAAAATACAGCTTGCTCAGATAAAAAGAAATTAAATGATGATGCTAGAACACAAATTAAAAAGATTCTAGAACATATTGTAAATATAATGAAAGATATAAGTATTGTAAAAATAAATAAAAATAATATAAATAATAAAAATAATAATCTAAATAATAATCTAGAAAAAATAAAATGGGTATTAGAAGGAACTATGAAAGATTTTGATCAAATGTATGATGAAAATGCAATATTTTATAATAATTTGGCTTCTAGTTATGATATATTAAATGACAAATGCAAAAAGAATGAAAATTATAAAGATAAAGATAATGAAAAAGATAATTCACTAATATCATTAGAAGATTTAGTTATTTTAGAAAACAATATTGAATTATGTGAAAATATTTCTAATGTATTAGCAATTTTCACTATTTCAGAATATAAAGTATTAAATGAAATAGATAGTGGATATATGAAATCATTAATATATGACCTAATAGAAAGTATTAGAATATATAAGATTGAATGTCTGATGCAAGAGTAATCGCAAATAATCATTAAACATAAAAAAATAAATTACCAAATATATTGGTAAGTTCATTCATTTGTTTAAAATTTATAAAAACTTTTAACAGATGCGTGCAATTTCATCAAGTATTTTTGTTCTTTCAATGAAGTTTTTGCTAATGTCAAATTAGGAGATTCGTCTTCAAGACTATCCAATTGAATTAGTTTTTTATTAGAAACATTAAAAGAACTATTTCTATTAACTATCAAAAATTGCCAGATAAACTCTATTATTTCAACTGGCAAAATTCCTAAACAGATTGAATACAAATACATCATTTCAATGTCTTTTTGTGAAAATGAATTTAACTCAAACAAATAGTTCGGCGCAATTTGATCTGATATCTCTTCATCAATTAATTGTTCTTGAATTTTATATATTGAAAATGCTTGATAATTAATTTGTAAAACCTCTCCACTATTGTATATTTTTTTTACATCAGAGCATTTCTTACATTGATCATAACAGTCATCAGAATCATAATAATTGTATTTATCTTGCCTACTATTAATACACCAATTAGAACAATCTCCAGTAATTGTGCGAATTGGATATATAATTTCACCTACCAGTACGTGTAAATATCTATCAATAAAATTACTTGCACTACTGCAAGAAAATTCATCAGTATCGGTATTCATTCCAAAACAAGTCGAGACTTCTTCAATTGCATTTTGTTTTTTCAATTCAAGTTTGCAAGATTTACACATTGTTTCTGATTTAAATAATCCGCCTTCAATTTCACCAAAATTGATTTTATTCAAATCATTTATTGTGTAAAATTTAGAATCATATCTATTTCTACCGATAGTTATACCGATTTTGCAATCTTCATAAGAAATATCAAAACTCAAAACACAATTTTGCTTACTATTTGCACAGCAATAATTTGCAGTTTGAAAAGGTATGAATGCAATACCAAAAGTATCTGATTTAGGTTCAAAAATATAACGTTTTTGAGGCATTGTAGGACAGTCGTTGTCATAAGGACAGCTATATTGATACGATTTTTTTTTTTCATGGCTACAATAATTTGTGTCTTGATTTGTTGAAAAAGTAGAATAGAATGAGTTTTGGAACATAACAAGTTGACTATGATAATCATAATATTTTGAGATTATATCCTTTAATGGATCTATGAAAGATCTATTTATTTCCGACCAGAAATCTGGATTTAAATAGGTGTCAAAAGGTTTAACCTCTCCACTTTTTTCATCAAGACCGATAATCCTATATTTGTCTTCATAATTGATATATGACTTTAACTCTTGTATCCCCTTAATATAACATTTTAAATTAAATATGTTATATTTTCGGTGTATTGCAAATGTTACCAAATTAATATCTCTTGAAGAATATGAACTAAATGATTCTGGAAGAAGGAATATATAAATAGTATTTTCTGTGTTGTCAATTCCAAGAATATAATCTCTATTAGGTAGATAATTGCATTTGTCACAAGAACAGTATCCTTCGTGTTCCTTTTTAATATCTTTTGGCAAAACATTCAGATATTCATCCAGTCTGGCGAAATATCGTGTTTTGTCTTTTTTTAACTTTTCTTCATCATCTTTTCTTCGTTGGACGCGTTTTCGTTCTGCTTTTTCTGCTTTTTCTTTTCTGATTCGTTCGACTTCTTTATCCGATTCAATACGTGCATAAACTATGATCGCTTTGGTTGCGGCTTCTTCTGCAATTGCGCGAAAAATGTGCTTTGTCCGAATGATTTCTGCTGCAATTTGTCTTTGTTGTATCAAAAGACGTTCTGTGGATTCTTTCTCTTCTCGCGCTGCTTTGCGTATCTCACGTTGTTTCGTTTTAGAAACTTTCGTCGTCACACTGGGAACACTGGGTATCGGCATTTTCAAAAACTACGAAGGTCTGAAAACCGAAAAAATTGTAAAAATCTACAAATTGTGTAATATAAAAATAAATATAAAAAAATCAATTTTCTATAAAAAAGTTGTTTTTTTCTGTTTTTGCAAATATAGATAAATCTATAAAACAAATTGTCTGTCTAATCTCATAGGTTTATATTTTCTAACCCAATCTTCATTTTTCTCTTTCATATAATTTTCAATATGTTTTTGATAATCTTTACCTAATAAATCAATATTATCTACATAATAAATAATTCTTTCTATAGAATTAACATAATTAGTTGCTAACCTTTCGGAAATAGTTTGAACTTGTATAACAAATTCTTCTGGATATGTATCATTATATAAATCGTATTCATTTTTATCAAATGTATTACCAGACTCGAATTTTTCAACTATATTAAGTAATTTATCTAATGTTTTTTGATCTATACCTAAATAGCCTTTTGCAATAATATAGAATTCGCGGGATTGACTATTCTGGACTGGTTTAAAAAAATACATCTCTTTAAAATTTGTATAAGTAATGTAAATAAGATTCCAGATAAGGGGTACATCTATTGGAGTCAAAATTTTATATAGTAATGTTCCATTTATAGGCAATGAATATAGAATAGAAACGTACGAAGCATATGCCACCTGATAGTATTTAGGATCACCCATTTTTAATCCACAGTCACTAGTCATTAAATTAATATTCATATCTTTAGCAATTTTTGCATAATATTTAATATTTTCTATATTTGTAATATCTCCTGTTCCATCAACACCCCAATCCCAATTATTATGATGTCTTTTTATAAGACCATAAGAATCTTTAATATCAGCCAAACTAGGGTGCAAACTTTGAGCTTTCCATTCAAAATCATTATAATTAGTTTTAGTATGAATATAATTGTTAATACAATTTATAAATGTTCCAGGAGCTTCGCAAATATGAAATGATTTAAAGATACCTTTGCGATTGGTTGGTATTAATTTACATTCTGTAATAATCTCATACATTTTAACCCAAGCTTGCGATATACTAAAATCACCTATTAATGACTGAACTTTTTTATCTAAATTTTGGACATTACGATTTTCTTCTCCTTTCTTTGCTTTACTCCATCCTTTATAAAATCTCAATTGGTCTTTAAGTTTATCATAGAGTTCAGTAGGGTTAGTTTTAGTAAAATCTTTTCGTACATCTATTAACCTACCTACTTGTATTAATGAATTATTTGAATAATATATAGCATTTTCTAAAGATATAATTTTATTTTTTAAAAATGGGGACAAATATAAAGTTTTAGTTTTATTTTTTGTAGTTTTATTTTTTGTAGTTTTATTTTTTGTAATCTTAGATTTATTTTTATATTTTATTAACGATGATTTATCATTTGAAAATAAATTCTTGAAAAATGAATTATTTACAGTACTGTATTTTGTGTGTTTAGTGTTTTTAGTGTGTTTTGTTTTCATATTAGTTTTAAAATTTCTAATAGTAATTCTTTTCTTTGAATTATGAATTGACTTGTTTCTAGATAAAGATTTAAATTTAGGATTAAATATAATTTTATCAGCAATATGAGTTTTAAATGGTGTTTTGAATTCAAAAAAAATTGGTTGATGTAATCCATATAATTCATTTAAAATATTTTTTGAAATTGTAATATCTTGTGATTTAATAATGTATTTATCAAAAATAGGTATATCATATTTTCTACAATAGAGTATGCTAGATAAAATCTGGTCTTGTGTAGGCATTTTTACATTTAAATTATTATTATTTTTATTATTTTCATATAGATTTAATAATTTATTTAAATATGATAATCTATTTGAATAATTTATATTATTAAAATCAATAATTTCTCTATAAGTATTGTCAAATTCTTTACTATTTTTTGGTATATTTAAAAATCCATCTATATATATATATCTTTTATCTACTGATTCTATTGGTTTAGTAATATTAAATTGTTTTCTTATTTCTGTCTCATAAATATTAAAGTTTTCAATCATATTATTTGGATATTTTTTTTTAAGTTTTTCAAATATAGATTCAAGTTTTTCAAGTTCAGATTGTGAAATACCTTTAAAGCCTTTAAATATACCAAACACACCACTTAATTTAACCATATTAGATATATCTGGATAATATAAATAACTTTCTTTAAAATGTTGTTTTAATATCAAATAAATATCTGCATAAGATTTATTTGATACATAATTTAAATTTAATATAAATGTTCCATTTAATGCAGTATATTTTAAACCAACTAATGCACCAATAAAGATATTAATTACATTATAAAATATATCTAACATATAAAAAGATTTATCAACTTTATTTATTGAATAAATATTAAGATTAAATGTTCCATATAATTCTGGATATAAATTTGGTAATAAATAAATATCTTTATATGTAAAATTTTCATTAATATTTATATCATATATCGATTTAATGGTATTAATAAGTTGATTTTGAGTATCTAATAATTTATATAAATTTATAAATTTAATATTATTACATTTATAATTTTTATATTTTATAAGTTCTATAGGTGTAATACTGCCTATACATAATATTTTAGTATTTTTATTTATTTGATCAAATAAATTATAATTTATAAATATTTCATTATAATTAAAAAATTTATAAGATATTGGTTTATATTTTAATAATATTTTATTATTTTTAATAGTATTATTTAGATAAAAATATCCTAACTCGGCAGGTGATATTAATAAATATTTGTATAAAGTTTTATTAAAATTATATATTATATTTTCACCTTCTAAAACTTCAATATTATCAATTCTATAATTTAATTTTAAATAATTATTATAAATATTAATATCAGTTAAATTATAATTATATATATTTAAATTTTTACTTAATTTTAATGATAAATTTAAATTATTATTTCTACCACTATTACCACCACTATGCATAATTGAATAAGGTATAATTTGTATATGTCTATCTTTTCTAGAAGTTTTAATATTTTCACCGATAGTTATTATTGATACTCTTTCTAATTGTAAATCTTGTAAATAATCTAATTCTAAAATATTGTTTTTTGGTGTAATAAATAATGTTTGATTATCTAATTTAGATATATATATAAATATATTGTCTTTTTCTTTTTCAGATTCTTTTTTAAAAAATTTAATTTCTTCATAAGTTGCTGGGTCTCTTGCTACAATAGAACCATCATTAATCATTTCTAATTCGTGTGAAAATATTGGATATCTAACAAGTTGTCCTGTCATATAATTAAAAAATTTTTTTCCATCAATCCCTTCTTTATCTTCTGTTTTAAAAACAAATAATGTCCAATTTCTAAATTCTTTTACTTTTTCATAATAAAATTTAATATTTATGAAACCTATAAATAGTGTATATGAATTTGTATCAAATATATCAGCATTACGAGGTATTGATCTAAAGTCATATGAGAATTGTGAGTAAATATTATTATAAATTAAAGAATTTTTATCTTTGCGATTTTTTTTATCTATAGGTAATTTAAATCTAATAGGTATATCAATATCTGTATTTGTAATTGAGCATCTATTGAAATAAAAATTCATAAACATCGACCATATTATTAAATAATCACAAGTTTTATTATAAGTTTCAATATATATTTCATTTGAAATTAAAACTTCAAAAAAGCTTTTATAATTATCATAAATTTTAGTATCTCTTGTAAATCCAAAAATCATTTGTCGATATTTTCTATCACCCATTTTTTCAAAAACTTTATCCCA
>Ga0214919_10003996_pt1 | contig 21788 bp, 18 predicted proteins | sample LL1503_MetaG_FD_177994 | JGI IMG/M metagenome (GOLD analysis project Ga0214919, IMG submission 177994) | Freshwater microbial communities from Lake Lanier, Atlanta, Georgia, United States - LL-1503 | ecosystem: Environmental > Aquatic > Freshwater > Lake | place: USA: Georgia | collected... | reverse complement strand
CTGCTCTGCAGTGGCCTTGGGTTGATTAGATTTCAATTTCATCTTCACTCCTTAGGTTGAAAGATGAACCAAAACCCTCCTTTAATCAAGTACCCCTATTTGTCTCACACACGCTGACGTCGGACACACGCGAGCCGCAGTTCGCCTGCACATTTCTCAACCACCACTCAGCCAGCAGATTCGTCAATTAGAGGACATTCTGGGCGTAGAGCTTTTTGAACGCGCAGCTCGACCCTTACGGCTGACGGCGGCGGGTGTCCTGCTCCTGAAGAGATCACGGATCATCCTTGCTGAAGTGCACGGATCCATGGACGAGGTCAGACAAGTGGGACAAGGACAGAAGGGGAGACTCGTAATCTCATTTGTCGGGTCTGCCATGTACTCATTCCTGCCCGATGCTTTAACTCGGTTCGGGAGATCCTCTCCAGATGTCGAACTGGTTCTTCACGAGATGCTTGCGGCTGACATCGCGGAAGCTTTGCGTGAGCGTCGGATCGATGTTGGTTTCTTGCGGCCGCCGCTCGAGCAAAGCGACGATTTTGACCAGAGATTGCTGCTAGAGGAACCGTTTGTGTTGGCTGTGCCTGAGCAACATCCATTCGCTAATCGTGAGTTGATCGACTTGCGGGAGCTGGAAAGTGAGCGTCTGATCCTTTATCCACGCTATCCATTGCCCAGCACGACCGAGTTTGTTCTTCGTGCATGCGCTGCTGCGGGCTTCGCTGCGCATGTGGTTCAAGAAGTGCGGCATATTCAGACTGCAATTACTTTGGTTTCAGCGGGTGTAGGCCTTACTTGGGTGCCCAGATCCGTTGGCCTACAGAGTCGCCGCGGCGTTCGCTTCGTACCCTTCCAACTGCCGGCTCCAGTAGCAGCGCTTTATGTTGCGGTACACAAGAACTCCGGATCGCTGTTACTGGCAAACTTTCTGAGTGCGCTGGATCTCGAGCGGGACGAGTTCCTCGCTTCGATGCAATAGGTGGGTTCACGACAGGGTCTCAACCCCGCCTTGACCACTCTACCCAATCGCCGCGCGGCACTCCGCAGACTTACAACTGAATTGGAACGTCAGGTGCCTGAATATGGCGATCGCGAGGCTGACCTGCGACGTTATATCGAAGAATAATAAGATCGTACGCAATCGGTATCGATCTGATGCTGAAAGGGGCGTACAGCAGGCGTCATATGGAGTAGTATTTCTTTAGCGCTTCGAGCGTCGAGCGCACCATAGTCTGCAACTCTTGGAGTAACACATCATGCTTAATAGACGAACTAGCGTGGCTATCGCAGCTGCACTTCCACTACTGGCGATTGCGCCTCACGTGCGAGCGCAGTCGAGCACTTTCAAGTGGAAGATGGCGATCCGCGATGGCGGCATGCTAGCTGATATGCCACAGTTGTTCGCAGATCGTCTAAAAGCGGCAACGGGCGGTCGCCTCGACACAACGGTTTATGCCGCGGGAACTCTTGGCAACGCCCTTCGCGTGACCGAGACGGTCACCAATGGAATTGCCGATGTCGGGTTCAATTGGCTAGCGGCCGATTGGGGCAAGAACAGTGCAGGCGTGTTGCTGGGCGGTTATCCAGGCGGTCTGACTGATGTTCAAATGCTGCATTGGCTTTACGAGGGCGGCGGATCCGATCTCGTCAAGCAGTTTCGAGATCAGGAGTTCGGAATAGTTTCGTTTGTGGCCGGTATGACGCCGGCCGAAGTCTTTATGCATTCAAGTAAGCCGATCCGAACCTTGGCCGATTTCAAGGGCCTAAAGGTTCGAACGGCAGGTGCTTGGCTGGACATGCTTAAGGATCTTGGCGCTGCCCCGGTTTCGGTTGCCGGTGCCGACGTCTATCCTATGCTCGAACGAGGTGCGATCGACGCCACCGAATGGAGCACACCAGCCATCAATGCCGCTGCTGGCTTCCACCGAATTGCGAAGTTTGTCGTGGTGCCGGGTCTTCACCAGCCTTCCTCATGCTGGGAAGTCGCGTTTACCAAGAGCACCTGGGACAAACTTTCGGCCGACGACAAGAAGGCCATCGAAACAACAGCGAAGCTGACGACCTACGAGTCCTGGACGCGCATCGGCGAGGCAGACGCGCGAGCTTTCGAGGTGTTCGTGAAGAACGGCAACACGATCATTGAACTCGACGATTCGGTTCGCAAGGAGGTGGCACGAATTTCTGCCGCATGGTCGGAAAAACAGGCTGCACAAAATCCTTGGTTCAAACGGATCTACGATAGCCAGAAGGCCTTTCGTGCCACTTGGCGGAATGCGCCTCGGTACCGTAACGCCGGCGATTGAATTGGGCGGTTATCATGAAATGCACTGCAGCACACACCGTCCTCGCCGCAGATACCAAAGGGCTATAAATGCATAGTACTTTTGGCGTGTGTGTGTAATGGGCTTGGTTTAGAGTGAGGAGGGCAAGGTTGTTGAGCATTCGCCAATCAGCAAGCACAAAGCGCAAGGCACCTACGCGGCTATAAAAAAACTCCTACAGCGCGTTTTTACCACTGCGTGCTGGGCCAAGTAGCAGAACCCAACTCAAAACAAACGTAGCGATTTTTTAAAGCTGAGCAAATTCGCAGCACTCACAGCACTTAGGCTGACTAAAAAAGCTAACGAAAATCGAAGGCTTATGTCGAAAAATATTGGAGATAGATTTGTGTTGATTTCGGTATCGTAAATCTATGAAAAGACATTGAAAAATCTATGACGAGTAGTAAAGTCGGACTATACTACTTTGAACCTAAAAAAAGCACCTAAAATCGTCCTTAAGTGCTTGATTTAATTGGAGATTTTTGGTGGGCGATGCAAGTTTCGAACTTGCGACCCCTGCAGTGTGAATGCAGTGCTCTACCCCTGAGCTAATCGCCCTATCGCTTTTTTAGCGTAGCCTTAAATTATGCCATGGAAAATTGGCGTATTTCAAGGTTTTTAGGGCGTCAAGCCGACTGAGTTTGCCGCCAAATGGTCTTGCCCCCACTGGCTTTGTCCAATTGATCCAATTGGTCTTCGTGGGCTGCATGCTCTTGGGCATTGGCTTGAATGACGGGCAATACAAAGCCAGACAAATCGACAGTGTCTTGTGAACCTGCCTTGCCTTCATCGCCACCCGCATCGATAAGCAAGGCTTCTTGGCCGCGCGTGAGGTTGATGTAAACATCGGCCAGAAGTTCGGCATCTAGCAAAGCACCATGCAAGGTACGACCAGAATTGTCGACGCCCAAACGATCGCACAGAGCATCGAGGCTGTTGCGCTTGCCGGGGTACATTTGCTTGGCCATGACCAGAGTGTCGACCACGCTTTCGACATACTGGGTGAAGGGCTTCTGCCCTGCAAGCTCTAACTCTTTGTTTAAAAAGCCTACGTCAAACGCGGCGTTGTGAATGATGATTTCGGCGCCCTGCACATAGTCCAAAATTTCTTGCGCTACAGATTCAAACTTGGGCTTGTCGCGCAAAAATTCGTTGCTGATGCCGTGCACCTTAAGCGCGTCTTCATGGCTGTCGCGCCCAGGATTAAAGTAGAAATGCAAGTTGTTGCCGGTTAGCTTGCGGTTGACCAACTCGACGCAGCCCAGCTCAATCACGCGGTCACCGCCCTCTGCAGAGAGGCCTGTGGTTTCGGTGTCTAAAAATAATTGGCGCATTTCAATGCATTTCTTTGGCTTGGTTGATGGTGTACTTTGGAATCTCTATCACCACATCTTGCTTGCCCATGAAGGCCTGGCAGCTCAAACGTGAGTTGGGCTCTAAGCCCCAGGCACGGTCAAGCAAGTCTTCTTCGGTTTCTTCGGCTTCGTTCAAGCTGCTCAAACCTTCTCGCACGATGACGTGGCAAGTGGTGCAGGCGCAACTCATGTCGCAGGCGTGTTCAATGTTGATTTTGTTTTCTAACAAGGCTTCGCAAATGCTGGTGCCAGGTGGGGCAGAAATTTGTGCGCCTTCCGGGCAGTACTCAGCGTGTGGCAAAATTTTAATGACTGGCATTGAATTCTTCTAAATGAATTGAGATCAAACTAAGTGATTGGATTTAAGACTTGAAATATATGACGATTATTTCAAAGGTTCTGAATATTTTGACCCGACAAAGCTTTTTGAATGCTGTGGTTCATGCGCTCGGCAGCAAAGGTTTCGGTGGCATGGGCCAAGGCTTGGGTAGCATCTTCTACCGCCTGAGCTTCTTGTGAGGTGTCTACAGTATGGCGCAATGCCAACATGAGCGAATCTATTTGCGCGCGGTCTTCTGCGCTCAATAATTGTCCATCGGCATTCAAAGCACTTTGTGTGGCCAGCAACATGCGGTCGCCATCGACCCTGGCTTCAACCAAGGCCCTTGCCTTCATGTCTATCTCGGCAGTGCTAAAACTGTCTTGCAGCATTTGTGCAATTTGGGTGTCACTCAATCCATAAGACGGCTTCACATCGATTTTGGCTTCAACGCCACTGATTTGTTCTTTGGCAGCGACGCTTAACAAGCCATCGGCATCTACGGTAAAGGTGACGCGAATGCGCGCAGCACCTGCAGCCATAGGCGGTATGCCGCGCAACTCAAAGCGCGCCAAGCTGCGGCAGTCAGCGACCAAATCGCGCTCACCTTGCAACACATGCAAAGCCAAAGCGGTTTGACCGTCTTGGTAGGTGGTGAAGTCTTGGGCCATGGCGGTGGGAATGGTTTGATTGCGCGGAATAATGCGCTCCACCAAGCCGCCCATCGTTTCTATGCCCAAGGACAAAGGAATGACATCGAGCAACAGCAAATCGCCAGCAGAGTCATTGCCCGCCAATTGATTGGCTTGTATGGCGGCGCCTAAGGCCACCACTTCGTCGGGGTTTAAATTGTTCAGGGGCGGCTTGCCAAAAAATGCGGCCACTGCTTCTTGCACTTGCGGCATGCGAGTTGAACCACCCACCATGACCACGCCTTGAATGTCATCGGCTTTGATCTTGGCATCGCGCAATGCCTTCTTCACAGCAGACATACAACGCGCGGTAAGCGCAGAAGTTGCTTCGTTGAATTGCAAACGGGTGACTTTGACTTCATGGCTTTGGGCCGCATGCGACCAAACCAATGGCACATCCGAAGCGGCGGTCAAAGCTTCTTTGGCCGCACGAGCAGCCGCTTTCAATCGGGTTTTGTCTTCAGCACTTAAGCCGGCCTGAACGTCAGCTTGACCCATCGATGCCAAGGCTGCATCTGCCAATGCATGGTCGTAATCGTCACCACCCAATGCTGAATCACCACCGGTAGCCATCACTTCAAACACGCCGCGCGTTAAACGCAAAATAGAAATGTCAAAGGTGCCGCCGCCCAAATCAAATACTGCGTAGATGCCTTCGCTGGCATTGTCTAATCCATAAGCAATGGCGGCTGCTGTGGGTTCGTTAATCAGGCGCAGCACATTGATGCCCGCAATTTGCGCCGCGTCTTTGGTCGCTTGTCTTTGCGCATCGTCAAAGTACGCAGGCACCGTGATCACAGCGCCGTGCAAGTCGTCGTTGAAGGTGTCTTCTGCCCTGTAGCGCAGCGTGGCCAAAATTTCGGCGCTGACTTCAACAGGCGATTTAGCACCCTGAACCGTTTGAATAGACAGCATGCCTTTTTCAGAAGCAGCATCTTGACCCTCGGGCTTCACAAACTTGTAGGGCAACTTTTCTGGATGGGCAATGTCAGACAAGCTGCGTCCCATGAACCGTTTCACAGAGGCCAATGTATTCTCTGGGTCTATGGCAGCATTGGCCACAGCTTCATGGCCTATCTGTCTGCCTTGGCCTGGCAAATAGCGCACCACAGAGGGCAAAATAATGTGGCCTTTATTGTCGGGCAAACACTCTGCAATACCATTGCGGACAGAGGCCACCAAAGAATGAGTGGTACCCAAATCGATGCCAACCGCAATGCGCCGCTGGTGTGGATCCGGCGCTTGGCCGGGTTCGGAAATTTGCAAAAGTGCCATTTAAAACTTCAATGTCTGTGCGTTCAAATTAAGTGCAGGCGTCAAGCCCATGCTGCACTTCCTGTGCAAATTTTTCAATGAACATCAGCGCCCTGACCTGCCCTACTGCCGCGGTGTAGTTGTGATCAGCATCCAACAAGTGAGCGGCTTGCGCCAATACTTGTGCATGTGATGCGTCAACTTCTTCTAGCAATGCTTCGAGAGCTGTAATTTTAGTGTCTAAATTTTTCAGCGCTTTGCAATCGTCTAGGGCTTCGCGCCATTCCATTTGCTGAATTAAAAACGCGGGTGGCATGCTGGTGTTGTTTTCTGCATTGACAGCAGCACCGTTTAACTCACACAAGTAAGCTGCGCGCTTCAAAGGATCTTTAAGTCGGTTGTAAGCTTCGTTGATGCGCACTGACCATTGCATGGCAATGCGCTGAGCGGCAGCGACTTCAGAAGCAAATCGGTCGGGGTGGGCTTCTCGTTGCAAAGACTTCCACTGAAGGTCTAGCTGCGTCCTGTCCAATGCAAAAGCTGTGGGCAAGCCGAACAGCTCAAAGTCTGACGCCTGCAGTGAAATCACACGCGGAACGATTCGCCACAGCCGCAGCGATCGCGTTCATTGGGGTTGTTAAAACGGAAACCTTCGTTCAAACCTTCGCGCACAAAATCTAATTGCGTGCCGTCGATGTAGGCCAAGCTTTTGGGGTCGATGAGCACCTTGACGCCGTGGTCTTCAAAGACCACGTCTTCGGGAGCCACGTCGTCGACGTATTCAAGTTTGTAGGCCAAGCCAGAGCAACCGGTGGTTTTGACGCCCAGACGCACACCCACGCCCTTGCCGCGTTTGGTGATGTAGCGCGACACGTGCCGCGCTGCAGCTTCTGTGAGTGAGATGGCCATGTGTGTTTCTCGCAAGCTGCAGGGTTAGACCGCTGCGTGTTTTTTCTTGTAGTCTTCAACGGCCGCTTTGATAGCGTCTTCGGCCAAGATGGAGCAGTGAATTTTGACAGGTGGCAAGGCCAACTCTTCGGCAATTTCACTATTCTTCAAAGCTGCCGCTTGGTCCAATGTTTTGCCTTTGACCCACTCAGTTACGAGTGAGCTAGAGGCAATGGCAGAGCCACAACCGTAGGTTTTAAAACGTGCATCTTCAATCACGCCCGTAACGGGGTTGACCTTGATTTGCAATTTCATGACGTCGCCGCAAGCGGGCGCGCCCACCATGCCGGTGCCCACATCTTCGTCGCCCTTTTCAAAGGAGCCCACGTTGCGGGGATTTTCGTAATGATCAACAACTTTTTCACTGTAAGCCATGGTGATACTTTCTTAATTCTTCGGTTCAATGTTAGTGGGCAGCCCACTGAATGGTGCTCAGGTCAATGCCTTCTTTGTACATGTCCCACAAGGGGCTGAGGTCGCGCAGCTTGGCCACGTTGGCTTTGATGGTGTCAATGGCGTAGTCAATTTCGGCTTCGGTGGTCCAACGGCCCATGGTCATTCGCAAGCTGCTGTGGGCCAATTCGTCGCTGCGGCCCAAGGCGCGCAATACATAGCTAGGCTCAAGACTGGCAGAGGTACAAGCCGAGCCCGAAGACACAGCCAAACCTTTGATGCCCATGATGAGCGACTCGCCCTCAACATAGTTGAAACTCATGTTGATGTTGTGCGGTACGCGCTTTGTGGGGTGGCCATTTAAAAACACTTGCTCAACGTCTTTCAAACCATTGAAGAGTCGCTGTTGCAGCGCTTTGACTTTGGCAATGTCTTGGTCCATTTCGAGGCGCGCAATGCGGAAGGCCTCGCCCATGCCCACAATTTGGTGCGTGGGCAAAGAGCCAGAACGCATGCCACGCTCGTGGCCGCCACCGTGCATTTGTGCTTCTAGGCGCACGCGAGGTTTGCGGCTAACGTACAAAGCGCCAATGCCTTTAGGGCCATACGTTTTGTGAGCGGTTAAGCTCATCAAATCGACCGGCAAGGTGCTGAGGTCAATGTGAAATTTGCCAGTGGCCTGCGCGGCATCGACGTGAAAGATGATGCCCTTCTCGCGGCAAATGGTGCCAATGGCAGGGATGTCTTGAATGACGCCAATTTCGTTGTTGACGAACATGACGCTGACCAAAATGGTATCGGGGCGCAAAGCTGCCTTGAAAACATCAAGGTTGAGCAAGCCGTCTTCTTGGACATCTAGGTAAGTCACTTCAAAGCCTTGGCGCTCAAGTTCGCGCATGGTGTCGAGCACCGCTTTGTGTTCTGTTTTAACCGTAATGAGGTGCTTGCCGCGGCTTTTGTAAAACTGTGCTGCGCCCTTCAAGGCCAGGTTGTTGGATTCGGTAGCACCGCTGGTCCAGACAATTTCACGGGGGTCGGCACCGATGAGATCGGCCACATCGACGCGGGCTTTTTCGACAGCCGCTTCGGCTTCCCAGCCCCAAGCGTGGCTGCGTGATGCGGGGTTGCCAAAGTGCTCGCGTAACCAAGGGATCATGGCATCGACCACGCGCGGGTCACAGGGATTGGTGGCGCTGTAGTCGAGGTAAATAGGAAAGTGAGGGGTAGAGTTCATGCTTGAAAACTTCTCAAGATTTAACAAAGGTGTTGCCCAAAGCAAACACCGAATTGGGTGCGTTGATGCGGATGCTCTGTGACACCGGCATGGCAGAAATGGCGCGCTTGATGGCGGGCTTGTCTTCAATGGTGTGACCCGCCGCCAATTGGTCGTCCACCAATTTTTGCAAATTGACAGAGTCTAAAAACTCCACCATGCGTGAGTTCAAAGCGGACCACAAATCGTGGGTCATGCAACGGCCATTGCTACCGTGGCAGTTTTCTTTGCCACCACAGTGGGTGGCATCGATGGGCTCGTCGACCGACAAAATGATATCGGCCACGGTAATGTCAGATGCTTTTTTGGCCAAGGTGTAGCCACCGCCAGGACCCCGAGTGGACTCTACCAATTGGTGACGGCGCAGTTTGCCAAACAATTGCTCTAAGTAAGAAAGGGAAATTTCTTGCCTTTGGCTGATGGCAGCTAAGGTAACGGGGCCGGAATGGTGTCGCAGGGCCAAATCGATCATGGCTGTGACCGCAAATCGACCTTTGGTGGTAAGACGCATGGCAATTTCCTAGATGGTTGACTAATTTGCTCGACTATAGCAGAACTTGACCAGATTAGTAGGGATACGAATTAAAGGTCTTTATGCCTTGAGCACCACCACGTTGTCGGTACCCGGCGCCCCAAAGGCCTGGGCCTTGAGCATTTGAAGTTGGTCCCGAACCTGAGCGGCTTTCTCGAAATCGAGATTTTTGGCGTGTTCCATCATCTGTTTTTCTAGCTGCTTGATGGCTTTGGACACATCTTTCTCGCTCATGTCCTCTACCTTGGCCCGCTGCACGGCTTCTTTTTCTAAGCGATCAGCTTCCTTACCAGCCTTCTCGCTGTAAACCCCATCTATGAGGTCGCGCACTTCTTTGACAATGCTGCGCGGCGTAATACCCATTGCCAAGTTATGGGCCACTTGCTTGGTACGACGGCGTTCGGTTTCACCGATGGCTTTTTTCATGGACTCGGTCATGCGGTCGGCATACAAGATGGCGCGACCGTGCAGGTTGCGTGCCGCACGGCCAATGGTTTGAATGAGACTTCGCTCAGACCTTAAGAAACCTTCTTTGTCGGCGTCCAAAATGGCCACCAGAGACACCTCTGGAATGTCCAAGCCTTCGCGCAACAAGTTGATGCCCACCAGCACATCAAAGGCACCTAAGCGCAAATCTCGCAAAATTTCAACGCGCTCTACCGTGTCAATGTCGGAGTGTAAGTAGCGAACTTTCACACCGTTGTCAGACAGGTAGTCGGTAAGCTGTTCGGCCATGCGTTTGGTCAGCGTGGTGATGAGCACGCGCTCGTGTTTTTCTGCACGAATTCGAATTTCTTGCAGCACATCGTCCACTTGGTGAATGGCGGGGCGCACTTCCACTTCAGGGTCAACCAACCCTGTAGGCCTCACCACCTGCTCGACCACTTTGCCTGCATGCGTTTTTTCGTAATCGGCGGGGGTGGCCGACACAAAAACGCATTGGCGCATTTTGGTTTCAAACTCTTCAAATTTAAGCGGTCTGTTGTCTAAGGCACTGGGCAAACGAAAGCCGTATTCCACCAGTGTGGTTTTGCGCGCACGGTCACCGTTGTACATGGCATTCAGTTGGCCAATCATTTGATGGCTTTCGTCCAAGAACATCAAAGAATCTTGGGGCATGTAGTCGGTCAAGGTGCTAGGCGCAGCGCCTGGTGCAGCACCGGACAAATGACGTGTGTAGTTTTCAATGCCTTTGCAGTGCCCTACTTCGCTGAGCATTTCCAAATCAAATCGAGTGCGTTGCTCAAGCCGCTGAGCTTCTACCAACTTACCCATGCCGACCAACTCTTTAAGTCGCTCTGACAACTCGACTTTGATGGTTTCAACGGCCGCCAAAACTTTGTCGCGCGGTGTGACGTAATGGCTGGAAGGATAGACCGTGAAACGCGGGATTTTTTGACGAATGCGACCTGTGAGTGGATCGAACAATTGCAGGCTTTCAACTTCGTCATCAAACAATTCAATGCGCACTGCAAGTTCAGAATGTTCTGCAGGAAACACATCGATGGTGTCGCCTCTGACGCGGAACTTGCCGCGGCTAAAGTCTTGGTCATTGCGTTGGTACTGCATGCGAATGAGTTGCGAGATCACATCGCGCTGACCTGCTTTGTCGCCGGTGCGCAAAGTCATGATCATGCGGTGATAACTCTCGGGCTCACCAATGCCGTAAATAGCCGAGACCGTGGCCACAATGACTACGTCGCGGCGCTCCATCAAGCTCTTGGTACATGACAAACGCATCTGCTCAATGTGTTCGTTGATGGCGGAGTCTTTTTCAATGAACAAGTCGCGTTGTGGCACATAGGCCTCAGGCTGGTAGTAGTCGTAATAACTGACAAAATACTCCACCGCATTTTTAGGAAAAAACTCTCTGAATTCTGAGTACAACTGCGCGGCCAATGTTTTGTTGGGTGCAAACACAATGGCCGGTTTGCCCATTTGCGCAATCACATTGGCCATGGTGAAGGTCTTGCCCGAGCCCGTTACGCCCAACAAAGTTTGAAACACTTCGCCATCGTTCAGACCTTCCACCAACTCAACAATGGCGGTGGGTTGATCGCCTGCTGGCGGATAAGGCTGGTACAACTCAAAGGGCGAGCCTTCGTAGTGCACAAACTTGCCTTCGGGGGCAACATATGGAACCGCCTCGATAGGGGCTTCAGAGGAGACTGGGAATACGGCCATGGAACTTCGTGAGATGTGTCAATTGAGGGCAAAAATGGGGGAAAGAGCCGTTAAAATTAGGTGCAACCCTAAAGACTAACCTAGGTTTTGGGTTTCTGCCAGCCAGAAACTGCTTTTACAACCTCCCACAAGGACTTTTTCATGTCTCTGTTTACCGCCGTCGAAATGGCCCCCCGCGACCCCATCTTGGGTTTGAACGAACAATTTGCCGCCGACACCAACCCCAACAAAGTGAACTTGGGTGTGGGCGTTTATTTCGACGACAACGGCAAACTTCCCCTTCTAGAGTGTGTTCAATCTGCCGAAAAAGCCATGATGGACAAGCCCTCAGCCCGTGGCTATTTGCCCATCGACGGCATTGCTGCTTACGATGCTGCGGTTAAAAGCCTGGTGTTTGGTGCTGACAGCGAGCCCGTCACGTCTGGCCGCGTGGCCACAGTGCAAGGCATTGGTGGCACAGGCGGACTCAAAATTGGTGCCGACTTCTTGAAAAAAATCAGCCCCAACGCCAAGGTCATGATTTCTGACCCTAGCTGGGAAAACCACCGCGCCTTGTTTACCAACGCCGGCTTTCAAGTTGACAGCTATGCCTACTACGATGCCGAAAAACGCGGCGTCAACTTTGATGGCATGTTGGCCAGCTTGAACGCAGCAGCAGCAGGCACCATTGTGGTTTTGCACGCTTGCTGCCACAACCCTACGGGCTATGACATTACAGCTGCCCAATGGGACCAAGTGATTGCAGTGGTCAAGGCCAAAAGCCTCACGCCATTTTTAGACATGGCCTACCAAGGCTTTGGCCATGGCATTCAAGAAGACGGCGCCGTCATTGGCAAGTTTGTGGCAGCTGGCCTCAACTTCTTGGTGTCCACTTCTTTCTCTAAGAGCTTCAGCTTGTATGGCGAGCGCGTGGGTGCTTTGTCTGTGGTTTGCATCGACAAAGAAGAATGCGGACGCGTACTCAGCCAGCTCAAAATTGTGATACGCACCAACTATTCCAACCCACCTATTCACGGCGGTGCTGTGGTGGCTGCCGTGTTGGCCAACCCTGAGTGGCGCGCCACTTGGGAAAATGAGCTGACCGAAATGCGGGTTCGCATCAAGGCCATGCGCCAAAAGCTGGTCGATGGCCTCAAAGCAGCTGGTGTGAAGCAAGACATGAGCTTTATTACCACCCAAATTGGCATGTTCAGCTATTCAGGCCTTAACAAAGACCAAATGGTGCGTCTACGCTCTGAATTTGGCGTCTATGGCACTGACACAGGCCGCATGTGCGTGGCCGCCCTGAACACCAAAAACATTGATTATGTATGCCAGGCCATTGCCAAAGTTGTCTAAATTTAAAGACACGGTATCGGGAGTTGGTGTCACTTATGTGAATTAAATTAGGTGCGCGACTCCACTTTGTTGTCACCACAACTGCTATATTGCTGCAGTGCAATAAATTAAGGGGTTTCAAGCCATGCTTTACCAAATCTACGAAACTCAACGCTCTGTGATGGAGCCTTTTGCAGACTTGGCCCATACCGCCGCCAAGATGTACAGCAATCCGCTGAATCCCTTTGGCCAATCGCAATTCGCACACCGCGTGTCGGCAGGCTATGAACTGATGCACCGCTTGGGCAAAGATTATGTCAAGCCAGAGTTTGGCATTCACACTGTGCAAGTTGGCAAAGTCGATATAGCCATTCATGAGCGCATTGAAATTGACAAACCATTTTGCGAGCTGCGCAGATTTAAACGCTTCACCGACGACGCTGCCACTTTGACTGGGCTGAAGGGTCAGCCCACTGTGCTCATTGTGGCGCCTTTGTCAGGCCACTACGCCACCCTGCTGCGCGACACCGTGAAGACCATGCTGAAAGATCACAAGGTTTACATCACCGATTGGAAAAACGCTCGCCTGGTGCCTTTAACTGAGGGTGAATTTCACCTTGATGATTATGTGAACTATGTTCAAGAGTTCATTCGGCATTTGCAAGGCAAATACGGCAATTGCCATGTGATCAGCGTCTGCCAACCCACGGTACCCGTGTTGGCTGCTGTGTCACTCATGGCATCACGCGGCGAGACCACACCTTTGACGATGACCATGATGGGCGGACCCATTGATGCGCGCAAGTCGCCAACAGCTGTCAACAATTTGGCAATGAACAAAAGCTTTGAGTGGTTTGAAAACAATGTGATTTACAAAGTGCCCGGCAACTTCCCAGGTGCTGGACGCCGCGTGTATCCTGGCTTCTTGCAGCACACCGGTTTTGTGGCCATGAATCCCGATCGACATGCGTCTAGCCATTACGATTACTTCAAAGACCTGATCAAGGGCGACGACGCCAGCACAGAAGCGCACCGCAAGTTCTACGACGAGTACAACGCTGTGCTCGACATGGACGCTGATTACTATTTGGAAACCATCAAAACAGTTTTCCAAGACTACAGTTTGGTGCATGGCACTTGGAACGTTAAAAACGCCCAAGGCAAAAACGAATTGGTGCGTCCGCAAGACATCAGCACCACCGCCATGTTGACGGTTGAGGGCGAGTTGGACGACATATCTGGTTCGGGTCAAACCGCAGCTGCACATGGCTTGTGCAGCAACATCAAACCAGCCAATCGCCAGCATTTAGAAGTGGTAGGTGCAGGTCACTACGGTATTTTCAGTGGCCGTCGTTGGCGCGAAACGGTTTACCCCGCAGTGGTTAAATTCATTTTGGCGCACAACCATTTGGGTACAAAGAAAAAAGCGGCTCCGAAAACGACTGCTAAAACTGCCGTCAAAGCTGCGCCTAAAGCACCTGCACGTAAAAAGTGATCGCACTGGCTGAACGCATCAACGATGCGCTGCCCCAAACGCAGTGCACCCGCTGCGGCTTTCCCGATTGCAAGGCCTACGCACAGGCCATTGCGCAAGACAACGCCCCTATCAATCAATGCCCTCCTGGGGGCCTTGAGGGCGTTGCCGTTTTGTCCAAAATCACTGGACGCCCCTCGCTACCCCTCAATCCTGACAACGGCACCGAAGGGCCCATGACGGTGGCCGTCATTGACGAGGCATGGTGCATTGGCTGCACGCTGTGCCTCAAGGTCTGTCCTACCGATGCCATCTTGGGTAGCAACAAGGTCATGCACACGGTCATTGAAGCTGCATGCACTGGTTGTGATTTGTGTTTGCCTGTTTGCCCAGTCGATTGCATTGAGATGGTTCCGATTTCAAACGAGCGCACTGGTTGGTCGGCTTGGTCTCCTGAGTTGGCACAAAAAGCTCGCAAGCGCTATGAAGCCAGACAATTGCGAGTTCTAGCAGAACCAACCGAAGAAGACACGGAAAAAATTAGCAAGCAAGCCATCATTGAAGCGGCCTTGGCCAAAGCCAAAGCACGGCAGAAGTCTTAAGTATCTTTAGGCGTATTGCGCGGCCAAGGCGCTAAACGCTTTGACCACTTCTTCGGGTGCTTGTACCAGTTCAATTAGCACGCCTTCACCGCCGATGGGCAGTTCTTCGCTGCCCTTGGGGTGAATGAAGCAAATGTCAAAGCCTGCAGCGCCCTTGCGAATGCCGCCCGGCGCAAATCGAACGCCTTGCAGGCTCAGCCACTCAACAGCCACTGGTAAATTGTCAATCCACAAACCCACATGGTTCAAGGGCGTGTTTTGAACTGCCGGTTTCTTGTCTAGGTCCAAGGGCTGCATCAAATCCACTTCAACCTTGAAAGGGCCCACGCCCATGGCGCAAATGTCTTCGTCAACATTCTCACGGTCGCTTTTGTAAGTGCCTGTCAAATCAAGGCCAAGCATGTCGATCCAGAGTGTTTGCAATTTGCGCTTATCAAGGCCACCAATGGCGATTTGTTGAATACCCAATACCTTAAAGGGGCGAGTGATAAGGCTCATGCTTCAAACTCCACAATCACTTGGTCTACTGTGAGTGAATCTCCTTGAGAGGCCATGATTTTTTTTACCACACCATCGTGCGCGGCAAACAAAATATTTTCCATCTTCATGGCTTCAATCACAGCCACGCGTTCGCCAGCTTGAACCTTTTGCCCAGCCGTTACGGCAACGTTGACCAACAAGCCTGGCATAGGTGACAACACGAACCGACTCATGTCGGGCGGTGTTTTGAAGGGCATCATTTGATGCAACTCAGCCATGCGCGGCGAAACGACAAGCGCTTCAATGCGGGTGCCGTTGTGTTGAACTTGCAAAGCCAAAGGATTTTTAGGTGTGCCACGCTTAACCTGAGCCGTAAATGGCTTGCCATTGACCGTGCCGCTAATTCGCACATCGTTCAGGCGCGAATGACTCTCAATAATGTAGTGGTTCTCACCCACCTTGATGATGGCTTTGCCGCTCTGACCGCGAAACTCGTCCACATGCACAGGGATGTAACGGTTTTCACCTTTGGTACCTAGCACCACCACGCTGTAGTCATGGCCAATTTGCACATCGTAACCAGGCAGTTGACCGCTCAGGTTGGCAGCACGTTCGCGTGATTTACGCCGAACAAATGCCGCCAAGGCGACCAAGAAATCGGGGTCATGGTGCGGCACGTCTTCAGCACGAAAACCATGCGCATAGTTTTCTGCAATGAAGCCCGTGTTGAAGTCGCCAGACACAAACTTAGGATGAGCTAACAAAGCCGCTTGAAAAGGAATGTTGGAGCTGATGCCGCGAATCACAAAACCATTGAGTGCTTCACGCATTTTGGCAATGGCGTCATTCCGGTCTGTGCCATGCACAATGAGCTTGGCAATCATGGAGTCGTAGAACATGGGAATCTCACCGCCATCTTGCACCCCCGTGTCTACACGCACACCCAGCAAGTCTTGGGTGTTGGACTGAAACATGGTTTGCACGGGCGTTTGAAAGCGCACCAATCGACCTGTAGAAGGCAAGAAATTGCGGAAAGGATCTTCTGCATTGATACGGCACTCAATGGCCCAACCGTTGCGCTTAACATCGGCTTGCGTGATCGGCAACTTTTCGCCATTGGCCACACGGATCATCATCTCCACCAAGTCGATGCCCGTGATGGCCTCTGTCACGGGGTGCTCTACTTGCAAGCGGGTGTTCATTTCTAGGAAGTAGAAACTTTGGTCTTTGCCCACCACAAACTCAACTGTGCCGGCAGATTGGTACTGCACCGCTTTGGCCAAGGCCACGGCTTGCTCGCCCATCGCAACGCGCGTGGCATCGGTGATAAAAGGCGATGGTGCTTCTTCAATGACCTTTTGGTGACGGCGTTGAATAGAGCACTCACGCTCGTTCAAATAAATCACGTTGCCATGGCTGTCGCCCAAGACTTGAATTTCAATATGCCTTGGTTCCTCTACAAATTTTTCAATGAACACGCGATCATCGCCAAACGAGTTAAGGGCTTCGTTTTTGCAGGACGTAAAACCTTCAAAGGCTTCTTTGTCGTTGGCTGCCACGCGCAGGCCTTTGCCACCGCCGCCTGCAGAGGCTTTGATCATGACGGGGTAGCCTATGCCTTTGGCAATTTCGACCGCGGCTTCTGCTGATTCAATGGCATCGTTGTAACCAGGAATGGTGTTGACCTTGGCTTCGTTGGCCAACTTCTTAGACGCAATTTTGTCGCCCATGGCGGCAATGGAAAAGTGACGTGGGCCGATGAAGGCAATGCCCTCGTCTTCACAGCGTTTAGAAAATGCTTCGTTTTCAGACAAGAATCCGTAGCCTGGGTGAATGGCTTGTGCGCCTGTAGCTTTGGCCGCGGCAATGATTTTGTCGGCCACCAGATAAGACTCGCGCGATGGCGCTGGGCCAATCAGCACAGCTTCGTCGGCCAGCAATACATGACGGGCTTCTTTGTCGGCTTCAGAGTAAACGGCAACGGTGGCGATGCCCATTTTCTTGGCGGTGGCAATGACGCGGCATGCAATTTCACCGCGGTTGGCTATCAAAATTTTGGTAAACATATTTTTTTTCCTAATGGCGTTTTAGATCAAGCGTTGTCGGTCATTGCGCTTAAAGCGGAATGTTGCCGTGCTTGCGCCATGGGTTTTCAACCTTCTTGTCTTTCAACATGACCAACGAGCGGCAGATGCGTTTTCGTGTTTCGCTAGGTTGAATGACGTCATCAATAAAGCCGCGTGCCCCCGCTACAAAGGGGTTGGCAAAACGGTCTTTGTATTCGGCTTCGCGTGCAGCCAATTTCACAGGATCGTTTTTGTCATCGCGGAAAATAATTTCTACCGCACCCTTAGCACCCATTACCGCAATTTCTGCGTTGGGCCAGGCAAAGTTCACGTCGCCTCTGAGGTGCTTAGAGGCCATCACGTCATAAGCACCGCCATAGGCTTTGCGAGTAATGACCGTGATTTTAGGCACTGTGCACTCTGCGTAGGCGTATAGCAATTTGGCACCATGCTTGATGATGCCGCCGTATTCTTGCGACGTGCCAGGCATGAAACCAGGCACGTCTACAAAAGTGATGACTGGAATACTGAAGGCATCGCAGAAGCGCACAAAACGGGCCGCTTTGATCGAACTCTTAATGTCCAAGCAACCCGCCAACACCAAAGGTTGATTGGCCACAATGCCCACTGTTTGGCCGGCCATGCGGGCAAAACCAATCAGCATGTTTTTGGCATAGTCGGGCTGCAGCTCGAAGAAGTCACCGTCGTCTACGGTCTTCAAAATAAGCTCTTTCATGTCGTAGGCTTGGTTGGCGTTCAAAGGCACCAAAGTGTTCAAGCTTTGGTCCAGCCTGTCGGTGGGGTCGCCACTGGCGCGCATCGGCGATTTTTCGCGGTTGTTCAGTGGCAGGTAGTTGTACAAACGACGCAACATGAGCAATGCTTCTACGTCGTTCTCAAAGGCCATGTCGGCCACACCGCTCTTGGTGGTGTGCGTTAATGCGCCGCCCAATTCTTCAGCGGTCACTTCTTCATGCGTCACTGTCTTCACCACTTCAGGGCCTGTGACAAACATGTAGGAGCTGTCTTTCACCATGAAAATAAAGTCAGTCATGGCGGGTGAATACACAGCGCCGCCCGCCGAGGGGCCCATGATCATGCTAATTTGAGGAATGACACCACTGGCCATGGCATTGCGCTGAAACACTTCGGCATAGCCCCCCAAAGAAGCAACGCCCTCTTGAATGCGAGCACCTCCCGAGTCGTTCAAGCCAATCACAGGGGCACCCACCTTCATGGCTTGGTCCATGATTTTGCAAATTTTCTCGGCATGCGATTCAGACAAAGCGCCACCAAATACCGTGAAGTCTTGGCTGTACACAAATACCAAACGGCCGTTGATCATGCCGTAGCCGGTGACCACACCATCACCCGGAATTTTGTTGTCTTGCATGCCAAAGTCGGTGCAGCGGTGCTCCACAAACATATCCCATTCTTCGAAGGTACCTTCATCTAACAAAACTTCTAAGCGCTCGCGCGCTGTAAGCTTGCCCTTGGCATGTTGTGCATCAATGCGTTTTTGCCCACCACCCATGCGTGCAGCTGCGCGTTTTTGTTCAAGTTGTTGAATGATGTCTTGCATGATTTACTCGCTTCAATACGGATAGTTCAATTTTTTGGAAAGCCAGTCGCTTGATAAGCGGCTAGCAATTGTCTGGCTGCAGTGGAGGCTGGAACTTGGCCTGTGATGACCTTCTGCATGAGTTCAGGCAGAAGAGCTTTGACACTGGCTTGACCGCGGAAGTTTTGTTTCAGGCCTGCATCGATGCGCTCCCACATCCACGACTGGGCTTGCCCTTGTCTGCGCTGCTCAAACTTTTGCTTGGCTTGTTGCAAACGCTTGAATTTCAAAACGCGGAGCCAAAAGTTGTCGACGCCTTGGTTTAAAAGTGCGCTAATTTGAATAACTTCTGGATGCCAAATTTCTTCGTCGAAATGGGCATGGTCTGGGTGGCCGTGCATTCCTAGTAAGCGCAAGGCGCTTGTAATTTGTGCTTCTGCGCGTGTGGCAGCAGAGGCATCAATATCGGCTTTGTTAATGACCACCAAATCTGCCAGCTCCATCACGCCTTTTTTAATGGCTTGCAAATCGTCACCTGCATTGGGAAGTTGCATGAGCACAAACATGTCGGTCATGTTGGCCACGGCGGTTTCGCTTTGACCCACACCCACTGTTTCTACAATGACCACGTCGTAGCCTGCGGCCTCGCACACCAACATGGCTTCGCGTGTTTTTTCGGCCACGCCACCCAAAGTGCCGCTGGAGGGGCTAGGTCGGATGAAGGCTTTGTCGTGAACACTGAGGTGTTCCATGCGGGTTTTGTCACCCAAGATAGAACCGCCAGACACAGTCGATGAAGGATCGATGGCGAGCACCGCCACACGATGACCTTGTGCGATTAAGAAAAGTCCCAGCGCTTCAATGAAAGTTGACTTGCCCACGCCAGGCACACCGCTGATGCCTAAACGAAATGATTTGCCTGAATGCGGTAACAGCCCAGTGAGCAATTCATCGGCCTGCAGACGATCTGCCGGCAGTGTCGATTCAAGCAAGGTAATGGACTTGGCCATGGCGCGGCGTTGAACCGCAGGTTCGCCCTGCAAAACACCCTGCATGAGGTCTTGCGAATTCAACCTAAAGCCTTCTTAATTTGCTCCAGCACATCTTTGGCGCTGGCAGGAATGGGAGTGCCTGGGCCGTAGATGCCCTTCACGCCCGCTTCGTACAAAAAGTCATAATCTTGGCGTGGAATGACGCCGCCTACAAACACAATGATGTCGTCTGCGCCCTGCTTCTTCAGTTCTTCAATGATGGCTGGCACCAAAGTTTTGTGACCCGCCGCCAAGGTAGACACACCCACCGCATGCACATCGTTTTCAATGGCTTGGCGCGCGCATTCTTCTGGCGTTTGGAACAAGGGGCCCATGTCCACATCAAAGCCCAAATCGGCAAAGGCCGTGGCCACCACTTTGGCACCACGGTCGTGACCGTCTTGACCCAGCTTGCTGATCATCACGCGAGGACGGCGACCCTTGGCATCGGCAAAGTCGTTGATTTCTTTTTTGAGTTGGTCCCAGCCCTCTGCTGAGTCGTAAGCTGCTGCGTACACGCCGGTCACCTTTTGAGTATCGGCGCGGTGGCGCCCAAAAACTTTTTCCAATGCGTCGGACACCTCACCCACGGTGGCGCGCAATCGAATGGCTTGAATGCTGAGTTCTAGCAAATTGCCTTGACCGCTTTCGGCGGAGGCAGTGAGTGCGTCTAATGCGGCTTGAACTTTGGCAGTGTCGCGAGTTTCGCGAATATTCTTCAGCCGTTCAATTTGGCCATCGCGCACTCTCACGTTGTCAATGGCCAAAATATCAATCGGGTCTTCTTTGGCCAGCTTGTATTTGTTCACGCCCACAATCACGTCTTTGCCAGAGTCAATGCGCGCTTGCTTTTCTGCGGCGGCCGCTTCAATTTTGAGCTTGGCCCAGCCGCTGTCTACGGCCTTGGTCATGCCGCCCATGGCTTCGACTTCTTCAATGATGGCCCAAGCTTTGTCGGCCATTTCTTGCGTCAGCGATTCCATCATGTAGCTACCAGCCCAAGGATCGATCACATTGGCAATGTGCGTCTCTTCTTGAATGATCAGCTGTGTGTTGCGGGCAATGCGCGAGCTGAATTCAGTGGGCAATGCAATGGCTTCGTCAAAGCTGTTGGTGTGCAAAGATTGCGTGCCACCAAACACCGCGGCCATGGCTTCAATGGTAGTGCGCACCACGTTGTTGTAGGGGTCTTGCTCGGTGAGCGACCAGCCCGAAGTTTGGCTGTGTGTGCGCAGCATGAGGCTTTTGGGGCTCTTGGCGTCGAAGCCCTTCATGATGCGGCACCACAACAAGCGCGCGGCACGCATCTTGGCAATTTCTAAATAGAAATTCATGCCTACTGCCCAGAAGAATGACAGACGACCGGCAAAGCCGTCGACATCCATGCCCTTGGCAATGGCTGTTTTGACATACTCTTTGCCGTCGGCCAAAGTGAAAGCCATTTCAAGAGCTTGATTGGCACCGGCCTCTTGCATGTGATAGCCCGAAATGGAAATGGAGTTGAACTTCGGCATGTGTTGGGCCGTGTACTCAATGATGTCGCCAATGATTTTCATCGACGGCTCGGGTGGGTAAATGTAGGTGTTGCGCACCATGAACTCTTTCAGAATGTCGTTCTGAATGGTTCCCGACAATTTGTCTTGGCTCACGCCCTGCTCTTCTGCTGCCACCACATAACCTGCCAACACAGGCAATACCGCGCCGTTCATGGTCATGGACACAGACACCTTGTCTAAAGGAATCTGGTCAAACAAAATCTTCATGTCTTCAACAGAGTCGATGGCTACGCCGGCTTTGCCCACGTCGCCTGTGACGCGGGGATGGTCGGAGTCATAGCCGCGATGTGTAGCCAAGTCGAAGGCCACTGACACACCTTGACCGCCGGCGGCCAAAGCTTTGCGATAAAAGGCGTTGGACTCTTCAGCGGTAGAGAAACCGGCGTATTGGCGAATGGTCCAAGGGCGCACCGAGTACATGGTGGCTTGC
>Ga0214919_10003995_pt1 | contig 21789 bp, 29 predicted proteins | sample LL1503_MetaG_FD_177994 | JGI IMG/M metagenome (GOLD analysis project Ga0214919, IMG submission 177994) | Freshwater microbial communities from Lake Lanier, Atlanta, Georgia, United States - LL-1503 | ecosystem: Environmental > Aquatic > Freshwater > Lake | place: USA: Georgia | collected... | reverse complement strand
AAATTGCGGGACCACTTGGATGCATTGCAAAGCCGCTGCCACTACTTGGACTTGACACTTGACACCATGCGTGACAAGGTCCTGCGTATCAAGCAGATTGCCAAGGACGGCGTGTTGTTCCAGGACTACGACTTTGAAGAGTGTGTGCAAGACGAGATCATTGACTTCATGAACGATAATCAAACTCGCCTGCGTGAGATGAGTTTGCGTATGGCTCTTAAGATTGCAGACTTGCGCAAGATGTCAGTGTTGAACTGGAAGCGCCTGGCAGAGACCACTGTTATGAAACCCGCAGGAGCCTAACATGTATGAAATATGGGAAGGCGACTTATACTTGTATTCGGTAGATACTGAGTACGAAGCAGATGAACAACGTGAAGCAGGCTTCACAGTTAAATGTTTAGAATACTACGGAGCGTGACATGGAAAAATTTGCAGTGTTTGTTGGTGCAATTGTGATTGCCATTGTGGGAGTTCTATTACTGAGTTTCTTACTGAGCTGGCCAGTGTACATGCTGTGGAATGGTTGTTTAGTTGATGCAGTGCCTTCTGTTAAAGAAGTTACCTGGTTGCAGGCCTGGGGCATCACTATCTTGTGTGGCTTCTTGTTTAAGACATCAGTCAACTCAAAAGATTAACCCTCCAAGGTTATCCCGGGCATTGGTTGGCTCCGGCCCGGGCTTTGTGGCAGGTACCCGTAAAACGGTACCTGTCTTTTTGGCCAATAAATACTACATGCAAATAGTGTTCTCAGACAATGCCTCATTGGAGATGTTGTTACATTCGACTCCGCTTACTGAGTATTATCAAAAAACATACAAACATCTGCAACATGTTTCTATTCCTTTTCGTGAGTGGGATGCTCCTTGGTATCTGTCCAGGATTGGATATGAAGGACTAATTGATCAATTAGTCCTCATTGCAAAAAAGATCAACATCGACATTGACCGGGCGCAGTGCCTGTTACGCAACCAAAATTATTTCAACCACGTTCATGAAATTTATGAACAACAGTATGATGGTAATCCAGTGTGGTTAGATTTTCATGAACATATTCATATGTGTGAAAAATTTCATGAACCAAAACAAAAAATCCTACAAATTGATTACAGAGAAAAAGCCGGCATGTTGGAAAAATCATTTGACCATAATTGGCTGAATCTTGCGACTACAAAAATCAATGCAGGAGATGTGTTTGTGGAGTGGGCAGAATTGGGGAAAAATCCCTATTACTATTGGCACAACAATGAGTCAACTGATATTACTCGCATGTGTGAATTGATCAAACCTTGGCTAAAACTTAAACCTGCATTGAAGATTGCAATGGAAGATGTTGACAAGTTAGAACATATTCGTGTGTCTGAATTTGAACACTGGTGGGACCAACACAATGCACCTTGGTGCAAGCATTATGGAATTGCTTCTTGGACTACTGCTGATATTTTTTCTGCTATTGTGATTGGGCGAGTGCCAGAATATCAACTGGTTGCTCAACAACTTGAAAACAATCAACATCCAATCCGGGTCAAACTTTGACGTTGTGTGACTAAACGGTTGAAGTAGTTTTGACTTTTTGTAGCAATAAGTATATACTGCTACAATGAAACGATGCACTATACAGATCCGAGATGAAGTAAACATCAAGCTAGAGGGCATCGACTTAGATGTACGCAAGGCCTTGGTCAATGCGTTCAAATATGATGTGCCTTATGCAAGGTACTTGCCAGCAGTAAGACTGGGAAGGTGGGATGGCAAAGTAAGCTACTTCCAACTGGGTGGTAGCACATACACCAATCTTTTGCCAGAGATCATGCCCATCCTAGAACGTTACAACTACAACATTGAGCTGGATGATCAGAGAGAATACTCCACCACATTTGAGTTTGCACAAGTTACAGAACAAACATTTGCACACAAGACTTGGCCCAAGGGGCATCCTGCAGAAGGGCAGTCTATCATGTTGCGTGACTACCAAGTGGAGATTGTGAACAACTTTTTGACCAATCCACAGTGCATACAGGAAGTGGCCACAGGCGCGGGCAAGACAATTATGACAGCAGCCTTGAGTGCCAGCATAGAGCCATATGGTAGGTCCATTGTGATTGTGCCCAACAAGAGTCTGGTCACACAAACTGAAAAGGACTATGTGAATCTTGGATTGGATGTGGGCGTTTACTTTGGCGACAGAAAAGAACATGGTCGTACACATACCATCTGCACTTGGCAGAGTTTGAACATACTGTTAAAGAATACCAAGGCAGGTGTGGGCGAGGCAACCATACAGGACTTTATTGAAGATGTGGTGTGTGTGATGGTAGACGAAGTGCATATGGCCAAGGCGGATGCACTCAAGACCCTGCTGACCAGCGTGATGGCAAGAGTGCCAATTCGATGGGGTTTGACCGGTACTGTGCCCAAAGAAAAGTTTGAAAGCCAAGCCCTGTTGGTAAGCCTGGGTCCAGTGATTAGCAAGTTATCTGCAAATGAATTACAACAGCAAGGGGTGCTGGCGCAGTGCCATGTGAACATTGTGCAGTTACAGGATCACGTTGAGTATTCAAACTACCAAAGCGAGCTTAAATACCTGTTGGAAGAGTCAGGCAGACTGGATGCCATGGCCGAACTCATACGCCATGTAAACGAAACAGGCAACACTCTGGTACTGGTAGATCGCACTGAATGCGGTCGTCAACTGGTAGAGCGACTGGGCGAACGTGCTGTGTTTGTGTCGGGCGCTACCAAAGCAAAGGACAGACAAGACGAATATGATGAAGTGGCGGACAGCACTGATAAGATTATTGTGGCTACCTATGGTGTTGCCGCTGTGGGTATTAATATCCCTAGGATTTTTAATTTGGTTCTTGTGGAACCCGGGAAAAGTTTTGTCCGCGTTATCCAAAGCATTGGACGCGGGATAAGAAAAGCAGAAGACAAAGACCATGTTCAAATCTGGGACATAACGTCAACTTGTAAATTTGCCAAACGTCACTTGACCAAGCGCAAACAGTTTTACAAAGAAGCCAACTATCCGTTTACTCAAGAAAAACTTGAGTGGATGAAGATCAAATGAAAAAATTTTTTAGTTTAGGCGACAGTTTTATGACCACTGACTGTCCTGATGACGGCATTATCAGTTTTAGTGAACTGTACGCTAGGCGTAGAAACTTTACCCACGTGAGTTTGGCTAGGCCTGGCGCTACTAACTTTTGTATTCGCCTTCAAATTGATTGTGCTTTAGATGCACAAGCCGACTATGTTGTGATAGGACTCACTAGCTCAGATCGATTTGACATTTCATTAGACCCTCAGAATCAGTTGTATCAGTTGTCTGACGTTGATTACCGCAACTATAGATGTGCTGCCGAACAACATGTAACTTCTAATGATGTGAAAGTAATTTCAGACACGTTTAATAACTTAATTGAAAAACAACACACTGATTTGCTAAGTGATTCAACACTTGCCGCACTTAAACACTACATTTCTTACCTACACACTCCTGCACTGCAATCACAAAAAGATTACTATATGATTTGTAATGGATTAGAGTGTTTAATCAAAGCAAATATTCCTTTTGTGTTGATTCCTGGTTGGATGTCACAGCACAATTGGAACTGGGTTGATCGTGTATGGCCATCAACAGCCCAAACCCCTTATGCCATGCCGTACGGTCCGTCAAATTGGGAAACACCAATTCGTTATACTTCAACACACAATCCTGCGTGGGCACATGAAGAATTTTGTCAAATATTATTTGATCTTACTTTAGATTGGGCTTGACTTTTATGATAAAATCCTATACACTGCAACTATGAGAATACTTACACTAGACAATGCCACTTACGATTTAGATCACCTGCCTGAAGAAGTAGATGACATGCGTTTTGCTATATTAGACAATTCAAATCCTGCAGACCCAGACTATCATTTTATACCCTTAATCTTCCTGGAGAGTTTTAATGCACCTGCCCTTGTGCTACGCATTGGCGAGCACACTATAAAGATGCCCATGGATTGGCAGATCTTGATTGGTGAACCTGACGTTGGAGATTTAGAAGTACTGCCGCTAACATCAATTAACGACCGTGGATTCAAAGTATTCCAGTTCAACCCATTGACCAGTTTCCGTCCCAGCTTTCCGGACATTGAAATCCTAGATGTGTATCATGAGGTCAGTTGGTATGCACCCAAACTCAAGAACGGTCAACTGTTGGCTGTGCCTGTAAGTGACGGTGCAGATCCTGACTGTGTGTATTTTGTCAAAGACGTCAGCCGCAATTGCGAGATTGTGGACTACAACAAGGCCTGGTAAATGCCCTACACTGAACCAGAAATATTTGAAATCATCAATAGACTGGCCAGAGTGTATCTGGAAAGTTACCCCGACGACCGCGAAGGCCTAGAGCGTTTCTTGCGTTGGGCACATTTACAATACGGCTACCAGTATGGGAACCCTTAAACCAGGTGCCACATACATTTACGAACGTGTAGGCAACGAAGTGTATGCTCGAGAGTTTGGTGCTGATCCTGCTGACCGTAAGTTAATGGGCTATGCATATGATCCTGTGACTGGACATCAAATATCCTACGATAAAAGAACCAGCGACGGCCGACCTTTGCTTGATCACCTAATGGAAGATAAGATGTGGGGGGAAATTCGGCGAGCTGCTCGTACCAATCCCACTTTACAAGACGCACTGGAACGTGCTATAATGATCTATAGATTGACCAAAACTAATGAATAATGTTTATTGCAAAGCACCCTGGACCAGTGTAAGCTACATGCCGGGTGGCAAATATACTCCTTGCTGTGCATGGGGCGGTGCCAAATTTAACAGTCGCGAAGAAATGACTGAGACAGTCGGTGGTGCATTCTTACGCGGTGAAGTACCAAAAGAATGCGCCAATCCTTGTCCTCCAGGCGAATTAGGTTGGCGCGGAATGTATAGCGAGTATGAAACAGACTACAAAACACACAAGATAAATTTTTTAGATTTTCGCAACAACAATCTTTGCAATTTAAAGTGCCGTAGTTGTGGGCCGGGCTTCAGCACCAGTTGGTCTAGTGAAGCTGGGGTAGAAGATATAAGTTTATACAATCCAATCAATGTTGCAGACATGGATCTAAGTGAGTGCAAACAAATTTATTTTGCAGGGGGCGAGCCACTGCTAAACCCGCAACATTACCAAGTGCTCGAAAAACTAATTGCACAAGGTGCTGACCCTGCCATAATGTACAGTACCAACATGACTGTGTTGGGGGCTAAATCAAAGCATGTAAAAGATCTGTGGCCATCATTCAGCCGCATTAACGTTCATGCAAGTATAGATGCAGTGGGCAAGTATGCTGGCATAGTTCGCAGTGGCAGTGACTGGAACACTGTGGAGTCCAATTTAAACTGGGTTCTCACGCAACCAAATTGCAATATTAGAATTGCTACGGTAATCAGTGCTATTAACATTTGGTGGCTGCCTGAGTTGTTAGAATACTTTGCATGGTTAACTCCAGACCAATTTGAACCAGTGTTAGCCAATGTGGACTCGGTCATTGGTCTGGAAAGTATTCCAAATCAGTATCGTCCTTCTCTAATTGCCATGCTAGAACAGTCAAAGTTTGCTGAAAAGTTTAACATGCAAAGAGCAGTTGACGTTTTGCGCAATCAACGCTATAATTCAACAAACTGGTATCGCTTTTTGGCTCAACAAATGATTCAAGACAACTATCGAAACGAAAAATGGTTTGACAATTTACCTGTCAAGCATGATGTATACAAAGAGACGTTACAAATTGGATAAACTAACTATTGCCAACGAAATGAAAATGTTTGACCGCAAGGTCAGATCATTCTATGACGACCTTACTGCCGAAGAGCGAAAAAAGTTTTCAAACTATCTCATGATACGTTGGGGTTCAGCGGTAGAAGGCTCAAGAGAACTGCAAGAGTTTTATGTGATTGCCACTAACGAACGACTGAACAAACACTTCTTTGATCTAAGCAAACACCCAAAACTGCAATGGCTTATGGCCACTAGTGTGAGTCCAGACCTAGGCACACCTAGACACAACTGGATTGCTCCTAAGAAAAAACAAGCAGGGCTCAGTGCCAAACGCAAAGCACTAGTGGCCATGTATCCGCACTATAAAGACGATGAAATTGATGTCATGGCTGCAATTACCACGCAGAAGGAAATTGATGCATACAATCGTGCAAGTGGCAATGAAAAATGATACAGCAATTGGTTGTAAACGGGTGTAGTTATACACATACCTATGCATCGGGCAACGGTCACCAAGATCTAGCACAGAGATTAGGTATATTGCAGTCTCATAGTATTGCTGTTAGTGGCAGCGCCAACAGCAGAATACTTCGTACCACACTCAAGCACAGTTACACAGCACCCCCGACCTTGTATGTGTTGGGCATGACATTTCTCAGTAGATTAGAAATACCCATTTGTGAACCTGAAAATGAATTTGAAGGACGATGGGTAAATCCTCAAAATCAAGAGTTTGCTCACAGATGGCAAACAGGCTGGAGTAAAAAAGAGTCTGAACAGTTTGTGGACACCAAACTCAAGACTGAAGTATACAGTATTTTGGATCGCACCGAAGACCTCATGTATCGCATGCTCAGCACAATTGACAGTTTGAAATTTAGAGGACATCGAGTGTTGATGTTTCAACAAGCTGATGATTTGTATCACAAGTACCTTACCAATCCAAGATTAAGTTTGTTTCGTTGCCCAGAAATTATCGATGGATACCGATGGAGAGCAACTGAGTGGCAAGCAGAGCAAGGAGTAGAATCCAAACAGTATCCACCAGGTTCACAGTATGTTCCTCCAGACATGCGGCATTCGGCTGTGGGCCACCATCACAAGCTCAATGAGTTCTTGACAAATTACATACAAGAGCATAAAATACTACAATGACCCAATGCCAGTACTGCAAAAAAGACTTTGCTCGAGAAACTAGCCTAGCGGTGCATGTGTGTGAGCCAAAACGGCGTAGACAGGAACGAGCAGAGCGTGGTGTGGAATTGGGCTTTCAAGCCTATATACGTTTCTATGAAATGAGTCAAGGTTCAGCCAAACTCAAAACATTTGATGACTTTGCTGACTCCCCTTATTATCGTGCGTTTGTGAAGTTTGGACGCTATTGCGTGAGCACAAGAACTATCAATCCCAAACAGTTTCTTGAATGGCTGCTGAAGAACAACAAAAAGATTGATCGCTGGGCAAGTGACCAACTGTATACAGAATATCTCATACAGCATTTGCCTGTTGAGAATGTGACGGATGCTTTAGCTAGAGCTGTGGAGTTTGGAATGGACTGGGCAGAGAAGAATTCAGCACAGCCGCAAGACTGTTTGAGATATGGCAGCACTCCAGCCATGTGCTATGCAGTCACAACAGGTAGGATATCACCTTGGGTGATTTACAATTCAGAGTCAGGACAAAAGTTCTTGGGTGAACTCTCACCTGATCAGATCAGCATGGTATGGCCTTACATTGACTCAGATGTATGGCAAAAGAAGTTTCATAACTACCCTGCTGATCAAGAGTACGCCAAAGACATATTGAACAAGGCAGGTTGGTAACATGGAAGCAGCAATATTTTTAACACTCATACTCTTACAAATCAAACACTGGTACATTGACTTTGTAGATCAAGATATGGTGGAGGTCAAGCACAAAGGCATCTACGGTCACTGGCTGGGCATGCGTCACAGTCTAAAACAAGGCATTGGTACAGCAGTCTGCGTTGGGCTGGTGGTAGGCCCTGCATACTGGGCAGCCAGTGTAATAATGGGCGTGATAGATGCTGTGCTACATTATCACATTGATTGGGCCAAGATGAACTGGGGCAATCGAGATCTACAAAATCCTAGCTTTTGGGCACACTTGGGCTTGGATCAAATGGCTCATCAGTTGACTTACATTGGCATTGTTGCTATAATTGCATTATGATTAGAAATATTAGCGGCAGCAAATACATTCAAGTATCAGGTGGCATGTCTACCAATCCATACATCAGCCCAGGTGCCAGCGGAGCAGGCATGGTGCGATGGAGTCCCAGCATGAACTGTTTGGAAATTAATGATGGCAACTCCTGGCAACAACTTCACTCATCACATCCTATGATTTCACTCTCATCAGACGCCGAAACCCTGTTGGATTGGGCGCGAGCCAAGCGTGATGAAGAATGGCGCATTGCTGCCTTGGCAGCCAAGCATCCCACAGTGGCAGATGCCTTGGCAGCAGTTGAACTGGCTCGAGAGAAACTGCAAGTTGTAACCTTGCTGTGCGACACTGATTCAAAATGAGTGCAGACATTGACATTGATGTGCCGGATAGAACGGCTGTGCTAAAACTGATCGAACACACTGCCGCACGGCAATTGCATCAAGGTCAAGTGCGTAGGCATAACTCGGGTATCTATGTCACAGACATTCCCAAAGACATACCTAATGGTTGTGCAGCCATAGACTATGAATCAGCAGAACAGCGTGGATACTTCAAGATAGACCTATTGAACATGAGTGTGTATCAGTTGATCCGTGATCCTGCGCATTACGCTGAGATGTTGGCGGCCGCACCTCCCTGGCAGAGACTGTGGATGGACACCGCCTGGGCCAGTCAGTTGGTACATGTGGGCAATTACACAGACTTGATGATGTCAATGCGGCCAGACTCTATACCCAGAATGGCAGCATTTATTTCAGTCATTCGTCCAGGCAAAGCACACTTGCAAAATCGCCCTTGGACAGAAGTGTTTGCTGAAGTGTGGAACGGGGATGACTCACGCGGATACACATTTAAGAAAAGCCACGCAGTTTCCTACGCGGCCCTTGTTGCTTTACACATGAACTTGCTCAATCAAGACGTCGCACAAGTGTAATTGATTTTCGTTTGGTTTTCTTGCGGGCAATATCCATCAAACTGCAAGCTGGCCCGTGTAAAATTTCAAGATCTTTGTTTGAAAATGTGCGCAAGGTAGGGCGAAACTTGTCCCACTCACCGCGTAAAAAGATGTTTATGGGAATGCTTCTGTTGCTTTCCCACCACCAAGTGGCAGCTAATTCCAAGTATTCTAGCTTGGCGTCTTGCGTTAACACAGCACCAAAATCATAGATGGTTGTAACAGCATCGTCTTTGTTTTGTACCACACCCACATACTCTTCATTGGCATACACGCACAGTGTGATAAACGGATACTTCACCGCTAATTTTTGAAAGATATCATTGCCCATTGGTGATATTTATGGTCGAAGTTTGGACATGCAGTTAAATAAAAATATGATATGTACAAATTACTTGGCTCCTAAATATCACCCAGCATTGGTTAAATTTTTTGAGAACTACCGCGCATTTAAGAAAAAACAAACATTTGATAACACCGAGCAAGATCAAGAAATTACCTTGAAGGCATTTTTCTATGATGATGTAGAAAACATCAATGCTTGTCCAGACAACATAGTGATAGTGGATGCATTGCACGAAGGATACTATGGTGCCAGCTTTTTTATAAACCAGTACGATAAATCCAAGCACTACATACTGTTTACCAATTGGTTTGATCAAACAAAATTTGCTCTTCCGATTACCTACACTCCGGTGTGGCACAATTATTTTTTGTTTGATCTTGCTCAAGAATACCACACTCACAATCGATGGTATTTTTATACTGACAAAACTTATAAATTTGAGGATTCTAAACCCTGTTTGTTTGCTCACATTAGCAATTCCGATCGTACACACAGAAATGTTATCAAAGATCGGTTGGTCACTGACCTAGCTCCTGATAGTTTTATTTTTAGATACAAAGGCAAAGATTACGGAAGGAATATCAACGGTGTAGATATAGTGTCAACAGAAATGGATGTGATACAGCAATTTGACACAAAGTACAATGAACACGCAGTATACTGGCGAAGCTACAGCAGCAAAGTTTATAACATGGCACATTTTGATCTTGTACTTGAAACTTTTTTTGAACCTGAACGAACTGGTTTTTTCATATCTGAAAAAACTGTAAAACCCTTGCTGGTCGGGCAACCATTTGTGATAGCAGGCCCGCCAGGATTTTTGCAATATTTAAAATCACTGGGATTTTACACATTTGATTTGTTGTGGGACGAAAGTTATGATCAAGAAACTGATGACAACACACGAGCAAACATGATTGCAGATCTGTGTGTTAAATTGAAAGATTTTGACTGGAAAAGCAATCAAACCAAACTGCAAAACATTTGCAATCTTAATCGTTTAAATTTTCTTAACTTGTCTCAGCTGGCTGAACAAGAATTTGTTCAGTACGAAAATGCGTTAAAAAATTCGCCAATTCTGCCCTAATTTTTTATTGCTAAATACTGAATGTATTCAACCACCGTCTACCTTTATCAGCAAATTACCAAAGTCTTGTTAGTTGACACCAGTGGTGGATATTTCACAGCGAGGTACGACCCAGTGTATGCAAAACAATTAACCGTTAACAAAGGCGTAGACAATGTTCTACTGTTTGAATTTATCAATCAAGAAGAAAAGCCCGTAAACATTACAGGCAGTAGTTTTGTGTTTAGATTGATGAATCAAACTGGCGACCAACTGTTGGTCGAAAAGCCAATGGTCACACTCAGCGCCACACTGGGCAGAGTAAAAGTGGTGCTGGGCAATGCGGATACCATTAACATCACAGCACAACCGGGCAGTTACAGCATTCAGCGCACAGCAGGAGACTATGTGCAGGCCGCGTATGTGGATGCCAATTCGGGTGCTAGAGCAGACTGCAACATTGTGAATAGTGTGTTGCCTGCATTTGTGCCCAGTGAAATGTTGACCATCCCCACAATCTACGGCAAAGCACAACAATTAGTTCCTGGACCCACAAACTGGCCAGACTGGGCATTGTACCCACAACCGGTGAATACCACACAACTTACAGAATTCTTTTCAAGCCATATCCCCACAAATGGCCAAAGTTTAACCACAGTCAAAATGGATCTGGATCACTTTACTGGCACAATCAAATTCCAAGCTGCGGAAACCTACGAATCAGTCTGGTATGATGTTACCAGCAGTCAGCAATTTTATAACGAAACTTCTACTCAGTATTTCAATGTGGTAGGATTTTATCCATTGATCCGTGCAGCCTTCAACAACAGCCAAGGATCACAAGCGCAAGCCACAGCAGTGGTAACCAACGGAGTGGTAACTGCTATCAACGTGACTAATGGTGGACAAGGGTATGTGGCGCCGCCCAAAGTACAAATCTTAGGTGACGGTGCAGGTGCCGAAGCCATTGTGACGTCGGTAGGTAATGGTCAAATTGGTGCAATTGAAGTAACCAATGGCGGATCTGGATATTTGCCATTGCAATATCAAGGCACCGTTTGTGCTCAGGTGTTGATCACAACCGGTTACATTACTAACCTCCAATATCGTTGATTTAGTACGGCTGATCTGCTATACTGTATAGATGCTTGACATCCTTGCGTATCTACCTGCAAAAAGAAAACCCACACCATCAGGTTGGTTGAGTTTCAATGCGGTTTGCTGTCAGCACAATGGCAGCACTCGAGACACAAGAGGACGCGGCGGGCTTAAAGCTACCGACGCAGGATGGAGTTATCACTGCTTCAACTGCGCATACACAGCCAGCTTTATTATGGGCCGTACACTCAGCATCAAAGCTCGCAGACTGCTGACATGGATGGGTGTACCAGACAACGAAATTGAAATGCTCAATCTCGAAAGCCTGCGTCATCGTAGTATACATGGTATCCTGGAAGATAGACAACAGGCGTGGAATCACTTGGCTGGTATCACATTTGAAGAACGAGATTTACCACCACATGCTGAGTTGTTAATGCCCGAACATGAGACATATTGGGACTATGTGCGTGGCAGACGTGTGCCCAAAGACTTTCCTATGATGGTGCAGATAGAGAATGATGGTGTTCATTGGACACGCCCGCATGTGGTTGTACCATTCACATACGAAAACAAAATTGTAGGATACACTTGTAGATTTTTAGACAACCGTCAGCCCAAGTTTATTTCAGACAGCCAACCAGGTTATGTGTTTGGAACAGACTTACAGCACAAAGACTGGACCAATGTGATAGTGACAGAAGGCATCTTTGATGCGCTGTCAATTGGTGGTGTGGCTGTGATGCACAACACAGTGAGTGATGCACAGGCCCGACTGATACGCAATCTAGGTCGAGACATAACTGTGGTGCCTGACCAAGACCTAGCAGGTGTAGAACTGGTGGATCGTGCTGCGGAACTTGGATGGGCGGTAAGTATACCCGAGTGGCCAGAAGGCTGCAAAGATGTCAATGATGCTGTGATTGCGCTAGGACGGGTGGGCACATTGCTAACTATAATGGCAGCCAGAGAAACTAGCAAAATCAAAATAGAACTAAGGAAGAAACAACTTGTTAAAAGAATACGGACTTGATGTCCAACGCCTATTTCTAGAAATGATGTTGGAGGACGCACAGAGCTATGTGCGTGTTCAAAACATCTACAACCCGCAAAACTTTGACAAGAGTTTGAGACCTGCGGCTGAGTTTATCAAAGAACATTCAGAAAAGCACAAGACTCTTCCAGATCGTATGCAGATTTCGGCTACCACAGGGGTTAAATTGGCGGCTGTGCCAGATCTAAACGAAGGTCACTTTGACTGGTTCATGGGCGAGTTTGAAGCATTCACTCGACGCCAAGAACTAGAGCGAGCTATTTTAAAAGCCGCAGACTTACTAGAAAAAGGTGAGTATGATCCTGTTGAAAAGCTGATCAAAGATGCAGTACAGATATCACTTACCAAGGACATGGGCACAGATTACTTTGCTGATCCCAAAGCTCGCATTGAAAAATACTTCAACTCGGGCGGACAAGTAAGCACAGGTTGGCCACAACTGGATCGACTGTTGTATGGCGGATTCAGTCGTGGTGAACTCAACATCTTTGCAGGTGGATCAGGATCAGGCAAGAGCTTGCTCATGATGAATATTGCACTAAACTGGCTACAGCAAGGACTCAGTGGTGTGTATATTACATTAGAACTTTCAGAAGAGCTTACTAGTTTGCGTACTGATGCCATGTTGACCAATATGTCAACAAAAGATATCCGCAAGGACATAGACACTACAGAGCTTAAGGTCAAGTTAGTGGCCAAGAAGTCTGGCAACTATCAGGTCAAGGGCTTGCCAGCACAATCAAACATCAACGACATTCGTGCTTACTTAAAAGAATATCAAATTCAAACAGGCAAGCGTGTGGACTTTGTAATGATTGACTACTTGGACTTGCTGATGCCGGTCAGCGCCAAGGTCAGTCCCAATGACTTGTTTGTGAAAGACAAGTATGTTTCGGAAGAACTGCGCAACTTGGCCAAAGAGCTAGGAATCCTAATGGTAACTGCAAGTCAGTTGAATCGATCAGCTGTGGAAGAAATTGAATTTGATCACTCGCACATATCAGGTGGTATCTCAAAGATTAACACAGCAGATAATGTGTTTGGTATCTTTACAAGTCGTGCAATGAAAGAGCGTGGCAAGTATCAGATCCAGTGTATGAAGTCTCGAAGCTCGACCGGCGTTGGTCAAAAAATTGATTTGGAGTACAACATTGAAACCATGCGCATTACTGATGAAGGCGGGGATGACAACGAAAACGGGTTTAGCAAAAAGCCCAGTACAAGTATCATGGACTCGATCAAAGCAAAAAGCCAAGTTAGTTCAGCCGCCACAGAAGATTCCAAATCTGTACCTTGGGAGCGACCCCAAGCCAAGGAAGGTTTTGAGTTAGAAGCACCCAAGGTCACAGCAGATGTACAAAGCGCCAAGCTCAAACAGTTGTTGGGCAAAATCAAGACATCATGACCGATACATTTTGTCCAATGATTCATGGCGGGCTCAATATTGATTTGAAACTCAGCAATGAATTAAATCAAACAACCGAGCTTGGATACAATCAATGCTGTCTTAGCAATACTCCATTGACATTTGTCAACAAAGATAGCATAGACTGGAACGGCAGTGATTTTACAAAAAATCGCACAGCCAATGATAACAATCAATGGTTATCGGGTTGCTACCAATGTTTAACATTGGAAAAAGTTGGACTTAAAAGTTTTAGAAAATCAATGCTGGAAAAATTTGGAGTCCATAAAAATTTAAGTGGGCCTCAACGCATTGATTTGTTGTTTGATCGCAGTTGCAATTTGGCCTGCAGAACATGCGGACCAAGATCCAGTACTTTATGGTCCAAGCATCTTAAAGAAAACAATTTACCTGTTTTTGAAATTATACCAACGGACAATGCCAATCGTGTTACCAACATCTTGGAAAGTTTGAATCTTGACAGTCTTGAAATGGTGCAATTCTGCGGTGGTGAAACATTGTTGGGCAACACCTATTGGAAAACTGCTCAGTGGCTGGCAGAACATGTGCCAAATGCAAAAACCAAATTGGAACTGGCATTTCAAACCAATGGAACACAATCTATTGATCCGCAATGGTATGATGTGATTGAAAAATTCAAGTTAGTTAAACTAATGATCAGCATTGATGGCATTGGTGATAAATTTGAATACTTGAGATGGCCAGCAAGTTGGAATCAAACTGTTGATAACATTTTAGCTTTACGAGAAAATTTGCCAAGTAATGTGATGTTTTTTGTGCAAGAATGTACCAGTTGTTTGAACTTGTATTATTTTGATCAAGTTAGTGATTGGGTAAAACAAAATTTCAACAGCAACAGAGATGGAGATCCAATTGGCCACAGCACTCAATTGGCCATGCATTCGTACTTGTATCCCAAAAACATCACACAAGAATATGCCGATGCAATTGCACATACTCCATCAAACAATATAATTGGAAAGTATTGGCAAGAAGACCCAGTGGCAATAAAACAGTTTGTTCAAGAAACTGCAAAGTTTGATATCATTAGAAATCAAGATTGGAAAAAAACTTTTCCCGAAGTTGCAGAGTTTTACAAACGATATCTTTAAACATCACGCTAAATTTTGATAAAAATCCAGTGGTAGATAATCTGAAATTGAAATCTTTTTCAAATTATCTTGCCGTCGAATTTCTTGACAAAATTTTGCAAACAAGCTGGCACTATAATGTCCTGTACCAAGAAAACTTTTTACCTGATCGTGATACTGAGGATTGTTTTCTAACACCTGTTGTTTGAACGCATCTGGCAAGTTACCCGGTGAAAAATACAAAGGAAATTCAACATGTCTGCACATGTAATTCAACTGATGGGCGTTAAAAAATTCTATCAATTCACTGTAGTAAAATATATTGAGATTTGAAATAGTAGCATTTACACTAATGTTGCTGGTGATCTTTCTAAACTTTTCTAAATTTTCGCACAACAAATCCCAACTTAATGGATATCTAATGTACTCAAATCTTGGACCAACACCATCAATGCTAAGACAGATATTTAGATTTGTAAATTGACTCAGTGTTTCAAACTGGCCAGGTGTTAATGCACAACTGCCATTGGTCACAATAGATATAAAACAACTGGTGTTACCTGAATCAAGCAACAAGTTTAAAATTTCAAAATTGAGTTTTTCCAAAAGAGGTTCGCCACCAACAAATGTCAACTGTTTGACATCTGCCCAGTTTATGCTTTCAATCAGCTTGGTAGAAATTTTATTATAGTTGATTTGTTTGTTTTCTAGCGACGCCCACGCAGAACTTAAAATACTGTTGCAAGTAACACAAGTTCCGTTGCAAAGATTGCTGGTGTGTATTTTTATAATTTGTGGTTGATTGAGATGATTTATTGCATCTTGTTCAATTTTTTCTAAGTCTCGATTGAGATAAAAATCAAATGATTGATTGTGTAATTTGCGCGAACTTGTGAGTCCTTGATCTTCCAGTTGCCAACACCTGTAACAGGATGGCGATCTTTGTTGAGCAACAATTGATTCTTGGACTTTCTTAATATCTGTGCCTGCAGGCAGTTCACAACAGTGTATATTTTTAGAAATATTGTGTCCAATTTCAACACCATAAAATGGCAAAACGCAAAAGTAGTTGTTCATAGGGTATTTAATTACCAAGTTGTATGTGTAAATTTAAATAAATAATTCAAAGGTCCAAAAGCAGATGCAAAAACGCACTCGCAGTTTATTAGAAGAATTAGACGATTTGTACATCGAGCGTGATCGCCGCCTGTTAATTGAAAACCGTGCGGCTACACTTATTGCTAATGCTATTAGGTTGCTAGAACAAATTGACACAGAATTTCCAGCTGATCAAGCTGAAAATCTACAACGTAAATTGCTGAATGCTATTCGTACCAGAGACTCGGGAAAGTTTGCCAGATCAGTGAGAAGAACAAATGCAGATACATGAAATCACACGCCGCAATATAAACGAAGGCCCACTCAAGAATGTGGCAACTGATCCTGTGAACTTTGGTAGAACCACAGTGGCCATGCCACAACAGACTGTGGCCCCAAGCAAAGTGACATTTGCACCAAACATGATGCCCAAGGCTGCGGCGGCCCCAGGCACAAATCTTGCTGTGGTTCCTACAACAACTGCGGTAGCAAAAGCACCGGGTACCAATCTTGCAACAATTCCCACTGGTGGCGCAGCAACTGCACCACCCAAAACTGGTCAGGTAGCACCTGCTACTAGCAGATCAAATCAATATGATCCTAATGTAATTGATGTTGACGCTAAAGATATCACCAATAGAAAATCACTACCAGCACCAGCGGCTGCACCAGCGGCTGCACCAGCACCAGCGGCAGCACCAGCACCAGCGGCAGCACCAGCACCTACGCCTGCGGCAGCAGCGGCCCCTGCGGCAGCAGCGGCCCCTGCGGCTAAACCGTGGAAGCCAGTAAATCCCAATGTAAAACCAGGCGGCAGTAAAGAAGCCCAGGCATGGACCGCACAACAAGCAGCACAGAACCAACCCGCCACTCCGGCTGCTACAACTGCGCCAGGAAAAGCAGGATTCATGAGAAATGCAGCAGAGTACTTTGCTAACAAAACAATGAATGCTGCTGGCATTCCTTTAGACCAGCAAGGTGGAACCACAGGCTGGCATCCTGGCGGCCACATGGCTACTAGATTGGGACAAGGTACTACAGCTATTAACCAACAAGAAGCTGCGATTGCTTCACAACTCAGTCGTGAATGGCTAAATCAAAAAACTTTGAATCAGAAACCTTCTAATCTTGCACCGAATGAAATTAAAGCTGCCGCTGATTTGATCAATCAAGCAGGATCAAATTTACAAATTAATACTGACAACATTGTAAAACTGGTAAAGAAAACAGTCAATGACCGGCAGGCTGCGCAACAGCAGGCAATAAACAATTACCGTAACGCATTGAACATGAAAAAGAATCTCGAACAAGATCCTGCTGCGGATGAAGCAGAAAAACAACGCATGGCAAACCTTGTTAAACAAACTACAGAACAAATGAAACTTGTAGGACTTGGTAACGAAATAGCGGCAGTAGCTGCATCTATTTTACGCACTCAAGACTCACAGGTATTACCAACACAAACATCTGCTACTACCAACACATCGTTGCCTACTGTTCAAACACCAGGCAGGGCATCAGTTAATACTGGCGGACCAAACCCGTATGTTAAGAAAGTAACCGAATCTTTGATCTGGAGCAAGAACTTTGATCCTAGCAAACAGCTATATCGTCGAATGAAACAAGGACAAACTCAATGAGATTACTAGAAGGCGGTAACGTATTCAAAGATGCTGATGGCCGACCATTAACAGGCCGCATCAATCAAAGTGATGTAGCAGCCACAGTGCAGTGGTTGGAAACACTCACAGGATTAGAATTCCCACGTGAACGTTGGCTAGGCTCAACTGGTCGCAAACCCACCTCAGGCGATATGGATATGGCTGTTGATGCCAGTGAAATATCTAAAGAACAACTGGCAGCAAGGCTCACACAATGGGCAGTAAGCCATGGACAAGATCCCAAAGCCTGGGTAAAAAAAGCTGGCGAAGTACACCTGCGCACACCCATCAATGGCAATCCTCAAAACGGATATGTGCAAACAGATTTCATGTTCTTCCCTAATTTGGATTGGGGACAATTCTACTACGGTGGTTCGGAAGATAGTGCTTATAAAGGCATGAATCGTAATGTGCTGATGAGTTCAATTGCCAAGCAACTGGGACTCAAAGTGGGTGCCAATGGCATGTTCAGCCGTGCCACAAATCAGCTGGTCGATGGCGGCATGGATCCAGACTATGTGGCCAAAACACTGTTGGGCAGAACTGCCACTAGAGAAAATCTCAAAAATGTAGAAAGCATTTATGCTGCTCTGGCACGTGACCGAGACCGCGATGCCAAGCTCAAAGATTTCCGTGAATATCTAGCTAAAGAAGGCCTGCAAGAGCCCGGCGCTGTTAACGAAAATACAGAAGTAAACTTCTTAGCAAAACTGCGTGACAGAATTGTAAATCAAGGTATGCAACCCTTGATCGAAACTGAAAAAACAAACCCATATCAAATTTACGAAGCAGAAGAAGGCAATGTAGGTGGCAGAGCCAAAGGCATTGAACACCTGGAAGATCTTGTGTTCCGTAAAGGTTCACGTGGAGTAGATGAAGCACTAGCTATTATCCAACATGCAGCAGAAGCACCACAAAAAACCACCAGTGTAAAATGGGATGGTAAACCTGCTGTAATTTTTGGTCGTAAGCCCGACACAGGAGAGTTTGTGCTCACAGATGGCTCGGGATTTGACGCTAAGGGATATGATGGACTTGCTACTTCGCCCCAAATGATGGCACAAATACAAAGCACACGAAAAGGTGAGCGTGGTGAATTAGTTCAATTATATGCTGATCTTTGGCCACAACTAGAAGCTGCCACACCCACTAACTTCCGTGGATATGTTAAAGGCGACTTACTATACTACCCGCAACAGCCCTGGGAAGAACAGGCCGGTAACCTTGTGTTCAAACCCAACACAGTGCAATATCGTATACCTGCCAAGAGCGCACTAGGCCAACGAATTCGCAACAGCACTACAGGCATTGCCATGCACACCATGTATGCTGATCAAGGCGAGCCCAAACAACCACTCAGCAGAGTGTCATTCAATGAAGTACCTGGACTGTTGCTGATTGAACCCATTTACGGCAAAGGTATCACACCTCAAGATCCTGCACAGTCTAAAGGGCAAGCGGCATTGATCAAGCAAATCAAACAAATACGCAACAGCAAAGGTGCTGCCATTGATACCTTGTTTAATCCTGCAGAACTGCGAGCCATGCAAATCACCGACTTGGCCAAACTGTGTGTAGATTACATCAACAAACGTATCAATCCAGACTATGCAGGGTATACTGGAGACTTTTCTAACTTGATAGGTGATTTTGGCCAGTTTCTACAGAGTGCAGTAACTTCTAAAAAGTTCAACAACATTGTAGAATATTTAAAAAGTCCTGCATCAAACACAGAAGGCCTGGCTGCTGCATTTACTTTATTTTTGTTGTTACATGATTTAAAGCTGGACATACTACGTAACTTGGATTTGAAAGATCCTGGGCATGAAGGATGGGTGATGGCCACGCCTGCAGGCTACGGTAAAGCAGTAAATCGCTTTGATTTCACTGCTAGAAATGCCGCACAAAACAATCGTCAACAGGCGTAATTTTTGCCAAAAGACTAAATAAAAGCAGGTCCACCGAGACCATTAACTTTAAAGGATTTTTATCATGGCATATATTGCACCCGTAAATGGCGATTCACAACCAGTATTCGCATTAGACACACAAAATGGTCCAGTTGCTCCTAGCACTTCATTGGCTGGTCAACCTGTACAACCACAAGGTCCAAAACTGGACTTTTTCCGCTTGGTTGCTAACACCAGCGTAAACGGCGAAGGCGGCGTAACAGAATACGTTGCTAACGTGTTACAAGCAGTTCAACAAACTTCAACAGTGGCTATGTACCAAGTTGACGGTGTTGCAATTTCACTTGCTACATACCCAACAGGCGCTTTTGCTAACAGCACCACTAACACCTCATCAGCTGTGATGTTGGCCGCTGCTAACATTACCTACACTGGTTTCCAGTTAGACAGTTGCACAAGCGTTGGCTTCAAGCTATCGACCTAATCAATCATTTGATTTAACCAACCCCGGAACTAAAAACTCCGGGGTTTTTGTTTGGCGTTAAATACTCACAGAATGAAGATACAAGGCCGAACACTATTTGATTGCAGTCCTACTGGTATTACCGGGAATTTCAGATCAAGTCAAATACCCTTTGAAGATCGTGTGGGTCAAGTCATACGCAACATTGAAGACTGGAATCGTGCAAGGAATCAACAACGCAACTGGGAAACCCTGCAACAAATGATCAGCTTGCGAGCACAACCCGACATTGTGCAATTGCCTCGAGCAATTGACAATCAATGGGTATTTGAATTTGAAGTAGAAACTGCCGGAGTGTATTCAGTTACAGGTGAAGTTGATAACTTAACCGGCTTGTTAAATGAATGCGCTGGTATACCAATGATTGTCAATCTAAACGAAACAATGCAGTTAGAACCCAGTTTGATCACTAGTGGCTCCGACCAGAACTTGTGGTTCGAAACCATAAATAAATGACCGGGAGAAATAATGGCCGATACCACTGACATCGAAAAGAAAAGTCTAGAAGCACACGTAGAATTGTGTGCAGAGCGGTATCGCCTGCTTGAAACTAAATTGGAATCAATGGATGAAAAGATCACTACTCTTTTCAATGTAATAGCCGAACTGCGCGGCATGCTACAAGCTACTAATGCCAAAAACAACGATAGAATAATCAGTTGGGGTGTGGGTATAATTGTTACCCTTGTGGGCGCACTAGGCTGGGCCACTGCACATTTAATCAAACTATGACCCGAGAACAAAAATTAGAACGCTGGGCCGAGCGTGAAGTTCGCCGTAATATACACACCATGATTGTGGATGATGAATCAGGCGGATATGTGGCATTTGGTCGATATCATTTGCGCCCATCTCATCAGTCTTTTGAAGTATACACCACAGGCGATAATTTTATAGGCACTTTCAGCAACAAACGCACAGCAATCAGTTGGTGTGTGGCAGACAATCACAATCAGCTGAGACTGGCACAAAGCATCAAGACTTTAGACACCAAAAAACAAACGCTGTCAGCAGACATATACTGTAGACGGCAAATGGCTGATCGTAGCCGCGATAACGGATTTAGCGAAGTGGTATTGACCAAGTTACAACCCAAGGTTCAACAACATACTTTGGTGGATCAGGAACTTGAAAAATGTTTAATTTCGGCTAAATATATACAACTTAGAGGATTCCAAAATGAAACTGCAAGAACTAGCGGCAATTAAGCCAACCAAACAAATAGCTCGTGTATTCGAAAGCTATTTTGGCTCACGCATGAAGTTTGACCAAATTACTGGCAAGCAAGCTCAACAAATGTTGAGTCGTGTGCGTGGCGTACTAGGCGAAACTCGTCGTCAACCTTCGTTCCATCAAAGCGAACGCAATCCAGCTTATCTCAAGCTGTTGATGATGGAGCAGGCACTGACTGCTAGAATCAAAGAAGCTATTGCTCCTGCTGCTCCTGCTGCTCCTGGCGCACCTGCTGCACCTGCTGCACCAAATTTATCACAAGCTACTTCAACAGTTAAAGATCCAAAACTAAAAGCTGCATTAGATAAAAGCACCAAAGGCCAAACCCTCACACCTGATGAACAAAAGATGGTTGCCGGT
>Ga0214919_10003994_pt1 | contig 21791 bp, 24 predicted proteins | sample LL1503_MetaG_FD_177994 | JGI IMG/M metagenome (GOLD analysis project Ga0214919, IMG submission 177994) | Freshwater microbial communities from Lake Lanier, Atlanta, Georgia, United States - LL-1503 | ecosystem: Environmental > Aquatic > Freshwater > Lake | place: USA: Georgia | collected... | reverse complement strand
AAAAAACAAGACGCTCCAAAAGAATTGGATCGTAAAAAACGAAAAGAATTGGAAAAAAAGAGAAAAGAAATGTTAAAGCGAAACGAAGATACTTATGAAATTGATTTAATGTTGGGATTAATTTAATTGCGATTTTTGTGTTTTCTAACAAGCGGAGTTAATTGAGTTCCATCTTGTTCTTGTTGTTGTTTTGATTTAACAGTTCTAAATTTTGGCGACAATGGCGACAATGGAGACAATGGCGACAATGGCGACATCAAACGATTTACAATACCACGACTTAGTGGTGTGCGGCGTGAAAGATCTTCATCTGTAACGCCATCTACCAGTTCACGGTATGGTGTTGGGGATCGTAAGAAATTCCAACCACTTGTAGTAGATGGATTTGCTCGTTCTCCAATATTTAAAATAGGAGGTCTACGTGATGGTTTTTTTGGTGCAACAGGACCTACAACAACAGGACGTGCATTAGTAGGATGTATAACAGCAGAAAAGGTATTAGCAGCGGGTCTTACAGTAGCAGATGCATTAGTAGGACCTGTAGGAGATAATGCTCTAGTCCAACCAACATTAGTTAAAAAATTTCTTGTTTGCTGTTGAAGTTCTTTTTTCGTTTTTTTTTCAGGCAATCTAGAATTAGTGGATAAAAAGGTTGTATCAGTAGGTGGTAGACGTGGTCTTGGAGTTTGTTTTATTTGCTTAAAAGCTGGTGGTTGCGATGTATTTTCTTTCAAGATTTTATCAATAATTTTCAGTCTAGCCAAAATATATTTTCCTTTTTCTGATTCTTTGGAGACAGATTTTTTCATAAGCTCCTCTCTTAAAATTTTGTAGGCATAGGTTAATTTTTTAATATCGTCGTCAGAAAAACTTTTTTCAATTCCATGTTTTGTAGATTTAACTCTTTCATTAAAAAGCTTTCTAATTTTTTCTTGTTGGTCTTTTTTCATTTGTTGTTTGAAAGTAATTTCTTTGCCTCCCGAGGTTGTTCTAGGATACTTTAAAGTTACTGCTTGTTGATTTTTAATATAATATTTTTGAGGAATAACTTTTGTATTAACATTAGGAAACAAACGTTTAAATTCTTCTTGTGATCGGGTACCCCAAGTTTTGGGTTTAGTTAATGTAGATTCGCCTGGCATTTTATTAAAAAATAAAAAATTATTGTTTTTTAATAGAATGACGGCTATTTGTTGCTTTACAGGTGATTATACTGATTTTTTTCCAACACCTTTACCTACACCTACACCAACTCCGTGTCCTACTCCGTGTCCCAAACCTAAAAAAAAATGTAAATGTAAACGAGGTTTAGGTTTAGGAGTTAAATGGTCTCCCCTTTGAAGATTGGATTAATTTGGTAATGTAAAAACACAGTCCAATAAATGAAAATATCAAAGCCAAGGATGCAAACACAATGATATCTTTGGAAGCATTTTTTACTTTTAGAAAAACAATCATTGTAATGATGGAAACAATCATAATATAAGAGACAAAAATAATACCAATTGTGTTACTAATAAAAAATTCTCCTAAACTCGAGGGCATTGCTTTCATGATAAAATATATTATTACAAAAACAGAAATAAATGTGACAATTAAATTAATGATATAAGTTGAAAATAAATGATTTAGTTTGATATTATATTTCTTTTCCGAAAATTGTGGATCGGTAATCATCGATGTGCATTTTATGACTATTCTTAAAGAATAAATAAAAAGGAATAAAAATATAATAAAAATAACTAAAAGATAAGGACATAAATACCATGTTCTAGAGTTTAAAGAACAATTTACATTTTGTTGGAAATTTGCCATTTATTAAAATTAAAAAATTTGTTTTTGTAACTTATTACTGTAAAAACGATATTTAAAATTATAAAAAAAATTGCAATCGCATAGAATGCTGTAATTAATTTTTTATGACTAACCTTACTATCAACAGTGCCCAAGATATATCCAGTTAATAAAACTAGTTGTAAAATGAGAGGCATATAAAATGATCCGTTGTATAAATTATAAAAAAATACGGACGGAGCCAAAATACTAAAACAAACAGCTCGTCCAATTGTTAATTTTTCTTGAATTTTCATTTATATAATAAAAAAAATTATACAAACGATTATAAGAATATAGAGCCATAATAACGATTGTTTCATTTGGTTGATATTATAATATTCTTGAATTTTTTGATAATCATAATTATATCCATAATCATGTAAAGCAATTGTTTCTGGATCTTCTAAATATTCTTTTAAAATATCCGTCATGAAAGGAAAGTTTGCTGGATATATTTTTTTTTTATCTAAAGTTAATCCGATCAATACATCTTCATATAAGTGATCTTTTGCTTGCATTGTTTTGATGATAACCTTTATTGATTTTTTACTCAAATAATAAATTGGTCCTCTAGCATAAGGCACATTTGGAATAAATTGCGGTTCATTATTTAATTTTTCAGCAACGCATCGTCCTTGATGATATAAACTCCATTGATTAATATCAAATGTTACTTTTCCAGCATAATCGATTGATTCGCGTAAAGCAATCTTTACAAAATTTCTTAATTGTTGGATTCGAATCAATACATCATCATCAATCTTAAAAATACCTTTTGGTTTAAATATATTATCAATTGCCTTTATACCCAGTAGAACCTTTAGAGATAATGAATCATAATTATCTGGACACTTTACAATTAATTCATTTGTATAAATATCATGCTGAAACGGTGATTTTAAATTAGGATCTGCCATGACAATTACATATTTAAATCCACAGGCATTAAGCCATAAGCTTTTTAAAGATTCCACCTTGGATTTATTTTTCTTACACGACATTATAAAAATGATAATATTTGCCATTTATTTAATAATTTTATTTTAAATAAATGATATGGATTGTTGTTGTATCAATTATTTTACTTGTTGTTTTACTTTGTGTAATAATTTTTGTGATTCTACAAAAAAATAAAAAATTCAAATCAGATTTAACTATTGTAATTGTGACCAATCAACCTAGAGATAAACGACTTAAATTATTAAAACAAACCATCATAAATAGTAATTTTTATAGAAACGATATAAACATATTAACTACTCCCAAGAAATTTTCTTGGAATGAACGTTTACTAGCTTGGAAAAAATTTTACAAAAGTTTACCTCCAGATCAACTTGTCATGTCTTTGGATGCATTTGATATTATTTTATTAGGTAACAAGAATGAAATTGTAGAAAAATTTAAATCGTTTGAATGCGAATTACTTTTTGGTTGGGCAAACTATTGCTGGCCGGTCAAATGTCCAATTTGTAAAAAATATAAAGGTAAAAAAAAATTTACTAATCCTCATTTAAAATCAAGATGTTTTTTATGCGCTGGAGCTTATATAGGAAAAGCGGGTTTTTTGTCAGAAATTTTGGAAAAAAATCCATGGAAAGAAAATGTAGACGATCAATGTTATTTTTCAACAATTTATGAAAACGATAAAAGTAATCAAATAAAATTGGATTTTAAAAATTTAATCTTTCAAAATACAACTCCTCATTACTGGAATAATGGTGTTTTGATTAAATCTACAGAAAATAGCCAACGTTTATTCAATTCACAATTAAAAACGGAACCTCACGTCTTTCATTTTGATAGTTATCATTACACTGCTCAGCAATTAAAGTTTTGCTACGATCTTATTACTCGTACTCGATGACATTAAGATTAAAATAAAAACAATCATTGTTATTATAATTAAAAATGCAATAAAAAAATAGGCATTGGTATTATTTTGGTTAAAAGTTTCAATAGGTAACGGAGGTTCGTATTTTTCTTTAATCATTGTTTTATTTGGTTTATCATAACCAAAATAGGATGGTTGAAAAGTAATGATACCACTTGCCACAATTTTTTGATAATTATATTTACCCGTAGCGGGATTTTTAACCGATGTAGTAAAGACTACACTGACATCAAACTGAGATTTTTTATTTACAGGATAATGAGCAATGTGGAAATAACCATCTATTCCCCATTCTGTTCCCCATGAATTTCTTACAATCCAATAATCAACCGGTTTTTTTTTGGTGGATGTAGAATTAGACACAAGCAGACTTTCTTCCACCATACCGACTCCCCAACCTATTAGGACAACAGCGTGAGTCCCTATCGTTTGAGTGTTTAGTAATTGATATTTAGCGGTATCGTAATTTACATTTTCTAAATAAATATTGGAAGGATTTTTTCCGTTACATGTATAATCTCCTGTTTTAAAATTTCCAAATACAGAAAATCCTCCTACGACAGGTCCATAATCCATAATATGCTTTCGGACAAACATGATGGAATCTTTCACCTTTTTTAAATCCTGAGCATCTTGTTCCGTAACAGTAATCGCTCTTATATTTTTTATAAAAAATCGAATGGCTTTTGTTTTTGCAAAAGTACATTTGGGCACTAGTTTTTGTAATTGAGCGACATTATCACTTTTAAGAGTATTGGTTTTTGATTTTTCAGGATTACAAAGATTACTATCTGTACACCAATCATAATTATCTCCTTCAATTGCTTCCGTTCCAACTCCGTTTACTACTACCCATTCTAAAGCTAAATTTGGATTTGATCCTTCACATTGATGATTAAGTTCATCCACAAAACAAGAAATTAAGTATGTCCAACTAACTTTAGGATGAAAATCAATTAAATTATATGCAACAAATTTATCGGCAATACACGTAGCGATGGAAACTGCCCAACAACAACCACATAGATATTGATTCAAGGCAGGAGTTATATTTTTGTTTTCTTTTCTCCAATCAAATTTTTTGGGAACACCTTCTCCGGACCCTTTTGCCGCCCCACGAGCAAAGATTTGTTTGCCTCCTTTTCCTTTTGCTACAGGTTTAGTTTCTTTACTCAATTGTTTGACCTTGGTAATATCAAATAAACAATTATTGGGAGGTAAATAAGAAACTGTAGGAGACCCTGCCGCTACAAGTAACCCATCTTTGTAATGAGGTTTTCCTTTTTTAATATATTTTTGAATGGTTTGACGACGTAAAAAGGCTGCGTAATCTTTAATTTGTCCTGGACCTCCCTCTTCTGCTCCGGCACCCTTGGTTTCTGCTCCGGCACCCTTGGTTTCTGCTCCGGCACCCTTGGTTTCTGCTCCGGCACCCTTGGTTTCTGCTCCGGCACCCTTGGCTTCTGCTCCGGCACCCTTGGCTTCTGCTTCTGCACCCTTTATACCTGGAGGTTTCGATTGAGGAGCTCGAGAAATGGGTTTTTGGCTAGGAGCTCTAGATGGAATTAAAGAATGAATAGGCATTTGATCATTTGAATCTGGGGTTGCGTTTTGTGATGATATTTTATTTCCCATGGTTTGGTTTTTAAAAAAAGTATTATAATTTTAAATGTAAATTTTTAATAATACCAATAAGGGGAAGGATTTTCATGTGGTTCTTCACTTCCAACTGGCGGTAAAAATGCAGTAAAAGGATTTTGACGCACATGTCCTTGATACACTGCTCCGTTTTCAGAAGTTCCTCCTGGAACAATGGCATCTCCAGGAAATGTATTTTGACCCGTAGCCACATAATCTTGCCATTCTGGTAGACTCAACGTGACGGGAGGAGAAAAATTTTCTTGAGAGGAACTACACTTTAAACAAGGTGATGATAATTTTACATAGGAATTTCGAAAATGAGGCATTTTAATTTAAAAGCATATTTCTTTTTTTAAAAATGAAATTTTTTGCAAGTCCTGAACGTGATTATATTTATGAAATAGTATCTAAATATTATGATGATCCAATTATGACAAAAACTAAGGACCTAAGTGATTCCCTTTCCATGTACGTTGTTCAATTACCATGTTTACTCATGAATGAAAAAAGATATTTAATTGTTATTGTTCATAAAGATCAAGAACAACCAGGATTTACACAAAATCTAAGTAATTTTAGATGGGTATCACTACAGGCACGTTCATTACAGGAAGAAAGTTATAAAAACATTCCAATTCACAATTATAAAATTAAACGTGATGATAAATTTATGATTGGGCTAAAAATTAAAAATCGTAGCAATGAAATTTCTGTTTACGAAACTGATTTGGGAGTTTTTACAGTATCTTTATTACATTGTAAAAATCAAGAATATGAATATCCTAATGAAGGAAATTTAGTTTCAGCTTTTGAAACTTTTCAAACCGTGTTACAATGGATTTAAAATTTTATTTTCCAATAACAAATGAGTAAACTTGTCTCTGTTTTTGTGGAAATTGAAAAAAATTCAAATCAAAAGTTTGAATATGACAAGAAAGAAAATACTTTAGCATTGGATCGAGAATTAAAGTATCCTTTTTTTTATCCTTATTCTTATGGTTTTATACCAAATACTCTAGCCATGGATGCAGATGAATTAGATATTCTAGTGATTAGTTCTATAGGTTACCCAAAAGGATCTTTTTTACAAGGATATATAATTGGTGCTTTAGTAATGGAAGATGAAAAAGGAATGGATGAAAAAATATTAATTGTTCCCACAAAAGAATTTGAATTAATAAAAGATATTAGTGATATAAATCCAGAAATTTTAAAAGATATAGAATGGTTCTTTGCGAATTATAAAAATCATGAAAAGAACAAATGGTCTAAAACTTTTGGATTTATCAATGCCGAAAAAGCATTTGATATTTTTGAAAAAAGTCTAATTCGATTTATTGATCAAGTACATTTACCTGTTTAGGACAAGTTTTTTGCATTTTTTCTCGAAGATAAAATACAAAAGAAATTCTTGTTCCTTGTCCGACAAGTTCAGAATTACAATGCCATGTATGAACATCCATTGCTAAAAAATCTCCATTTCTACAATCGATTCCAAACTGATATTGGGGAAACAATGTATATCCTCCATTATAATTTCCACAACTTGCAACCACTAAATTTCCAAACCCGTCTTTACAATCTCCACTGTCTTTATGAAGCGCAGTTCTAAAATTTTTATTAACCGTAACTGTGGTGAAAATAGTTTTAGGAATAATAAATTTAGAATCTATAAGACCAATCGCTTTTTTTTGTTTTGCATATTGTTTAGGGACTAGTTCTTTAAAAATTTTGTTTATTTTTTGAAAAACGGGTAGACAATCTTTATATTGTATTAAATGACTTGCAGTATAGGCTGTTGTTCTACATTTGGGTTGTTTTGAATCCTTTGCATGTTTATCATGGTTGTAACCAAAATTAGAAACCGTATCATAAAAACCAACGATACCACTTCTGGATTGTGTTGTTAATACATGTAGTTTTTTACCTGTAGATTTTGAAATTATATATTTGTATTTACCTTCTGGTGGTATTCCAGATGCACTAGGGCGTGTTCTCCCTAATTTTGCAGCAGAGTGTAGCTGAAATAAACATTGACATTCTTCCTGTGTAAGAACATTTTTTCTAAACTTGCAAATTGGAGTCCCTTGTTCATCAAAAATATCAACATTATCTTTAAATATTTTGTATCCTTTGGAGGAGAAAAATTTACCTTCATGTTTTTCCATAAACTCATCGGTATAAAACTTTGGAACTACGAATGTTTCTGTTTGCATTTATTTTAGACAAAAAACATTTGTGCATGCTGGAAAATAATTATATTCCAATTCATTTTCTTTAACTTTATCATAATGAACTATGGAAAAATATTCTTTAAGCCGGTTTATAATGGATAAAAATCGAGGAATAGACTTGTCGACATCAAAAGAGTATTCAAAAACAAGTTTTTTAATATTATGGTCATGGTAGTGTTTTGGTGTTAAAAACTCCAAAATCGCGATTTCTGCTCCCTCAATATCCATTTTAATACAATTGGTCTTGTGTTTTTTCAAAACTGTTACAATAGATTCAACTGGAACTTGAATAGACGATCTTCCTCTTTTCGGACAAAGTGTGTGACGGTATTTATTATAATCCCCGTTGCAAATATAAAGAGGCAAAAGACCTTTTTTAGTGGAAACAGCTTTTTGAAAAAGTTTGGCACATTTTGGAAAATTTTTTTCGAGATTTCGAGTCAAAAAATCAAAATTTTCAGGTTCGGGTTCATAAGAAAAAACTTGAGCTCCTCGCACTAGACAAAGTAAACAAAATGTCCCAATATTTCCTCCTAAATCTAACCAACAATCATTTGCTTCAATTTCAAAATTAATTGATTTCCTTTCATAGACGCATTTTTTAAGAACTTCCGGGATAACCTTTTCATCAGTAGTTTTTGGTCGATAAAACAATGTAATTTCTTGATTTGAATTCTTGGGTTTGATTACTAATTTTTCCATCTTTTATTTTTATTTTATATTCTTAATTCGTAAAATTCTTGATTTTAAAAACTCTAATTCAAACTTTGAAAAAATTTAATTTGAATGAGTCAAAATTCCTGTACTACGATTGTCACTACGACTAAAATAACGCCAACTACCCCTTGTTGTCAAATAAAGAAAGGCTACATTTTCAGGAAAGCTTTCCTCAAAGTCCATTGACCTCTCAGTTGGACGAATACCTGCAGCGTCATCTGGCTCGAAAAATCCATCTTTCCACCGAACAATATTCATACCACTATAATCATGATTCGGTCCTGCTAAATACTGTCCACAATAACGAACATTACTAATGCTCTTAAAACGACTCGATATCATATGACAAGTTTCCCAACGTTCTTGATTCCAAGCTACGTTGAATCCATGCGGGGATTTGCGAACTGCTTGATTCCAAGTTCCTGAAGCCTTTTCACAATGCACGCGAATTTGATCCTGTCCCAGTTTCCAGTTTCCTTTTATTTCCAAAGCAGTGAGCCATGTTTGTCGTTGCTGTTCTGACAGAGGAATCGTAGCCAAAAATGTCTCATCCGTCATGATTCTGTGCGATGTGTACTTTCCTTTCACAAAATCCAAACATTCCTGTTGAGTCCTGAATTCATGCTCTATATATTTTTCCTTGCCATCTAAACTAGTGTCGTCTACCTTGACACGATCATGAAGACCCGTCTCGATAAGTTTTTCACCCTCGATTTGATTTCGAGCCTCTCCAAAACTCGAATTGGCGGCTATAAGCTTTGGGTAGTTGTGTTTTAACTCATCATGAATTTTTTGATAATCCTCTGCGCTGACAAATAGTTGGAGCTCTGGATAGTCTGGAGAATATTTGCCACAAAGTCGAAGCTCCTGGATTCTTGAACACCCATTGTTGGAGGGAAGAAGAATTTCTCCAATCAATCCACCCGATCCACGACCCAGAGACGGTCTAAAGCTAACTGCACGGTTGGCCACACGTTTAGCAATGATGAGATGAGTTTCATAGGTCTCGACGTGGCTTTCAAAATAATCAAAAAGCGCACTGACACGCCGAAATCCCATATTCTCCTTTGTTCCGTCTGCTTTATAATGAAAAATTCCGTCACCATTGACGACAAAACTTGCAAGTCCAAGCCCTTGGAGATGCCTAGCTACGATTTGATGCTCTTTTTTCTTGTACCTAGTGTTGATCAAAATGGCCGAATAAGGCTGTCGACCCTCCACGTTGCAAACCTGAATTGCTTTTCGAACCACTGATTCCAGCAACTGATTGTCCTTTTTAAGCGACTTGACCTCGTCCTTGGTGAGCAAATTAATCTTGAATTGATCAAGTCCTCGATAATTTTCATTCAACTCCAACTCAAACGTGCGACACTGTGTTCCCTTTTGGTTGAGCAGTGCAAAAGGAGTAGCGGTGACCATCCAAGTCGATCTGGCATTTTGGAGAAAAGAGTGAAACAGCTGTCCCGTGATAGTTCGGTCGAGGCTAGGATCGTAGTGCTTGATGAGAGTGTCTCCTTCATCACCCACAATGAGGTAGGGGTGTGTTTGATTGCGAATCTTGGTTAGCTGGGACTTGTTATTCATGGCCAACGTGATGACATAAGGACACTCGTTGTACTCTCCATTAGGGCCACGAAGACCATTGATAAACAAACGACGCTTTATTTCTCCATGATTGCTGAGCCACTTATTAAAATCACGATAATCTCTAATAATCAATTGAGAATAAGAGTCTACGTTGTTGAGGGCAAACATAAAAGGGCGAAGTCCCCATCGATAAATGGCACACCAACAAATGGCCATAATCACAAAACTCTTTCCTGACTGGACTTTACCGATAATGTTGGCTCGTGGCTCGGGATTTTCAAGAAAAGGGTACATGGTCACCAACAGCTGATAGATCGGGTCGTTATCCATAGGAGGACCAGGATTTGGCATGAATTTTTGCGGAGTCAATCGGTAGAGCAAATTTTTTCTTCCATCGTTGAAATGAATGTGTAGGCTTAAAACACCCGACTCCTTAATTTCAATCCACATATCTAAAGTTCCAGGTTTGTTCTCGTACTTGTCAAAAAAATAATCAATATCTCCTTCAGCATCTGCCATGGTTTTTAAAAATCTGTTATAAAAGTTTTGGTTAAAAGTCTTGAAATCTTGTCTTTTGTTGAAAGTTGAATATTTGCCAAAAAAAATTTTAAAAAATCATTTTTTGTGAAAATTGATTTATTTATTATAATCTAATAACATTTCAAAAATGGAGCTTAGAGACCTTGATTATATTCAGTTTGGAATTTACTCATCGGAAGAAATTGTCAAAAATTCCGTTTGTGAAATCCACAATGTCAAGCTTACAGGACCACATTCTGTTTATGATGAAAGAATGGGTGTTATGGAACCTAATAAAAAATGTGTGACTTGTGGTCAAACTGAAAAAAAATGTATAGGGCATTTTGGTCATATTGTTCTAAACATTGATGTCTTACATCCATTGTTTAATAAGCTTACTATGCTTATTTTAAAATGTATTTGTTATAAATGCTCACGTATTTTATTATCCAAAGAACAATTAGAATTAAATTCTTTGCTAAAATACTTGAAACAAACACGCTTCAATAAGATTGTTGAAAAAATGGACAAGATCGATTATTGTACTCATTGTGAAACAATTCAACCCAGATATCTTTTTTGCACTCAAGACAAGCATTTCTACATGATTTTTAAAATGGATGGAGAAAACATGAGAATGCAAATGTTTGAAAGTGAAATTCGAAAAATATTTGAAAATGTTATTCACGAGGATATTATTCTTTTAGGTTTTGATCCCAACAATTTTCATCCCAAAAATTTAGTTCTAAATGTTTTACCTGTCATTCCTCCCGTTGCTCGACCATTTATTATTGCTGACAATATGACTTGTGATGATGACTTGACAATTCAATATCAAGAAATCGTAAAGGCAAACTTTCACATTGGAGATCCTAATACCAATGACTCGAAACGCACAAAATTTACTCATGCCTTGAAATTTCGTATTAAAAGTTTATTTGACAATTCGGGAGATCGTCAAAGAGTTAGTAATGGCCGACCTCTTAAAGGAATAAAAAAGAGATTGACAGGTAAAGAAGGTCTTATTCGGAATAATTTAATGGGCAAGCGTGTAGATAAATCTGCTAGAACTGTGATTGGTCCCGATCCAACTCTTAATGTAGATGAAATTGCAGTTCCTCAAGAAATCGCCGATATATTATGTTATCCTGTTAGAGTCACCGATCATAATAAAAAAAGCCTAGAGAAAATGATTCAAGAAGGGAAAGTAAATTTTGTGTTAAAGGATGATGGTAATATTAGAATTAATATTAAATATGCAACCATGAAACAAGGAACTCGATTAAATTATGGCGACATTATAGAAAATAAAGATTCCATTAGAATCATCAAAAAAGAATCCGATATTTTTTCTTTACAACCTGGAGATAAAGTCTATAGAAATGGAGTATTAGTTGAAAATACCGTCTCGAATACTTTTAAACCTTATGAAATTCACAAAGGTGATATTGTAGAACGGAAATTAATGGACGGAGATATTTTACTTTTGAATCGACAACCTACGTTACATCGAGGTAGTATGATTGCTCAAAAAATCAAAATTAGACCTGGAAAAACAATTCGTTTAAACTTGGCCATTACCAAAAGTTTTAATGCCGATTTCGATGGAGATGAAATGAATCTACATTGTCCTGCCACTCCTGAAACCGAAGCAGAGTTAAGAATTTTATCTAGTTTACAACAGAATATAATTTCTAATCAATCGAGTAAAGCTAATATTGTCATTGTACAAGATTCCCTGTTAGGAGCGTATTTGATGACTATTAAACGAACTCGACTGATTCCAAGAGAACATTTTTTTAACATTGCTTTGTCATTGAATGAATCAACTTTGGAAAAAATGGAAAGTAAAATTAATCTCTATCGAAAGAAAAAAAATATCAAAGACTTGAATTATTTTGATGGAAAAATGTTATTTTCTTTTTTGTTGCCTGATAATTTTTTTCTAACCGATCACAATAAAATGGATAGGGACGAACCTATTATGAAAATAGAGGAAGGTATTTTATTGGAAGGAGCCATTGGAAAATCAAATTTATCTTCAGGATCAAATTCTATTATTACATTACTATACCATGAATATGGAGAAAATGTTTGTTCAAAATTTTTGAATGAAATACAATTTTTGACCAATTTTTTTCTAGCATGGCATGGCTTTAGTATTGGAGTAGGTGATTGTAAAGTAACAAAAAAAGATGAAATTCAAAGTAATATTAGTAAAGCATTTATAAAAGCAAAATCAATTGAAGAACATACACAAGATCCGCATTTACGTGAAATTTATACATTGTATGCATTGTCTGGGGCTCGAGATACAGGAATGTCGATTGCACAAAAAGCATTAAAAGAGGATAATAATTTTTTAGCTACGGTTATTTCTGGTGCCAAGGGAGATTATTTCAATATTGCTCAAATTACGGGTCTTTTGGGTCAGCAAAATTTAAATGGTGAAAGAATTCAACCTTTGCTGTCGAATTATAGTCGAACTTTACCTCATTACCCTTTTGATAAAGAAAAATATTCAGAGGACATGCAATTCGAATCTTCTGGTTTTATTCGTTCTTCTTTTATTCATGGTTTAAATCCTAGAGAATATTTTTTTCATGCCATGACTGGTAGAGAAGGTATTACAGATACAGCGATGAAATCTGTAACGGGAGATTCTAGAATTTTGATTTTAGAAGATGGATCTACAAAAATAATAGAGATTGGCTACTGGATTGATAATTTATTAAAAAATAATATTTCTCAAACGGTTTTTTATGAGGAAAGAAATATGGAGTTATTAAATCTTTTAGATCCTGTATATATCCCAACCACGAATGAAAAAGGTAATATTTCCTGGGGAGAAATAACAGCCATCACTCGCCATGATCCAGGAGACCAGCTATATGAAATAATCACTTTGGGAGGTAGAAAAGTCATTGTGACGGAAAGTAAATCATTAATAGTGTGGAACTCTGATCAAGAAATTTTTACAGAAATGTCAACTCCAGATGTAAAAATAGGAGACAAATTACCAGTTACATTATTCTTGGAAGACTGTATCTTTTCTATTCCATGTATTTCGCTTACTGATTTTGAATTTTCTTATAATAATGGAGTTTTTCTAGGATTATATTTGGCTAATGATCAAAATAAATACTTGACCAAAAAACAATCCACTTTTTTTGAATCATGGGCTCCAAACAAACAAATACCATTTGAATGTTATAACGCCGATGTTAATTTTATAAAAGGAGTATTGTCAAGTTATTTTTCATTGGATGGGTTTCAAAAAGAAGATCTAAAAGGAGTAGAATCAAAATCACTCGAATTCTTGGAGGGAATTGCAATTCTTTGTTCTAGATTAAATATTTTTACTACCATTTCAGTTTATCCCGATAAATATATTTTGTATGTTTGTGAAAATTTTGAATCAATTAATGATACTTGTTTAGATCCTATTGTAGAAATTAATAAAATTGGTGTAGAACGTTATCCCAAAGTTTATGATTTAACAGTTCCAAGCACTTTAAATTTTGCTCTGGCCAATGGATTACATGTTCGAGATACTGCAACATCAGGATATATTCAACGACGAATGATTAAAATTGCAGAAGATATACAAGTAAAATATGATGGGACTGTAAGAAATTCAGCCAATAATATTATACAAATGTCTTTTGGAGATAATTTTTTAGACCCTACACAAACAGTTTTTATAAAAAATAAACCATTACCATGTAATGTTGGAAGAATTATTCAAAAAATAAATTTTAAACATGAAAAACAAAATGCAACTGTGTAAACTCACAAAACAATATCATAAAAAATATCATCAAGCCATGGAGTCCTTTCAACAGCAAGGTGTCCCTTTGATAGCTGAACCAACATGCGTAGGTTCTAAAAGTTCAATGTTTCCATTAATGTCAGATCATTTTAAAGTTTGTAGTTCTAATTATCCTTGTTTAAAAAGTAAAGGATTATTACCTAATGGGTTGATTTCGACTTCTCCTATTAAAAAAGGAACTATTTTAGGACCCTATCCCGGAGATATAAGATTGCCTAATAGTGATTTAGATGATTTGTATACCTATTCGGTCACTTTGAATGATAAAGAATATAATTTAACTCCTCCCGATGTCAATGCAACTTTTTTGCCAAGAATTAATAGTATATCTTTTGATTATGAGGATGTTTGCCATTCTCGATTTGAAAAATTTTTACATAAAGTTATTGGAGATAGAAACCAAGATTTTTCATTTTATATTCCTAGTAGTGAAATAAATATTAAAGCAATTGGTTTCGATGATTGTATATTTTATCAAGCTAAAAAATCAATTCCTGCAGGAAAAGAATTAATTTCAAATTATAAATCTCAATATTTGGGTATAATGATGCAAAAATATGTGTTTCCAAAATGGAAAAAAATGCTATCTCATAGTATGCAAGATAAAATTTTATACCAAATAATAATGCATGAATGGTATAAATTAAATCAAAAATACTCTAATGATGAAAATAAATCTATTTGTGAAGAACATTTAAAAAAAACTTGCCAAGAGTTGAAAAAATTATTAATTTAGAAATTAATTTTTTTATTTTTTTTTAATAAAAAAATGTCGAATCAACAAGAACAGATTCAAGAAAACTACGGATGCCAAAATTGTGCTGCTGAACCAATCAATTCAACTGGAGATAGTCTTCAAAATCTTTACACACCCTGCACTGAATGTTCTAGTATTTACAATGCTAGAAAAATTAGAACTGCCTATGACCAATTCTGGCTCAAGTTTTACAATAACAAAGCTCAAAATACCGCTACCGACCTTATGGATTTACAATTTGCAGCATGAGTAATCATAAATAACCCGATTATTGTTTCCAATAAATTGTAAACGAATTTCTTTTGAATGAATTTTAAATTTTGCATAACCACCCTGACTTGCTTGAAATTTTGAACCAAGATGTTCATAACTTACTGGATTTCTGGGTGTATAGCTGGAAAAAGCTCCGGCTATTACATAATTTGTATTATTCTTGGTCAAATGTTGTAAATTATGATCATGTCCTGACACGTAAAAATCAACTTTATATTGCATAAATAATGGAACTAAATATTCTTGTAATTTATGAGATAAATGATGAGGACCATTGGAGAATACAGGATAGTGGCCAAATACAATTTTCCATTTGGAGGTGCTTGTTTTTAATACTTTTTCAAACCATGCTTTTTGACTGGCTTGATATTTTCTCACTAGATTCAAATATAATGGTACCGATAAGGGATTTGAATGGCGAATCAAATTAGTAGTAATATCTTCGGCCAATAAACAAGTATCTAAAAATATAAAATGAGCTGTTTCAGTTCCAGATAAATGGATTAACATGTCATACCAGTAAAATGGCATTTTCCAAGAATTTTCAACTTTGGAGTATAAAATTTGGGCGTTGGGGTTATCAATATAATCATGATTTCCCAAGATTGGAAACGTTGGAATTTCAGTTGAAAAAGTCGATTTATACATATATTCCCACTGTGGATCGGTAATACTTTTTACTCCAGATGGATAAAAATTATCTCCTAAAAGCACATAAAATTGAACATCTTTTTGTTTGGCTAGGTTATTTTTATTTTGTTGATATAATAATGTTGACATTCCCCAATCTCCTGTCGTAATAAATGTAATTTTTTCCATTTATTAACCAATGGAAATTAAAAATCAATAAAAACATATTTTTTTTTTGTCTTTAACAAAAAATGGATTCAACTGTTATTACAAACATTTTCTGTATTTTACTATTTATCATTTTAATCATTATTTCTATTCTTATTTTAAAGAAATTAGGAGAAATCAACGTGGTTGTTCAACAATCAAATAAAGACATTACTCATACTCATAATCCAAATGGCAATAATGTTTGTCCAATTTCTGGAAAACGTTTTGATGAATCGGAGGCAATTCTTGCCAATGCAAACGGAACAACAATTAAAGTTTGTTCTAAAAGTTGTAAAAAAAAGGTGGAAAGTATTTCCTACAAGATGAAATAATTTAGAAAAAAATTTTTAAAATAAATGAAATTGTTGAAAAATATTATTGAACCTGAACAATTAAAATTATCTAGATCCTTTTTTTCATCAGACGGTAAAGAAATACAATACAAACTATTATTTAATTTTATTAACCACACAATGATTGATATTATTCAAAAACAAATGAATTGGTCGTCATTCAAGTATAGTAAAATGAGAATAAGCGATAATAATAATAATACGGATGCTGCTGCTTTTCATCGGGATTTAATTTATTATGGTAATTCAAAAAAAATGGCACCTATTTATACTTGTTTATGTTATTTAGATGAGGGAACAATGGAAATTTTGGGGAAAAAAATTAAAAAAATAAAAATTCCAAGTGGTAGTATATTAATTTTTAATTCTCAAACCATTCATCGAGGAGTATTTAATAAAAACAAAGGTCAAAAGCATCGGCGTCTAATACAATTATTTGAATGTTTTGGAACCGAGCAAGACTTTAATCTTTATCATCCAAAAATATTGTTTGTCCCTGCAAAAACAAATAATGGAAAATTTATTCAATCTTTTCAAAAAAATTACCCATTTTTATTTTCCATCATTAATTTTATAAGTTATAAAAATGCCTATTATGGATATAATAAAAAACACGTAAGAAAATGGTTGAATCAAAATAATTATAATTCTATTGATTTTATTTCTTCTGACGCTCAACAATTACGTTGGGACTATAATTGGTCCAAAGAAACACAACCCTCAAATTTGTATATTTATCCTTTGTATAACCATAATGATTTACAAATGCAACATCATACAAAACTAAAAAGTTTACAATATACTTTTCCGTATGTATATTATTCTTTCATTTATATTTTTCCTATTATATTATTGTTAATTGTCATCATTATTTTGGTAATAAAAAAATTCATAAAATAATTATTTTTCTTTCTAAAGAGTAAGAAAAATAAAATGGCCGCTTGTTGTAAGTATCCTCTATTAAAACATTGTTTTTATATTCAAACTTGTACAATTACTTCAACGGGAGAAAACTGCTGTGACGAAAATTGTTGTGTTACGGGAAGTATTTTAATGGTACTTAGTTTTGTTGGTGTAGATTTTTATACCGATACCTATTATGTTAATTATTATTATGTCAGTAGCACCCAACCACCTAATCCTATTCCTGGAGTTTGTCAAAAAATTTTAAACAATAATTATGAATGCACATTTAATGATCAATCTGTATTTGAACTTCGATTTTCTACTCCTGAATTAAACATTGGTCGGGTAGCAGTAAATACTGCTCAAATTGTTGGAGATTTTTGTTTATTGGATGTCAATTTATATTCATCATTTTATAGTAATCCAACTAGAGGTCAGGTCGAATCCAAAGCTGTCAATACCCAAACTGCCGAATTAATTAAACAAGCAGAAGATGCAGTGGTAGAAGCCGAGGGCACAAAGATTTGTATCAAATAAAAATTTTTACAAAAAAAAAAAAAAATTAATTAGTAGAGATGTCTTGTAACGACAACGATTGTAATTTTAATGATTGGTATTATTCGTGCCGTCCCGTGTTAAATCAAAATATTAATCCTGTTCCAAATATTCAGAGTGTAAATTATATTATTGATTATGACATTTTTAATACACAAACTCCTCCCATTGCTTACGCTCCTGCTACCAATAATCCTCAAGTCATTACATTTACCGAAAGACAACCAATATATGATGCCAGAACTTATTGTTCTAGTTCAACGAATCCATCTATTGGTTATTCTTATTATGAAGGATCACTTTATCCAACCGGTGAAACAAATACTTTTGAAGGACAGTATACTGCTACCAATATTTTCACCTTGACTGGCTTTACCTATACGATTTATAAAGTTGGAATTTTAAGACAAGTTTTATCGGGAACCTATGACGGAACAAATTATGGAGTGACTGTTTTCCCTATAGAAGGAGGAACAACTATTGTAACTGAAAACGTTACAGGTATCAATATTCTTCAGCCTAATGGAGCTTCCTCTACATCCAATGCAGTCAAAATTAATAATAGAAGTGGTGTCTGTTCAGCAACTGGTGTATCCTATACTGAATATTCAATTGCTTATGATGCATCCACATTGGTACAAAGACCTCCTCCACCACCTGCACCACCTGCCAAAAAGTAATTCAATAAAAAAAAGAATTTTTATTTTTTTTTAAATAAAAATGAGTAACGAAACTTTGAAAACTTTATCGGAACAAACCCCTTTTTTAACAAAAACAGTTCAAGCTGCACCTCTTATATTTCTAATTATGCTTTGGATTTATGTATACAATCCTAAATCAAGACATAACAAGTCTTTTGTAGATGCCATCTATGGTTTAGCATGGGTAACTTTAGTAATGGCTCTTTACAATGTTATAATTATGAGAGAAAAATTTATGGAATTGAAATCTTTATTCTCCAGTGCTGGAGGAATCGGTGGTAAAATTGGATCTGTAACTTTTCTTTTATGGATTGTTTACAGTTTAATTTTCCTTGCTATTGTTCTTGTTGCATTTTCTAAAAATGCCAAACACTTTCAAAAATACCACAAATTTCTTGAAATTGGATCATGGTTCTATTTCTTGAGCTTTTGTGCTCCATCTTTAGCTCCTCCTTACAGCTCAAACTTTAGTGAAATGTTAAAATCTGGATTTATGGATGCTACTGGCGCTGGTTTCCTTAAAGCTACTGCTGACCAAGTATACAAAGGATCCAAAGTTGGCTTCAACACAACTAAAGAAGGAATATCTTCTGCTTACAGCAAAGTCATGCCCGGAAAGAAATAATAAATTTTCAAAAAACTGAAAAATAAAAATAAAAATATAAAGTATATAATTATTCCAACTTTTTTATTTTAATTTTTTCATTGAGCTCTATATATACTGACTTTTTTTTACAATTAAAATTAAAATTATAATACACACAGATGAACTTTCCTTGCGCCGATAAATCGAACGCTTCGATTGCCATTTCTATTATGGATAATTGTACTCTCGATGTGTTAGATCATCTTATCGACAAGGGGTACAGTGTAAATGAAAAATGGTTAAAGAAAGAACCGCTCTACTACGCCATCAAACTTGACCGACAAGACTTGTGGGAAAGGTTGCTCACCGCTGGAGCGGATTGCAAAAGTATATTTCATAAATGTTGTGGTCGTCACCATAAACCAAAAATCGTCCAGAGCCTGCTTTCTAAATATCCCGATCTGGTGGATACGAAAGATTGTTATGGAAATTCGGCTCTTGAAATGGCAGCTTGCTATGGAAATATAGAAACGGCGCGTCTCCTTGTCTCTTACGGTGCAGATACAATGGTTCTCAATGAGTTTGGAAGAACTGCACTGGAATATATCCATCATCAAATAATACAAGAAGGATATGATCATAGGACCACGACCATAGTCAGACTGGGTATGGATCAAATTATCCATTTATTAAGTGAGGAACAACGCGCTTATCTGGTTTACAAGGGCTTTGCGATCTACGGAAAAGAACACGAGATATTTAAACATCGTTTACCAGAAATAAAATTTAATCATGGTGCAGAAAATCATACCATGGTGAAAGAAGTTCTTGAGAGCGTATGGTCAAGAAGTAATTATGATGTTTTTGGAGAGCTGATGGAATATTTAAAATAATTTGTATTCTAGTTTTATTTGGAAAATCATTTTTGTATAAATGATTTTGTGGATTTACAAAAAAATGATTATTTTTTCTTTCATTGAATCGCTTATTAAAATGGTGGATGAATGGTCTGTATCGACTTTGGCAGAATTTATAAAAAAGAGTTTGATGAAAAAAGTAAAAATCAAAGGAGAGGTTTCACAACCCAAATTTTCTTCTGGTCATTTATATTTTCAATTGAAAGATCGAAATGCAAGTATTCGATCCATTATTTGGAAATACAATTCAATACCAAAAGAAAAAATCATTGAAGGGCAAAATTTAACTATTGAAGGAAAATTAGATTTTTACGGTCCATCAGGGTCAACCAATCTAATTATTGAAAAAATAATTACAATGGATGATCAAGGAGAATTATTTGCCATGTATGAAAAAATAAAAAAAGAATTTACTGAGAAAGGTTATTTTGATCAAAGCCGAAAAAAACCTTTACCATCCTTTATCAAAAACATTTTAATTTTAACGAGCGAAACAGGGGCAGCTTTACAAGATTTTATTTATAATATAACTAATCAACACTCTAAACTGGCATATGACATTATTGATGTTAAAGTGCAAGGAAATGAATGTCCTAGTAATATTTGTCATGAATTAAAAAAAATATCCAAATCTTATGATATAGTTGTGATTACTCGAGGCGGAGGAAGTTTTGAGGATCTTTTTGGATTTTCAAAACCAGAATTGATTGAATCTATTTTTAATTGTAATTTACCAATATTATCGGCAATAGGTCATCAAATTGATAATCCTCTTTTGGATCTAATTGCTGATTGTGTAGCTCCAACTCCTTCCCTGGCTGCTCAATTGATTGTGGACCATAATAGAAATTATTTGGACAAGTTGGAAAAAATAAAAACAAGAGTCAAGGAAAATATTTTGGACGAGTTACAAAATCAAATAAATGAATTGGCCAGTTTTTTGGAAAAGATTTATAAACCTATTTATCAAATTATTAATTTACGAACTGAATTTCAAAATCAAGTTTTACAATCTATTCAACAAAGTATTTACAAATTATGTTTATTGGAAAATTCTGTCGAAATAGGTTCAAATTCTATAACATTATATGATCAAGGAGAGTTTATTAAAACAGTCGAGGAATTGGAATTAAAAAAAGGAAAGCAATTACAATTACGATGGATGGATCAAGAATTTACAGTTACAATTCATTAAAAATTGAATTAATTTTTGCTATTTTGAAAATTAATTACAAATGGAACAATTAGAAAATGAAATTCAATCCTTGGAATCTATTAAAAATTGGAATGAAAAAATAACAAAAACCAAAGCCTTGCGTGAAAAAATTTCAAAGCAAAAAAAGAAATTAGAGGATCTTGTGAATTCTATTATTAAAAATGAAATTCCAATGAAAAAGCCAAAAAAGTTTCCAACATTAGATTCCATGATTCAACAATTTGAATCATCTAGCTCAATTGATGATAAAATTAAATATTATACATGGATAAATTTTTATATAAATGAAATGGAAAAAGAATTATTTACAGAATAATAAAAAAATGAATTCCATTTGTATATGTTTATACGTGGTGGCTTCAATTACCTATAGTTAAACGTCAAGATATTAAACCATTTTTTAAGCAAATTCACTATGAAAAAGTTGATT
>Ga0214919_10003993_pt1 | contig 21800 bp, 25 predicted proteins | sample LL1503_MetaG_FD_177994 | JGI IMG/M metagenome (GOLD analysis project Ga0214919, IMG submission 177994) | Freshwater microbial communities from Lake Lanier, Atlanta, Georgia, United States - LL-1503 | ecosystem: Environmental > Aquatic > Freshwater > Lake | place: USA: Georgia | collected... | reverse complement strand
ACGTATTTAGCTGGAATATACAGATTATCTAGAAAATTGAAAAAGTCACACGCATATAGTAATTAATCAATCGAGTCATAAGCACATATGCCCAAATGACCCATAAATGGGTCACTTGGACTGATTGAAGCCAAATCAAGCAAGTCCTTGTTTGTCTGGCATTGGTTCCGAAATGACATGGCGGCAATTTCGATAAGTACTTGATGCACACCTACCAAGCATCAGTTCGGGCACAAGTGAAAGGCCGCAGCCAAGTGATCAAGACGGAAGTTAGAGCCCTGAACGCGCAGGACGCGCGTTGGTTGCTATGGGCTCAGTACGGATTTCACAGCATCCAGTCTGGCCCTAGTCAGGTCAATACTCGCTAGGCAGCATGATCACCCAGTGCTCTCCGTCCCAGCAGGCAAACAATGAGATCGCATGCATTGGAAAGTCTGTGTAGGGAATCTCTTGACGGGCATGTTCACTGCCACTGCCATCCTCGTAGATCATTGTTGCCCTGTTGCCATTGACAGTCACGCGCACTTGGACAAACCAGTCCTCAGTACCAATTTCGCTTAGGTGGCTGGCAATTGCATCCATCATCCAAAAACACTCAGCCTCTTCAGCCAAGTATTTGGTGCCATCTGTCAGCAGGTGCCTGCGGCTGATACGGAAATATCCAGTTGTTCCAATAAATTGTGTCAGTTGGGTTTCATCAAAGTTTTTCATATGTAGTTCACTTCTGTTTGTGTGACTACAGTTTGTTTTCAGATATGTCGATGGACAACCGACATTTGGTAACCCGATAACTTGGCAGGGTACCGAGTAAAAATCACCATGGTGATTTGATAAGTACTCCACCTAAAAAATCCGCAGCGCAGAAATTTAGGCCTGTAGGACCCATTCGGGCTGCAGATACAAACCTCACTAGACGTATAAATTTCAGTCGTTACTCGCAAAATGCGACGCGTTTAAAAGCCCTTTAGCGCGTCGAATTGCCCGCCCGAATACTTTGAGTGCTGAGAACCCAGATCAGCGCTTGTAGGGCTTGCTCGCCAATCTGCGCAGGTTATCCACAGCTCGCGCAAGTTATCCAAGAAAAATCACGAAAAAGTTAGCTTTTAATAGATTCCTATGTTTGAGCGTTGAAATCATTGAAGATTTTTTCAGTGAAAAAGTTATCCACAGCCAGTTCATTAAGACCTGCTCAAACTCAGAAACCCGTCAGTTTGGCAGGACTCAGGTTGTCCAGATAAATATATGAAAACACAATGCAATTAACGCAAACAAATGATTTAGGAGACTACACCATGGCACAAGCTAAGACACTGACAACTGCAGAAATTGAGCGCTTGTTAATGCACATCAATACACGCAAATACGCTGCTCGTAACAGATCGATGATGCTGCTCACACACTGGGCGGGTTTAAGAATCGGCGAAGTAGCTTGCTTACGCTGGAGCGATGTCACAACTACGGACGGCGAAATTAAAGATGAGATCCGCTTGCTACCCGACATGACCAAAGGCCGTCATGCACGCACTGTGTTTGTCAGCGCCAAGCTAAAAGCAGAATTGCAAGCCTACGCAGGGCAAGCCAAGTGTGTGGATCGCAGCTATCCATTCTTTGCAAGCCAAAAGAGCATCCGCGCTGGCTTTAACGCAAACAGCTTGGCGCAAACGTTTGCCCTAATGTATGTGGGTGCTGGACTTGAGGGTGCTAGCAGTCACAGCGGCCGCAGGACATTTTTGACGCACTTGGCCAACCAAGGCATTGCCATTCACCTGCTTAAGACGCTGGCCGGGCACCGCAGCATCAGCACCACCGCTGCTTACCTCTACAGCAGCCCCAATTTGCTCAAGGCGGCGGTGGAGTTGGCTTAAACAGTTACGGCAACTTGACCCTATCGAAGAGGATAGGACGCGAGGTCAAGAACCGATGGGAGATGGAGTGTGGCCTTGGGAGCGAGAAGGGTTCAAGCACCCTTGAATCGATCCGCACACTGACTTAAGCAAAGGTATCCGCTTCGGCCAAGACCTTGCCCGCTGCATCCTTGGCCGCCAGTTTCGGTGCGCCCACCGATGGCCACTGAACGCCAACGGTTTGGTCACACCACAGCAGGCTGCGCTCATGCTCAGGATACCAATAGTCGGTTGTCTTGTAGAGAAACTCAGCAGTTTCGCTGGTGACGACAAAGCCGTGGGCGAAGCCGGGTGGCACCCACAACTGGCGCTTGTTGTCAGCAGACAGTTCAACCCCCACCCATTTGCCGAAGTTGGCCGACGAGCGGCGCAGATCAACCGTCACATCAAACACAGCTCCCTTGGTCACGCGAACCAATTTGCCTTGTGGATGCTGGATTTGGTAGTGCAAACCACGCAAGACCCCTTCGCTGGATTTGCTGTGGTTGTCTTGAACGAAGTTCACATCCAAGCCCGTCTTCTGCTGAAAGTCCTTTTGGTTGAAGCTCTCAAAGAAGAAACCGCGGTCATCACCAAAAACCTTGTGCTCCAGAATCAGCACTTCGGGAAGATCGGTTGGGGTCACTGTGCAGGGCATGAATCAGCTCACTTCAACAGGTTGAGCAGGTACTGCCCATAGCCATTCTTCTTCAACGGGTCAGCCAAAGCAGCCAGTTGCTCGGCATTGATCCAGCCCTGGCGAAATGCAATTTCTTCAGGGCAAGCCACCTGCAAGCCCTGGCGCTTTTGCAGCGTGGCGATGAAGCAGGCCGCTTCCAGCAGGCTGTCGTGGGTGCCGGTGTCCAGCCATGCGAACCCTCGGCCCATGATCTCGACGTTGAGTTGTCCTTGTTCTAAGTAGCGCTTGTTCACGTCGGTGATCTCCAACTCACCCCGAAGAGAGGGCTTGATGTCCGCCGCGATGTCGCACACCTGCTGGTCATAAAAATACAAGCCGGTGACCGCGTAATTGCTCTTGGGCTGCTTGGGCTTTTCTTCAATGCTCAGCGCACGCTGCTGGTCATCAAAATCGACCACGCCATAGCGCTCCGGATCGTGCACATGGTAGACAAACACACTCGCCCCAGCATCACGCGCATTTGCACTGGCCAACAACTTGACCAAGTCGTGGCCGTAATAAATGTTGTCGCCCAGCACCAGCGCACTCGGGTCATTGCCCACAAAGTCTTTGCCGATGATGAAGGCCTGCGCCAACCCATCCGGGCTAGGCTGCACTTCATATTGGATGTTCATGCCCCACTGGCTGCCGTCGCCCAGAAGTTCAGTAAAACGCGGCGTGTCTTGCGGCGTGCTGATCAGCAGCACATCGCGAATGCCCGCCAGCATCAACGTGGTCAGCGGGTAATACACCATGGGTTTGTCATACACCGGCATCAGCTGCTTGCTGACGGCCTGCGTGACCGGGTAAAGCCGAGTGCCAGAGCCACCGGCCAAGATGATGCCTTTGCGTTTATTTGTCATGCTTTTACTCCCTCGTATTGCTTGGACACCCATTCTTTGTAAGCGCCGCTCTGCACATTGGCTACCCAATCAGGGTTGGCCAAGTACCACTCCACAGTTTTGCGGATGCCGGTATCAAAGGTTTCGGCAGGCTTCCAGCCGAGTTCCGCTTAGAGCTTGCACGCATCAATCGCATAGCGGCGGTCGTGGCCGGGGCGGTCGGTCACGTAGCTGATTTGTTCGGCATAGCGCTTGCCGTCAGCGCGGGGGCGCAGTTCGTCCAGCAGAGCGCAAACTGTTTTGACAATCTCGATGTTGGGCTTTTCGTTCCAGCCGCCCACGTTGTAGACCTCACCCAATCGGCCGGCTTCAAGCACCCGGCGGATCGCGCTGCAATGGTCTTTGACGTACAGCCAGTCGCGCACTTGCATGCCATCGTCATACACGGGCAGGGGCTTGCCCGCCAGCGCGTTGACGATCATCAGAGGGATGAGCTTTTCGGGGAAGTGGTAGGGGCCATAGTTGTTGCTGCAGTTGGTGGTCAGCACCGGCAGGCCGTAGGTGTGGCGCCAGGCGCGGACCAAATGATCACTGGCCGCTTTGCTGGCTGAATACGGGCTGTTGGGCTCGTAGCGGTGGGTTTCAGTGAAGGCCGGGTCGCCCTTGGCCAGCGAACCATACACCTCGTCGGTGGAGACATGCAAAAACCTGAATCTCTTGCGTGGGAGCGGTCTCCGACCGCGATAAAGAGGTTGTGGATGATCCATCGCGGTCGGAGACCGCTCCTACGGGGAGATTGCTCCAGTAAGCCCGCACGGCTTGCAGCAAGCGGAAGGTGCCCACGATGTTGGTCTCAATGAACTCACCGGGGCCATGGATGGAGCGGTCTACATGGCTTTCAGCGGCGAAGTTGACCACCGCGCGAGGCTTGTGCTTGGCCAGCAGGCGGCTGACCAGGGCGGCATCGCCGATGTCGCCTTGCACTAACTGGTGGCGTGCATCACCTTGCAGACTGGCCAAGGTTTTGGGGTTGCCCGCGTAGGTGAGCTTGTCGAGGTTGATGATGGGTTCCATCGCTGGCAGCCAGCCAGTCGAGCAGAAATTTGCTCCAATAAAGCCTACGCCGCCTGTAATGAATATCATAAAATCATTAAAAAAACAAAATTAAAAAAAACTATTTAATGCCTTAATTTTATTCAGTGTTCTCCGGTTTCGGTCTGCTCTAACCGGATCCCAAAACCAACCCCATTTTCCAAAGTAACGAAGAGCGGACAATATATGGTAAGCCAAAAGCGTTTTATTACGATAGGAACCCTTCGCATAGGCATGTGTAACACATACTTTTGGTTCATAAACTACCCGCGCGATATCGCCAATCCGACGAACGAGATCCACATCTTCTAAATACATAAAAAAACGCTCATCAAAACCACCTATCCTACGAAATAACTCCGTACGAACTATCAAAAAACAACCTGAAATTGTTGGCACATCAACCAAACAATCCTGAGGCAAATCATACATTTCATAGCGATTATTGATAGCAATTTGAACTGATCTAATAGGTACAAAACGTCGTAATATTAAATCTACAGGAGTCGGAAGAAGCTTGCACAGGCGTTGTAAAGTTCCGTCAGGATAATTAATCCTTGGCATTATAGCACCTATTGCTGGATTGCTATGAAACAATCCTATCAGCCATGGAATAACATTCGGTTCGAATGTAATATCTGGATTTAAAATCAAATGAAAATCAGATTCCCAATCAATAGCAGCAATAGCACGATTATGAGCCGTGCCAAATCCAAGATTCGCATGATTAAAAATATACTTGATACGAGGGTTATTTAATAGTTCATCTTCCAACGGCTCAATAGAATTATCACTAATTACTAGCACGCCGTCACTAAATGAAACAAGAAAAGAGTTTATTGCTGGCAAAAAAAACTCCAACTGATAATTATAAATAACTAGTGATGCACTGCAACCCATGCTAATCCTTATTTACTTTTGAGAACAAATCGAAAAATCAAATTTTTTAGCATAACGACTCGTAAAGAAATCTTTTTTCTAAAACTTAACTCACTAGGGGTTGATAGCGTAGATGCATTTAAGCCATGTCGACGATATAATATATATGGGTCATTGATGAATTTAACAGACCCGATAATCTCTGCTGACAAGCCAATCCACCAATCATGCATTGGCAAATCACATGGAAATGGAAGTATGGCATGATAAATTTTTTTATTAAAAGCCATGCAGCATCCAGTGTAGGAATTTCTAACTAGATTTTTAATTATTCCAATTCCAGGGCGAATTAAATTAAATAAAGATTCATGTATTATATTTAAATTCTCATCAACAACTTTGCAGTTGGTGACAACTAGATCAAAGAATTCAAGTTCCTGGCATATACGGGTAACTTTACCCTCTAGCCAAATATCATCCTGATCAGAAATGATGATAATATCACCACGAGATTTTATTAATGAGTTTTCAAAATTAAAAACTACACCTTTAATATCAAATGAAAAACAAAATATTCTACGATCCTTGATTGAGTTGATAATACTTACAGTGGAATCAGTAGAGCAATTATCTGAAATAATTACCTCGTCATCATCTGATAATTGCGTTAATATCGATTCCAACTGCTGCCTAATAAACTTTTCTCCATTAAAGGTGGCTATGCAAACTGAAATTCTAGGTTTGATTGGCAGCATAGTTCTTGCCTATTACTAAGTATTTGTAAAGCTGAGTGAAAAATATAATAAAACATAAAATCGGCGCAAATACAATTAGCAATGTTGTAAACGTAAGCAAGTCATTAATTATAACACCGCTCATAAAAAACAAAAAAATAGATGAAAAGAAATAGAAAAAATCCCTAAATAATAACTTGCTGCGAACTAGGTTTACGACTAGATTTCTTGTGCCGCTTAAAAAGATGCCAACAAAAAAAGCATAAATAAGCATCCCAAAATACCCAAAGAGAAACATTCCATCGTAAATAAAAGTACTAACGGGTCCTCTACCGGTCATTTCACCAGATAGCGCAGCAGACATTGAAGGCCCAATCCCACCTTCAATTACAGATAATCCCAATTGCTTAAGTATCGGATGAAGTAAATAATACAAAGAACTATCCAGTTTATACTCAAAACTTTCTTTTAAAAAGACATGCATATATATTAAGGCATCAGCCGAAAATACCAATCTCTCAATAATTGAGTACCATCCACTCCTATCCTCATCTTTCGTTAGTGTAATAAAAATAACACCTCCGACAAATATAATTATAAAGGCAAATATTAATAATTTAAATTTCTTTAAACTGAATGCAACTGTCTTCTGTTCCATTAGTATGAATAACACGAGTGACAATTGAAATAATTGCCCCATTATCCCAGAACGAGCTGCTCCTGTAACAGCAGCTAAGACAGTTAGTAAAATAACGCAATAGGCTTGAATTTTTTGCCATTTCGACTTACACATTAAAGTAGAAATCATAAGGTATATAGTCACAACATTAGACGTTGCCCAAGATAGATAGAAATATGCTGCATTTTTGTGCGCAGTTAAAAGGCGATTTAAATGAGCGTCACCATCCATCATCCATGTCTCGGCATTTGAAACCAAACCAAAAATACTTGCGAGCAGTCCAAGTAACAACATTAAATAAAAATATTTAGGTGTAAATATTGTGCGCTCAACAAATAATGGCTTCACACTAATTTTAATGCGTGCTCCAAGAAAAACACCATAAAATAAAGAAATAAAAGATGCAGAATATGTAATCATATAAAAATTTGAAATATACCCGCTATAGAACAACACAATTATCACCGACGCGAAGTTGGTAATAATAAAGATCACATACCACATCGAATCAATAAAGTTAAATGGTCTCGTTTTCTTATTTAAAGAAAAATAAAATAATGAACCAATCAAAATCATTGAACTAAGATACAGCAAAAGAACATCTAAACCAATTAAATCACCCATTTCTCACGCCAAACTTTAAATATATTTTTTTAATTGGGTAATAAAAATATTGCAAAAGAATTTTATATGAAAGTTGCAAAACAACTTTGGAGGTAGAACTGTGCCCATAAATAAGGTTAACCCCAAGCTTTTGATAGTAGTGCGACGGTTTACTACTGACGCCATCAATGCGATATATTGATATTGGATGATTTATCCAAATTGAGTTCTCCTCTCTCAATAAATTTGAGAAAAATAAATAATCCGAAATAGTAACACCGGTGGCGGTTAAATATAATCCGTGTATTCTATGAATATCTCTACGATAAATTATTGATTGATGAATAAATGATTTTGATTTGATACTCGCTTTATGAATGGTTTGTTTATTTGCATTTAAAAGAATCGTATCTGAGAAAATTATATCAATTCGATCATTAATTGAATTAAAACCTTCGAATACGCCTATTCCATTAAAAACGTCTCCGCAATTCATAAAATTAATCCAGGTACCACACGATAAATTAATTCCTTTATTCATTGCATCATAAATTCCATCGTCTTTTTCGCTTATCCAATAATCAATGACACTCTCATACTTTTGAATAATTTTTAACGTATCATCGGTAGAGCCACCATCAATAATTATGTACTCAATATTCGGATAGGTCTGATTGATGACACTTTTAATTGTATCTTCAAGGAATTTCTCACCATTAAAAACAACCGTTATTATGGTAATTAAAGGTAACTCGTTACCAACTAGATTATTTAATAATTCAACGCTTTCCTCAAGCTGCCCATCAGCGTTACACACTAGCCAACTTTCACCTTTTTTTTCATAACTCTGCTTGAAATAACCTCTAGTTCTTAAACCGCCCTCGCAATTATATCGATGAGCGCCATGCAAAAATGACTTATTGGGCAGTATGTTATTTGAAAACAGATTAACTTGTGAATTGGCTATAGCTATAGATAGCAACCGTGTTGTACTGTAGTTTTGATCAAGACAAATGTTACCCATCCTGTGCCTCCATTGCCCGCTGATAAACTCTTAAATACTGAGGCGCTACAACATCATGCGACCATAACTGCACGGCACGTTCCCGTGCTTGAACTGATAAACGCTCACGACCCTCACACTTTCCTATCACCCACTCAATTCCCTTAGCCAAGTCTTCACTGCTGTAGGGCTCTGCTAGATACCCTGACTCACCATGCTCAACGATATCCTTTAGCCCAGTTGCATTAAACGCAACGACGGGGCAGCCACATGCTTGGGCTTCACTTCCAGTTTGCCCAAACGCTTCCTGCCGCGAGGGCACCACCATGACATCTGCTGCGCTATAAAGCAAAGCAAGCGTCGCATCATCATGCAAATGACCCAACCAATGTAGAGGCATTCCTAGCAGTGGCGGGCACTGTGGCTCACCTTGTCCAAAAATAACGCCTTGTACATTAGGCACAAGTTCTGCAACTCTGGCTAAGGCGGGTTGCAACAAATCCCACCCCTTATGTGGTGACCGTATGCCATGAATAGCACCAAACAACACCAGCTTTGCATCCAATGGCAAGCACAGTATCTCGCGCGCAAGTGCCTTGGGTACGGGTTTATATATGGTTATATCTAAAGTATTGGGGATAACCGTTATATCCCAGTCATGCATCAAAGCACTCGAACGCGCACAATCTGCGAGCCAACGGCTCGGTGTGATGACAGTCATGGGTCGTGGCCAAGCCTTTTTCTTACGCTGCCAAACCCAACGATCAATATCAATGCCACCATGTAGTGAGTTACGGTTAGTCTTTTTATAGCCTAAACGCCACCGCGCATCGGGACCATCGTCGGCAAGGTGCTCCGCTCCACAAAAACCCCACATGTCATGCAATGTCCAAACCATAGGCCTGGTTATTCGAGCCATTTGCTCAATGGATAGAAAACCTGCACATGCCCAATGGATGTGAATTAAATCTGCATCAGAATTATTAATTGATTTGGCGGTAATAGTGCTCAGCCATGAAAAAGAGTGCGGAATATGATTGGTTGTACGCTGTAACTTAATTGGCATTCCATCCAATAATGGCCACAGATTCGGTACGGCACGGCTAAGTTTTCCAATTGGACTCGTAACGCGCCAATCATCGTTTGTCTTTGATCGTACGACCATCCTTGATTCATTGTTGTTTTCAAAAATCAATGCACGATGTAACCGGTAGGCTGCACGTGCGGCACCGCCAATAGAATCCCCTGAATAGTGAGTTATTTTCATGAGACGTTTAACGCAGCACACTTGATTATTAATTCATTAGTACTCTCAGCCTCAACCAATTGCAAGAAAATGGCCCTGACCTTATCTGCGAAACAACAAACGTAAAAATAAATGACTCCACAGTCATCATCCCGTGACTTTTCGAGAAAACAGAATATGTCTAAATATCTTTTTGAGCCACTTTTTAAAAAATGAAACATGTAATTTAAAAAAATTTTCTTAAATATATAATTATTATATTTCACAGTAATTGGGACATCCATTGCGGTGAGTGCTTCGTTTTGTTCAGTCTTCGGTGAGAATGATTGCTCAAAATAAGTAAATAGTATTGGACGGAGTAATTAAATTTATTAAGCATGAAAAAGTCTCTCTCTATTTGCTATTGGTGAGTTTGCATATTAACCTGTAAATAGTCGTCGAACAGCAAAATAACAAGAACGTTGACCACATAAACGCAGGTAAGCAGAAAAATTTTTCGATGTGCGTTTGTCTCCCTGGCATATAGTTACTGCTTTTGAATTCAATCCACTCATCTGATTTTAATTAATTTATGCTTGTAATTTGAGGCAATACGGCGCAGCATATAAATGAATTCTTTTGCAAGGTGCGTTCTGCCTGAAAAATCCATATTGAGTAAACGAAATGCATTTTTAAATACAAGAATAAATTTTCGAAAGCTAAATTGCTGACTTACAGACCAGCACGCTAGCAGGTACTCAAGATAATTCCGATCTAGCACATTTAGTTTTAACTCTCCTTTAATATAGTGCTCTTGAATTCTTAGCAGGGCTCTGAAAAAGCTTCGGTTCAACTCTTCACGTCTTGTTCTGGTTGCAATTCCAACACCGATACGATAAACGGGGCCATCAAAGTCCATCTCTACCAATTTATCGATATGCTGAGCAAACATGATGTGATGCACGCGATCCGCCCATGGACCAATATCTTCAGAATATTTTGGCCATGTATCATAGATCGCTCGACTTAATCCAACATTTCGACTTTGAAATTCATTTCGAAAAATAAGACCGACTGCAGAATAGCGGCGGAAAATATTTGGATCATTGCGTAGCAATTGCTCCGAACCATCTTGTTGATGAATAACGGTATGAGGCATAAGAATAAATTTTGACGAATTTGGGTTTAAATTTAACTCAACAATTCTTTGGTTCATATTTTCCAATAATTTTGGTTTATACCAATCGTCACCGGAAAGAAGGCTTATGATATTTCCAGTCGCTCTGAATATCACATTGTTTACATTAGCGAAAATTCCCAAATTTCTTTCATTTAATATCGGTTTTATGATTTTTGGATATTTTATCCTATACTCTTCTATTATCTCTCTGGTTTGATCTGTTGAAAAATCATCTCCAATAATTATTTCATAAGGCTTGATTTGCTCACACAGCACCGAATCCAGCGCAGTTCGTATGTACTGTTCATGGTTGTAGCAAATCATGATGATGCTGTGCTTTATTTCCATTTTAATTACTCGTTGAATCGTTCAGCACGCTGCATTTTGTGCAGCTCGTTATATATCAGGTAGCCCATGCACAGCCAGTACAGACTATAATTGACGGTATAGGCCATTACCACCCCTTTCAAACCCCAGTAATGGGTAAACATCAAGACTAAAAAAAAATATAAAGCACTAAAAAAAACTTCCGTGATTATAAACGGCTTGATCATTGATCTACCCGCTAATACAAATGAAAGTATCCATGCGCCAATTTTTATTGTGTCACCTAAAAGCTGCCACGGCATTAAGTTGCGCATCGCGAGAAATTCTGGCGTGAACAACATGTGGATAATAAAATCGCGAAACATATAAATGCCCGCCGCACCAAATGCCACAATGGGCATGATAAACTTGTATACCTTTATTATTTCTGCTCTGAGTTCATACGCCTTTTTGATTTCGCCTAGGCGCGGCAAATAGTAAACAGAGAGCGTAGTAACAACCAGCATCAAATAAGTATCACTGATTTTGGTGGTAGCCTGCCAATAACCCGCCTCCGCCAATCCAAAATTACCCGTCAAGTAATCTCGTATCAGTATGAATACAGTTGGCCCAGACAGTGCTGAAACCACCCCCATTAAACCAAACCCCGTTAACTCTTTTATAGCGGATTTATCCATTAATCCCCAAAAAAAGTGGGTCTTAAACCAAACACAGCGATGCACCAACCAACCGGTTGCCAGTAAGACCACCGCTGGATTAATAGAGAAAGCAACTAGTGCACCATAGAGACCGTAATTCGACACTAATACCCCAGTTATCAGCAAACCCAGCAGACTTCCAGCGATATTGGAAATGACATAAATACCAATCTCCTTTTTTCCATTGATTGCGGCGAGTAGCAAGTTATTCAACGTTAATGCAGGTAATGAAAGCGCAAGCCAAACAAAAACGCTGCTCGTGTCTGATCGAGGTAACAACCATTCGCTTAACATATCCTCAAACAGCAGAAGATTAGTTCCGGCCACCAAAGATGCGCCTAGGGAATATCGAACAGCTGTCCTCCATACCGCATGCTGCTTGGTAACATCTTCAAAATGTTGGGCTGTTATTTTGGTGACGCCGGATGCCAATAGGCTGCCTGCAAGATTAGAAATAATAGAAACCACATTCTGAAACTGACCAACCACCGCATAGCCAGCCGGTCCGATATAGACCGCCAGTATTTTGTTAATTACTAGTGAACAAGATATTCGAACCACAACGGCGAAGCCATTGAGAAAACTGGTTTTCACCAAATTCATTCGAATGCTTTCTCTGCCCCGCGACAGGCAACTATCACCTGCTTGGTTTGCTCCAGCGTCATGCTCGGCGAGATGGGAAGACTCAAAACTTCGTTATGAATTCGCTCAGCGATAGGGAAATCTCCTTTGCCCATTCCAAGAGCGGCATAGGCACTTTGTAGATGTGGCGGAATGGGGTAATGAATGAGCGTACCAATACCCGCTTCGCCCAACTTCTTCTGCAGTGCGCCGCGCTGCTGGTGTTGCACCACATACAAATGCCATACTGGTGCAGCCCATTCTGGCACGTAGGGCTGGGTCAACAAGCCAACCAGACACTGCTGATAGAGCGCAGCGATAGCGCTCCGGCGGGTGTTCCATTCGTCCAGATACGTCAGTTTGACTCGCAGGATAGCAGCTTGCAGCGGGTCGAGCCGACTGTTGTAGCCCTGCACCTCGTTCACATATTTCACGCGTGAACCGTAGTTGCGCAGCATGCGAATGCGGTCGGCCAGTTGCAAGTCATTGGTGGTCACTGCGCCGCCATCTCCCATGGCACCAAGGTTTTTCCCAGGATAAAAGCTCCAGGCCACGGCATCGCCGTGCGCACCTAGTCGTCGTCCCTTATACCGTGCACCATGTGCCTGCGCTCCATCTTCTAGTACTCGGAGGCCATGCTTGCGAGCGATTGCTAAAATGGGACTAATATCGGCTGGCTGTCCATACAAGTGTACGGGCAATATAACCTTGGTGTGAGGGGTGATAGCCACCTCGATAAGTGACGGGTCGATGTTGAAGGTTCGGGCATCCGGCTCCACCGGCACCGGTGTGGCTCCGCATTGACTGACGGCCAGCCAGGTGGCGATATAGGTGTTACTGGGCACAATGACTTCATCACCAGGCCCTATGTCCATGGCGCGCAAAGCCAGGTGCAAGGCGTCCAGGCCGTTTGCTACGCCTACTGCATGTGTTGCGCCGCAGTATCTGGCAAATTCATCTTCAAAACCCTCAACCTCCGGTCCACCGATGTAATGGCCCGAGGCAAGTGATCGGGCAACTGCTGAATCAATCTCGGATTTCAATTCGCGGTAGCCCGCGGCCAAGTCTAAAAATGGGATGTTCATAATTTTGCCCGTCCTTGCATAAATTCTGAGTAATCGCGGTAATAGTCTTCCTCGGCATATTTATTTGAGGCTAGTACCATTAAAACCGATCCTGAAGAGAAATTATCAATCTCACGCCAGATCATGGGGCAGACATAAAGGCCGTTATAAGAGCGATTCAAGTGAACTCGCTTCTTATCTAAGCCATCATCTAGCACAACATCAAAACTACCAGACATGGCAATTATGAGCTGGTGAAGATTTTTGTGTGCATGTCCACCACGCTCTGCACCTCCAGGTACATCGTATAGGTAGTAGACACGGTGGATATCAAATGGAATCTGATTTCCTCCCTCGACAAAAGTCAGATTACCTCGAGCATCAGTAATTTTGGGCAGTTCCAAAACATTACATACTTTTATGCTAAAAAAGTTATTCATAGTTTTTTCATCATAATTAGATTTGAGGATTCAAAGACAAATCAGGCATAGGGCGTGCGAGCTTTTCCCTTGCTGATCCGTTATGGATGGTCTGCACAACTCCAGCCAAATCACAAGTTGATGTGCAAATGTTCACATGGTGAAACTGGCAATGAATTCCTCTCGAATTTTCCCGTCTTTGGGCTCATTTGGGTCTGCTTTGGGCACTTGCCCAGGGTTTGGTCGCAATCACGCTCTACTTGAGCACCTGATTATTCGAGTAGCTCACGAAATTGAAATGGAAAATATATCAGTCAAAAAGGGGGTGTCCAGCGAGACAAGCGCAAGTTTCATGAAGAAACTATTACAGTCAAACGGGAACCGTTTTCGAAATGCCTGTCGTGTCCGCAATGGCAATTCAAAAAACACCATTTTTAGTCCTAAAACCACACTTTTGACCCGATAGCGCACTTTTTATCTGACTTACCTACACTACGAATTAATGAGACGGAACTAATGTCAACGTCGATCATATGACCAAGATCTCTCAGACCGATACGGATCGCATCAAGTTGTATTGGGCGCCCGGGTGTTCTTCACGCTTGCGCACGAGGGAATTCCTCATTAAACAATCATAGATTTCGAGTCAATCAAAATTGACGAACGCCCGAATGCCTTGTAGGAACTTTAAGCTAACGGGATTCGAAGCATGCCAGTTATGATGATCGGGGACCAGCATACCGTGCTTCGCCTGAGGCCCGCGACGCGCCTCGCCTGTTGCCGCCATCAGCAACGGGCGATGAGGTCGTAGCGGAAATCAGCGTAGATCAGCTCTTCGTGCTGCGACACCACTTTTGCCGAGGCAAAGCCACTGGCCAGGCACAGCTGTTCGATCCAGCCGGCCTCCAGCCAAGAGCCGATAATGGGCTTGCGCTGCTCTAATCCATCGAAGTAGGCGGCGCGCCGAGTGTCGTCGTTGAAGTAATCCCACAGCTTGGCACGATCGGGAATGTCTCCGATCATGAGGATCCCGCCCGGCTTAATCCATCCGCGAATGCGACGCATCATGGCCACGATGTCGGTCTCATCGATGTACTGGATCCCGGCGTACCACAAGACCTTGGAAAACGATTGCGGCGCAAACTGCGCATCCCGCATATCACTGGTCGATACGCGTACGTTGGGTAGGCCGCGCGCTGCTAGCCGGCCGGTCAGCACCGGGCTGATATCGACCGCCTCCACGCCAGCGATGCGCGGACCAAAGGCGGCGGTGAACAGTCCATTGCCGCAGCACAGGTCCAGCAGAGTGTCATCGGACTGCAGCTCCAACTGCTGGCCGACGGTGTCGAGGGTAATCTCCCATTTACGCTGATCGATAGGCTGCTTGTTGCGCGTGCGAAGGACTTGCGATTGCTCATCCTTGTTGGCAACATCAGTCTGGTACTCGGACCAGAAGCGGGCCCAGTGTTCGTTGTCTTGGCGTGTCATGTAGAAAATACCTCGTGGACGGCCCCGCGCAATGCCTCTTCATACGCTGCCAGATGGGTCTGGCTGATATCTGAGTGCGTTGGGAGATTGAGTATGTTGGTGCAGACGAAATGCGAATTCGGAAACTGTTCCACTCCAATCTCGGGAATGAGTGTGTGATACAGAGCCGTGGGCAGGATCCCGCGCCCTATGAGATTGAAGTAGAGCTGCTCGCGCTTGCCCTGGCTGACGATGACCGGAAAATTGAGCGGCACCGCCCCGGCCGGAATGCGGTCGAACATAGGTCGGAGCTGTGGCAAGCTGGCCACCCATTGCTGCACGGCTTCATAGTTGCGCAGGCGACGGAGCGCCGACGCCTCCAGGTTGGTATCGGCGAACTCGGCCAGGGTCGCCGGCGCGATGCGCATGGAGGGCGGCAAGCTGGCTGCGTCAAGCACGCTGCCACGATCTAGGAAGAAACCGCCATCGGGCGTTGCCGTGCTCTTGTGAATGGAGAAGATGGAATAGTCGCCGTAGCTGCCCAGCCGCCGTCCTTCCAGACCGCCCAGCAGCGTGTGGGCGCAATCTTCGATCACCTTGACGCCGTAGCGGTGGCACAAGGCCACGAACTGTTCGACCTCGACCTGAGGCACTCCAAAATAATGAATCAGGAAAACCAACTGGAAAGCGCCGCTGCGCAACTGCGCTTCCAGAGCACCTAGGTCGGGGCGCAGGCGCTCATCGACGTGATAGAAGGCGTAATCGATGGTGCTGGCGCGGATCGGGTCGAAGACGCCCGAGCCTTCTATCTTGGACAGGCCGATGTAGGCTGGCAAAAGAATGCCGCGCGGATCCATGCGCTTGTGCGCCTGCAGGATGAACGTCATCGCCGCGCGCGCCGAAGCGGTAAAGATGCGTCCGCTGCGATAGGAACGCAGATCCTTATTTTCCTTCTCGATGAAAGCCATCTCACATTCCCTGGAGGAAAGACGAAAATACGGTGTAGAAATAATCCAGGTCAGCTTCGCACAGACGCTGGTGTACGGGAATGAAGAATGCATTCTCCCCGTAGAAGACGCTGCACTCGATGCCATGCGCCCATCCATGCTGCTTCATGGCGACCGGGTCCGTCCCTTCTGGAATGGTGAACATGAAGACGCCCGGTACGTCATGTTCCAGCAGCTCAAATCGCGGCTGGCATCCCAGTGCCGCAAAGCGCTTGGCCAATGCACGGTGGTTAGCGCGCCGGTCCAGCGCCGCCTGATCCAGCTGCGGCAGATGCTGCGACATCACAGCACCCAGATAGCGCTCCAGCTCGCCGCCGGCGTTTACGCGGCTGCGGACCTGGTAACGCGGATCATAGGAAAGAACCCCTCCCATCTGCAAGGGATAGACCTTGGGCAAGCTGAAGACGATGAAATCGCCCACCAGGCCCATGTCCTGCCCTGGCGTATCGGCCAGGTAAGAGTGGCAAGCATCTTCAATGATGGGCAGGCCGTGGCGACGCAGGTCAGCCAGGTCGCGATAGGGAAACCCGAATTCGTGATTAACGAACAGCGCCGCCGTATTACCCTGCATCTGGCGCGACCACTTGCAGACCTTTTCGATCTCACGGGTGACGCAACCGCTGATGTAGAGATTGCCAGTCGTGGTGAGAACGGTGACGCAATCATCCGATTTAAGATTCAACGCCTGCAAGGCCAGCGCGATGCCCTCCTTACCGCATTCGGTGAAGCACCAGCGGCGTCCCTCGAAGCGCTGGTCCAGCGCATGCGTAGCCGCCGTGGAGGATGGCAGACGCAGATTTCGGACCACATCCTCCGTGCGGAACGGACTGATCCGGTAGCTGGGCGCATAGAACGAGTCCGGGTGCAGGACGAACCCGTTGCGGAACTGGATCGCAGGCATCGTGCTCATGGCTTGAGCTTGATCACCACGCCCATATCAGCCAGTAAGCGGATGTCGAGCTGATCGGCGATGGCATACATGGCCTGCACCAGTTCAGCGGACATACTCTTCATCATCGAATTGGGCAGCACCTTAAGCAGGAAGCCCTTCTGGTCGACGATCTCGAAGCCGGCCTCATCGACCTCGCGCGCGAGCTGCGCGAAATCGTAGACCCGCATATGGCCCACCAGGTGATCGCGCGAACTCAGCGTATCCAGCGTCGGCTGGATGCCCATGAGCACGGCCAGGCGGCGATGGATGGATTCGGCGTTAGGCACAGTCACCACCACCCGCGTCTGGGGACCACACCACTTGCGCACGCAGGCCAGAGTATCGGCCGGATCGGACACATGCTCCAGGATGTTGGTGCCCAGGATAGCGTCGTAATGGCAGTCCGGGCGGAACTCCGCGAACAACGCATGATGGACGCGCACGGCATCACCGTAGATCTCGCGGGCGTTCTTAACCAGCAGTTCAGCGCCTTCGATGATATCGACCTTCATGCCCGCTTCGAGCAGCTGGCGGGTGACATTGCCTTCGCCAAACCCCATCTCCAGCACGCGGCTGCCGGTGTAGAGCCAGCTATTGACCCACTGCGCGCACAGGCGGTGGAATTGCTGGTCGAACTCCTTGTCGGTGACCTCGGTATTGAGGTGGTACTGACTAGCAATCTGGTTCAGAGAATCCTTGTCCACTACAGGTTTCATCAGAGGGCTCCTTCTTGGTGTGCGATTTTCAATGCCTGGATGATATGGTCGTTGAGCGTCACGGAGACATAGCCGCTGGCCGCCCCCATCAGGGTGACCTGGCCGAATGTCTGCGAGATGTGCTCGCGGCGCAGGTTGAACTGTTCCATCTGGGCGTGCGAGGGAATGCTCAGCGCACCGTTGAAGCTGCGCCGTTCACAGGACAGCACGGCGGTCGGATCGATACCGTAGCGGCGCAGAGCTGCCTCCCAGCGATGGTTGCGTTCCGGACACTGCTCGTCCCAGTTGCTGGAATTGCATTCAAGGATGATCTTGTGCTCCGGCCCTTGCTCACCAGCACAGACGCTCTGGTCGGTAATGCGATAGAAGGGCGACGCGGTTTCCGGATCGATCAGAACAGCAAAACGGTGCGCCAGCCCCTCACCCTTCACGCGCAGGAAGAACAGATCAAGATTGGCGCGTCGGCCCGGCGCCTGCAGCGCGCCGTCAGGCCCCAGCAACTGAGCAGGATCTGCGCCCCAGGCCAGGCGGTTGAAGGAGAAGCTGCTCTCGCCCACGCGCAGCGTGGAAGCAGCGGCATCGACCTCGACATCCTCGGCACCCTCGATCACGGTGACGCTAGGCAAGGCCTTTACCGCTGTGGCGATGCGTCCGATGAAGGCACCAAAATGCGGATCGGCCGGATAGCTGAAAATGGTCGGCTTGAGCGCCTGCGGCGCGGCGCTGAACTGGCTCAGTAGGCTTTCCGGATAGAAAAGGGGCACCCAGCCGTTGCGATGGAACACGCCTTCGATCTCGCGGGTGTGAATGCCCAGGATCTTGCCAAAGATGGGCTCGATGAACAGCTCATGGAAAGTATTGCCATGATTGGCCCGCGACACTTGCTCGAAGGGCGTGCTGGCCAGCGGACTGCCTGGCTCGTTCTTGGTGCACGGATGCAGCGGATTTGGACGCTCGAGGATCTCCTCTAGCTCAGCGCAGATCTTATGCTTCACCTCGGCCGGCAGGGTGCGCATCACGTCGAAGCGGTTGCTGATGATCAAGTCATCCACCAGCTCTCCGCCAAAACACATCTGGGGCGTGGGCAGCGGCGCGGTCTGCACGAAGCGCGACAGATAGTTCTGCACGAAGTGGACGTAGCGTCCCAAATCGGCCTTGCGATCAGGGCTGTAATGATCCAGTTCGTCAGCCGGTTCGCCGAACAGATCGAACTCGAAGTTGGTCATGCCGGCGTCGTAGATCTCGCCGTTGATTCCGATACCGCCGAATATCCCGCCCCAGGAACGGGAAGGATTGATTAGTACCACTTCCTTGCCTGCATTGCCCAGCCTTTCGGCCAGCACAAGTGCAGACATGCCGGAACCAAAAATCAGCCAATTAGTATGCCGCTTCATTAACTCTCCTTAATGTCAGGACCGCCATGCCAGACCATTTCTAGCTTCAGCGACTCCGTAAAACCGAGATTGCGCTTGAAATTCACCAATCCGAAATTGGGCTCCTCATGCAACGAAGAGATGCCCACGTCCAGCACGGCAAAGCCCTCCCTCGAGCAGAAGGCATAGATGTGCGAGGCCAGCATGGCCACCGGGCTGTAGCTGCGCATGGCCGGGCCATCGCCCCAGTACAGCACGTAGAGCACTTGAGGCGAGAGCGCCAGGCACAGGGCGGCCGCGACCATCTCCTTGCGGATGATATCGCTATAGACGGCAAACAGATGTAGCCGCTGCGGGAACAGCGCCGCCATCTGGCGTACCTGTTCTTGCGACATCGAGATGGTCACACCCAGTCGGACGCGGTTCTCGGCCAGCAATGCATGGACCGCTGGCAGCGCCTGCTCATCAAGCTGATCGCAGACAAAACCCTCGCGCTCGGTCTTGCGGATGCGCTTGACATTGCCGTAGTCGACGCGGTCGATGAAGGCGCGCCCATCAATGCGCATGTCGTTGTTGAGCTCGGCCTCTCGCGGCTGGAAACCCAGCCGGGAAAATATGTTCACGCTAATCGCCAAGAGCGCGCCATCGTGACTCGCCGGCGCACAGCGCACCCGCACGCTGCGCGCACCCTGTGCCCGCAAGTGAGCCACCACCGCTGCAACGAAACGGTCTAGCACCTGCAGCTCGATTTCGGCGTTTAGGCTCAGCCCGCCATATGTGCCGCGCCCCGGACTGACGAATACGCCGTTATCAATGGCGTGAAAGGCCAGCGTGGCAATCACCCGTTGATCATTGCGGCGCACTAGCTGAGCATAGCAGTCCTGCTCTGAGCGGCTGTGTAGGCGGAAATACGCCGGCTCGTTGAATAGATGATTGCCCTGCGCCGCCAGGAAGGCATTGATATGCAGATCGAACTTCTCGTAAATGGCAATAATGCCTGCGCTTGCTAACATACTTTGCGATTAAGGTTGGGGGATTTGCTGAATAACGTTATTTATCGCGACACCTTAGTTTGGCGAAATCTTCATTCGACGCTGACGTTTACCTGATATCCATTTGATTTGAGCAATGCATGCCGCTGAGCTTCTTGGAGATCGCTGCTCACCATTTCATGACACATTTGCTGAACGGTAATCTCGGGTGCCCAGCCTAGTTTCTGTTTGGCTTTGCTGGCGTCTCCGAGTAGGGTTTCGACTTCGGTGGGGCGGAAATAACGAGGATCGATGCGGATGATGGGGCGGTCTGTGGGGCACAAAGGCATAGATTGACGCGCTTCGCTCGCAATGACGGCATAAGCGACTTCGTTGACGCCCTCGCTTTCCCAGCGCAGTTGCATGCCCAGGGCATCTGCGGTCCAGTTGATAAATTGGCGCACGCTGTATTGCACACCGGTGGCGATGACGAAGTCCTCGGGCTGGTCCTGCTGCAGCATCATCCACTGCATGCGCACATAGTCTTTGGCATGACCCCAGTCGCGCAGGGCATCGATGTTGCCCATGTATAGGCATTCTTCCAAACCTTGGCTGATATTGGCTAAGCCTCGGGTGATTTTGCGAGTAACAAAGGTTTCGCCACGGCGTGGGCTTTCGTGGTTAAACAAGATGCCGTTGCAAGCATACATTCCGTAGGCTTCGCGGTAGTTGACCACGATCCAATAGGCATACAGCTTGGCCACGGCATAGGGGCTGCGCGGGTAAAACGGTGTTGTTTCTTTTTGAGGGATTTCTTGTACTATGCCATACAGCTCTGATGTACTCGCTTGGTAAAAGCGGGTTTTCTTTTCCAACCCCAGGATGCGTATGGCCTCTAACAACCGCAGGGTGCCCAAGCCGTCTACGTCTGACGTGTATTCAGGGCTTTCAAAGCTCACTGCCACGTGGCTTTGCGCGCCCAGGTTGTAAATTTCGTCGGGCTGTGTTTCTTGCACGATGCGGATGAGGTTGCTGGTGTCACTCAAATCACCGAAGTGCAGCTTGAAGTTGGCGTGCTCGATGTGTGGGTCTTGGTATATGTGGTCAATGCGCTGCGTATTGAACAATGAAGCACGGCGCTTGATGCCGTGCACGATGTAGCCTTTTTCTAACAAAAACTCAGCTAGGTATGAGCCATCTTGGCCTGTGATGCCAGTGATGAGGGCTACTTTGGGTTGGTTTTGTTGGGTCATAGTTTGCTTACAAAATCTTGATAGGCCGAAGCAAGGCCATGCTTTAAATCCACCTTAGCTTGCCAGCCTAAGGCGCTGAGACGTGTGCTGTCCATCCATTTACGTGGTGCGCCATCGGGCTTGGATGTATCAAATTTAATTTGACCGCTGTAGC
>Ga0214919_10003992_pt1 | contig 21800 bp, 20 predicted proteins | sample LL1503_MetaG_FD_177994 | JGI IMG/M metagenome (GOLD analysis project Ga0214919, IMG submission 177994) | Freshwater microbial communities from Lake Lanier, Atlanta, Georgia, United States - LL-1503 | ecosystem: Environmental > Aquatic > Freshwater > Lake | place: USA: Georgia | collected... | reverse complement strand
CACCGAGTTCTCCTTCGTCTCGACGCTGCCGGGGCTGACGACCGCGTTCTGAACCTGCAGCGCCTGGCCAATGGCGGCCGGGTCGATCCCGAGGCTGGCCAGCTTCTTGGTCGAAAGTTCGACAAAGATCTTGTCCTCCTGCACGCCGACGAGCTCGATCTTGGCCACGTTCGGCAGGCGCAGCAGTTCCTGGCGCACCCGTTCGACGTGGTCGCGCAACTCCGAGTGAGAGAACCCGTCTGCCGTGAACGCATAGATGGACCCGAACACGTCACCGAATTCATCGTTGAAGAACGGGCCCAGCGCCTCGGCGGGGAGGGTCTGGCGGATGTCGCCGACCTTTTTCCTGACCTGGTACCAGATGTCGGGCACGTCCTTCGGCGCGGCCGTGTCGAGCAACTCGAGGATGATCAGCGACTCGCCGGGCTTGGAGTAGCTGCGCGTCCACTTGAAGTAGGGCGTCTCCTGCAGCTTCTTCTCGATCCGGTCGGTGACCTGCTTGTCTACCTGCTCGGTGGTGGCGCCGGGCCACAGCGTGCGGATCACCATGCCGCGAAAGGCAAAGTCCGGGTCCTCGCGCTGGCCGAGCTGGAAAAATGCAACGATCCCGCCGATCGCGATCACGATGATGAAAAAAAGCGTCAGTTCACGATACTTGAGCGCCGCGCCTGACAGGTTGAAGCGATCGTCCGACATGGCGCGCTACTTCGAGTCTGCTACACGCACGCGCTGCCCTGCGCGCAACAGCTGAGCACCGGCAACGACGACGAGGTCGCCCGGGGACAGCCCGGAATCCACCAGCACATGGTCGCCCGCAAGGCCCCGCGTCTTGACGGGCTGCAGTCGCACGGCGCCGATTCCGTCCTTGGCGGCCTCGACCAGCCACACCCCCATGGCCTCGCCTTTGCCATACAGCGCGGACACAGGTAGTTCGATGCGCTTTTCGGCGGTCGAGACTTCGGCGGAGACGCGCGCGCTCATGCCGAGCTCGACGTCGCGGCCCGGCTCGATCACGGTGACCTTGGCCAGGTAGGTGCGCGTTACCGGATCCGCAGCGGGGGAAAGTTCCCTCAGCTTGCTCTTCCAGGAACGCCCCGGGAAGGCATTCAGCGTCACGCTGAATGCGCCCGCCCGTTCGAAGGCATCGCGCTGGTTCTCGGGGACGGCGACGACGACCTCGGTCTCTCCCGAGCGCGCCAGCCGAACGATGGTCTGGCCCACCGCCACGACCTGACCGGCTTCAGACTCGACCGCCGTGATCACGCCGGCGTGGTCTGCCGAGAGCACCGCGTAGCCTGCCTGGTTGGCCGCCTGGCGGTACTGTGCCCGCACCGCATCGAGACGCGCATCGGTCGAGTCGTAGGTGCTGACGCGGCGATCGAGCTCTGCCTGGCTGATGAAGTTCTTTTCACGCAGTTCGCGGTAGCGTCGCAGGTCTCCCTCGGCAAACTTGCGCTCCGCCTCGAGCTGCACGATCTGGGTCTTCGCGCTGGCCGCAGCGAGTTCGAGGTCGCGCGGGTCGATCCGCGCGACCACCTGCCCGGTGCGCACGACGGTGCCGACCTCGACCAGCCGTTCGGTCATCTTGCCGCCGACGCGGAATCCGAGGCGCGTTTCGTAGCGCGGCCGCACCTCGCCCGCGAACTCGATCGCGCGCGCAGCCGCCAAGGCATCCACCTTCATCACGCGGACAGGACGTATATCGGCCGGCCGCTCCGAAGCCTGCGCCTCGGTTTTGGCATCCGTGTCCTTGCCGCATCCCGCCATCACTGCGGCTGTCGCCAGCAGGGCCGCCAGGGCCGTTGTCTTCATGTGCTACCTCCTCCGTGGCGCAGTATTGCGCCTTCCCACAGATTTACCAATACCGCGCCCAGCTGTTTTTCCAAATCGACATTGAACATGTGCATGTCCGGGCGTTCCATCGCCGCTGCGAGGCAGGCGGGCGGGTCGGAAATCTGCCACAGGCCGATCATCAGCGCATAGCTCGCCATCAGCAGGCGCACGCCCACGCACTGCTTGTAGGCCAGGGCCGCCTCGGGGCCGATGTTCGTCTCGAGCATGCCGCGGCAGTTGGCCGCCAGTCAGTAGTCAACCCGGCTTCCGCTAGAATACTACCCATGGACACTAAACCACTGGAAACAATAGAGATCGCGACCGGGCCCGCCCCGTCCGCTTCGGTCATCTGGATGCACGGCCTGGGCGCCGACGGGCACGACTTCGAGCCCATCGTCCCCGAACTGGGCCTGCCCGGCACCCTGCAGGTGCGCTTCATCTTCCCGAACGCCCCGGTCCGCCCGGTGACGCTGAACATGGGCATGGCCATGCGCGCCTGGTACGACATCATCGAAATCGGCGGCGGGCGCGAGGATGGAGAAGGACTGCGCGCCTCGCAGGCCGCGATCGAGCAGTTGATCGCTGCAGAGGTCGCCCGCGGGATACCCGCCTCGCGCATCGTGCTGGCGGGTTTTTCCCAGGGCGGCGCGATCGCCTTCCAGACGGGACTGCGGCACCCGCAAAGGCTGGCCGGCATCATGGCTTTGTCGACCTACCTGCCGCTGGCAGGCACCGTCGAGGATGAGCGCAGCGCGGCCAACCGCGACCTGCCCGTTTTCATGGCGCATGGAAGCGTCGATCCGGTGATCTCGATCAGCCGGGCCCAGCAGTCGCGCAAGATGCTTGAGGCGCTCGGCTATCCGCTCGAATGGCACGAGTACCCGATGCCGCACTCGGTGTGCCCGCAGGAGATCACCGACATCTCCGACTGGCTGGTCCGCACCCTGACCTAAGCGCTGGTCTCAGCTTTCCCTGATCATTTCACGGAAGCGCGCGATCTCGTAGTCGTCGCCCTTGTCTTCCACGGCCTGCGGCATGTAGACGTGGAAGCGCCCGCCGCGCTCTGACTCCAGGTTCTGCCCGGGCACGAACACCCCGGGCTTGAGCACGATCCTCACCTCGCCGCTGTCGGGTTCGCCGGTCTTCAGCAGCACGCCTTTTTCGGTCGTCACGCCGGTCCAGAAACTGGCCACCATCGGCGCATTGGACAGCGACTGGATGCCGACCCGCGCCTGGGTCGTGCCGACCTTGTTGACGCGGCGGATGAGGCCGGTGACCCAGTTGTTGCCGCCCTCGGGCTGCATCACGATCAGCGCGCCCACCTTGAGCCAGTCGCCCTTCAGCTGCTGCACGATGGCACCGAAGCCGCCGGCGCTCACGTTCTCGACGATCCAGCTCTCGACGGCCGTCGCATCGAAATCCAGGGACTCCGATTCGCCGAGTACGCCCAGCAGGCCGTCGAACCCGTGCGACACCGACAGCCGCGACTTCACCATGTGACGCGGATGCTTCCTCTCCGGCGGCTCCTGCGACCAGTACATCGCGAGATGCTCCAGCACGTCGAGCACCATTTCAGGCTCGTAGGCGTCGCCCAGGTTCAACGCGGGCGGGACCTGGCGGCCGGACTCGATCTTCTGGATCAGGCCCTTCACCTCCTCCAGCGCGGCGGTTGCGCCAAAGCACCGCAGCGTCGGGGTCTGCTGCGGCGGGCGCACGAGGCGCTGCGGGGCCATGTTCTGGTTGATGTCGGTCCAGTAGGCCATTTGGGCCGAGGGCGCGCTGGCGAGCGTGAACTTGGGCGTGAAGTCGCCGATCAGGCGTTCGGCCAGGTCGACTTCCTGCGGCAGCAGCGCATCGGGCGAACTCGCGCTGAACACCACGCCCTTGAGGAATTCCTGCTGCGGCGTGGACTCACCGGGGATGCCGGGGTACACCACCGCCTTTGCACCGGCCAGGCCGCGAAATTCGGCAAACCCGTACACGCGGTTGAAGACACCCCACGCCGACAGGTCCACCGGCCCGTAGCGCATGTGCATCCACTTGATCTGCTGGGAGATGCTGCGCAAAGTCCGCACGAGCAGGAGCGGCAGCTGCGCCTTGGCGGCATCGGCCCCCTTGGCGCCGGTGACGAACTGGTCCACCGCCAGGCCGAAGGCGCGGCCCGCCTGGCTCCAGTAGTCATGGATGCACTTCCAGAGGCGGTTCTCCTGCACCTTGGACGGACGCGCGGTCGCGAAATAGTCGCGCGCAAGCTTGCGCGCCCGCAACTGGCCGGCATCGTCGATCTGGAGCAGCAGCTGGAGGCGCTGTTCGAGCTTGAAACCTTCAGCGGTCGAGACCGACTCGAGCCAGTGCGCCAGTTCCTCCAGCGCCTTGACCGGGTCTTGCGCGGGCAGGTCGTCCAGGAGCCGCTTGGCTTCCTTCGGATCCGCCATGGGATGGTCCGGCTTGCCGCCGCCGAACAGCTTCAACATTTGGGTCTCTCCCGTTTTGCCGGCCGAAATCGCGCACACCAAGGACGCGCCCGAGTGGACAATCGGCCAAAGCCATGAATGATGCTACGGCCGGGTGCGACTGTCCAACCTTGGCTACAATCGATGACACTTTTTACCGGTCGCCCCGTACCCAGCCACACATTCGTTTCCTGCTCATCGACGAATCCACCGCGACCTCAAGCCGCAGAACATCCTGTTCCGCGAGAACGGGCGCCTCGCCATCGTCGACTTCGGCCTCGCCAAGGACCTCTCCGCCGAGTCGAGCCTGACCCGGCACGGAGAGCTCCTCGCGACACCGCGCTACATGAGCCCCGAGCAGTGCACCGGATTCCCGGTCGACCAGCGTTCCGACCTGTATAGTCTCGGCGTGATCCCGCAGCTCCCGACGAAGCTCTCCGGCTACCAGCCCATCGTCAACCGCCTGCTGGCCAAGAAACCGGAAGACCGCTTCCAGACCGCTCGCGAACTCTTTGCCTACATCGCCATATGACCCCCCTGCCCTCCGGCGAACGCCAGTACCTTGATCTCCTCTCGCATGTGCTCGCGCGTGGCGCCAGGAAGACCGACCGGACCGGCACCGGGACCCTGTCGGTCTTCGGCGCGCAGATGCGCTTCGACCTCGCCGGGAGCTTCCCGCTGCTCACGACCAAGAAACTGCACCTGAAGTCGATCATCTACGAGCTGCTCTGGTTCATCGCCGGCGACACCAACGTGCGCTGGCTGCAGGAGCGCGGCGTGACGATCTGGGACGAGTGGGCCGACGAAAACGGCGAACTCGGCCCGGTCTACGGCTACCAGTGGCGCCACTGGAGGACGCCCGACGGGCGTGAAATCGACCAGATCCGGCAGGTGCTCGAATCGATCGGCACGAAGCCCGACTCCAGGCGTCACATCGTTACCGCCTGGAATCCGGCCGATGTGGACCGCATGGCGCTCCCCCCCTGCCACGCCCTCTTCCAGTTCTATGTCGCGGAAGGCAAGCTCTCCTGCCAGATGTACCAGCGCAGCGCGGACCTCTTCCTCGGCGTGCCGTTCAACATCGCCTCGTATGCGTTGCTGACGCTGATGATCGCGCAGGTGACGGGACTCCAGCCCGGCGAGTTCGTGCTGACGCTGGGCGATGCGCACCTCTACCTGAACCACCTCGAGCAGGCGAAGGAACAACTCGCGCGAACCGAACGCCCGCTCCCGCGCATGAGGCTCAACCCCGGCGTCAGCGACCTGTTCGCCTTTTGCTATGAGGATTTCACGCTCGAAGGCTACGACCCGCACCCGGCCATCAAGGCGCCGATCGCGGTCTGAAAAAAAGGCCCGCCTTCGGGGGAGAATAGGCGAGCCTTGGGGATAACCTCTGCAGGCGCCTCTGGCGGGCTTTCCCGGAACGCTTCGGCGGGTACGCGCTAGAAAGCCCCCTTCGACCAGATCTGGAACGAATACAGGAAGCCGGCCACCAGCAGCTTCAGGAAGGCCCGCGGAAAGCTTTTTTCGCTGAGTGCCTGCTTCATGTTCCCTATAATTGCACGATGAAAGCTGAGGCAAACAGGGCAGATGTCACATCCACTGCGGGAGCGACGCGGGTATTCCTGGTAGCCGCGGTGGCCGCCAACGGGATCATCGGCGCCGATAACCGCATGCCCTGGCACCTGCCGGAGGACCTGAAGCACTTCAAGGCCCTCACCCTCGGGCACCCGGTGATCATGGGACGCAAGACCCACGAATCCATCGGCAAGCCCCTGCCAGGACGGGAGAACATCGTCATCAGCCGCAAGCCGGGGCTCGAGATCCCTGGCGTGAGCGTCGCCTCATCGCTCGAAGCCGCGCTGGCCCTGTGCCTGGGCGAGCCCGTGGCCTTCGTCATCGGCGGCGGGGAGATCTACAAGGCAGCGTTCCCCTTGGCCGACGGCATCGTGCTCACCGAGATCGGCCGAGCGTTCGAGGGCGACACGAAATTCCCGGACTGGGACCGCGCGGCGTTCAGGGAGTCGCAGCGGCAATCGCACACATCGGCCGACGGCCTGCCCTACGACTTCGTCCTGTACGAGAGGGCTTGAAGCCCGGCGCTTATCCCTGCCGGACGCAGTCGATGAAGTACTCCACCACCCCGTCCACGGGCTCCTCCACCAGGCCGTGGATGTCGGTCTCGAAGCCGGGAAACTTGCGGTTGAACTCGCGCGCGAACTTCAGGTAACTCACGATCGTCGCATTGAAGCGCTCGCCCGGGATCAGCAGCGGGATGCCCGGCGGGTAGGGCGTGAGCAGCACGCTGGTGACGCGGCCCTCGAGATTGTCGATCTCGACGCGGTCGATCTCGCGGTGTGCCATGGCGGCAAAAGCGTCGGACGGCTTCATCGCCGGCATCATGTCGGACAGGTACATCTCCGTGGTCACGCGCGCCACGTCGTTGGCCTTGTACATGCCGTGGATCTGCTCGCACAGGTCGCGGATGCCCAGGCGCTCGTAGCGCGGGAATTTCTGGCAGAACTCCGGCAGCACGCGCCAGAGCGGCTGGTTCTTGTCGTAGTCGTCCTTGAACTGCTGCAGCGCCGTGACCAGCGTGTTCCAGCGGCCCTTGGTGATGCCGATGGTGAACATGATGAAGAACGAGTAAAGCCCGGTCTTCTCGACGATGACGCCGTGTTCCGCCAGATAGCGCGTGACGATCGCCGCAGGGATGCCGGTCTTGGCGAACTTGCCGGACACGTCCAGCCCAGGGGTAATGACCGTGGCCTTGATCGGATCGAGCATGTTGAAGCCCGGCGCGAGGTTGCCGAACCCGTGCCACTTGTCGTTGGCCTTGAGCACCCACTCCTCACGCGAACCGATGCCGTCGGTGGCGACCTTGTCCGGGCCCCAGACCTTGAACCACCAGTCCTTGCCCCATTCGTTGTCGACCTTTTTCATCGCGCGGCGGAAATCCAGCGCCTCGAGGATCGATTCCTCCACCAGCGCGGTGCCCCCGGGCGGCTCCATCATCGCCGCGGCCACGTCGCACGACGCGATGATCGCGTACTGCGGCGAGGTGGACGTGTGCATCAGGTAGGCCTCGTTGAACGAGTGCCGGTCGAGCTTCCTGGTCTGCGACTCCTGCACGAGGATCTGGGACGCCTGCGAAATGCCCGCCAGGAGCTTGTGCGTGGAGTGCGTGGCGTAGATGATCGCGTCCTTGGTGCGCGGCCGGTCGCGACCGATGGCGTGCATGTTCTTGTAGAAGTCGTGGAAAGTCGCGTGCGGCAGCCACGCCTCGTCGAAGTGCAGCGTGTCGATCGAGGAATTCAGCGTTTCCTTCAGGGTCTCCACGTTGTAGAGCACCCCGTCGTAGGTGCTCTGCGTGATGGTCAGGATGCGCGGCTTCTTGTTCTTCGCAGCGCGTGCGAACGGATTGGCCTCGATCTTCTTCTGGATGTTCTCGGGGCTGAATTCCTCCAGCGGGATCGGGCCGATGATGCCGAGGTGGTTCCTCTTGGGCGTCAGGAACACGGGAATCGCGCCGGTCATCGTGATCGCATGCAGGATCGACACGTGGCAATTGCGGTCGACGACGACGATATCGTCCGGCGCCACGTTGGCATGCCAGACCATCTTGTTCGACGTTGACGTGCCGTTGGTGACGAAGTAGCAGTGGTCCGCGCCGAAGATGCGCGCCGCATTGCGCTCGGACGCGCCGACCGGGCCGTCGTGGTCGAGCAGCTGTCCCAGCTCATCCACCGCGTTGCAGACGTCCGCGCGCAGCATATTCTCGCCGAAGAACTGGTGGAACATCTGGCCGACGGGACTCTTCAGGAAGGCCACCCCACCCGAGTGACCCGGGCAGTGCCAGGAGTACGAACCGTCCTGCGCGTAGTGGGTCAGCGCGCGGAAGAACGGCGGCGCGAGACCGTCGAGGTACGACTTCGCCTCGCGGATGATGTGGCGCGCGACGAACTCCGGCGTGTCCTCGAACATGTGGATGAAGCCGTGGAGCTCCCTCAGGATGTCGTTCGGGATGTGCTGCGAAGTGCGCGTCTCGCCGTAGAGGTAGATCGGGATGTCGGCGTTCTTGCGGCGGATCTCGCCGATGAACTTCCTCAGGTTCAGCACCGCGGGGTCGAGTTCCGGACCCGGCGTGAACTCCTCGTCGTCGATCGACAGGATGAAGGCCGAGGCGCGGCTCTGCTGCTGGGCGAACTGCGAGAGGTCGCCGTAGCCGGTGACGCCGAGGATCTCCATGCCTTCGTCCTCGATCGCCTTGGCCAGCGCGCGGATGCCGAGGCCCGAGGTGTTCTCCGAGCGGAAGTCTTCGTCGATGATGACGATGGGGAAGCGGAACTTCATGCGGTGGTCATATGCGGGGCAGGGTCACGCCGGTCTGGCCCTGGTACTTCCCGCCGCGGTCCTTGTAGGACGTCTCGCAGACCTCGTCGGATTCGATGAACAGCACCTGCGCCACGCCCTCGTTGGCGTAGATCTTCGCCGGCAGGGTGGTGGTGTTCGAGAATTCCAGCGTCACGTGGCCCTCCCACTCGGGCTCGAGCGGGGTGACGTTGACGATGATGCCGCAGCGCGCATAGGTGGATTTTCCCAGACAGATGGTCAGCACGCTCCTCGGAATGCGAAAGTACTCCACGGTGCGGGCGAGCGCAAAGGAATTGGGCGGGATGATGCACACCGGGCCCTTGAAATCGACGAACGAACTCGGGTCGAACGCCTTGGGGTCGACGATCGTCGAGTTGATGTTGGTGAAGATCTTGAATTCGTCCGAGCAGCGGACGTCGTAGCCGTAGCTCGAGGTGCCGTAGGAGACGATGCGTTGCCCCTCCAGTGCGCGCACCTGCCCCGGTTCGAACGGTTCGATCATCCGGTGGCCCTCGGCCATGCGGCGGATCCACTTGTCAGCCTTGATGCTCATTGCGCCAGCCTCTATCCCATGGGGACATGAAAGGGTTGCGATTCTACCCGCGCCAGCCACGAGCGGATAGCCGGAAACCGCCTGAGGTCGAACCCCCCGTCGCCCGCGCAATGGGTGTAGGCATACAGGGCGATGTCAGCAATGGAGCAGTTCCCACCGGCGAACCAGTCCCGGCCCGCGAGATGCGTTTCCATGACGCCCAGTGCTGCGTAGCCGGGCGCCATTTTCGCGTCGAGCGCCTCGCGGCGCTCCGGCGGGTTGCCCAGGTACCGGACGATGAACCGGGCCGTGGCGATGTTGGGCTCGTGGCTGTACTGCTCGAAGAACATCCACTGCAGTGCCTGCGCGCGCCCGAGCCGGTCGGCCGGCACGAGCGACGTGCCCTCTGCGAGGTACCAGAGGATGGCGTTGGATTCGGCGAGGCACGTGCCGTCGTCCAGTTCCAGCAGCGGCACGCGGCCGTTGGGGTTCTTCGCGAGGAATCCCGGTGTACGGGACTCGCCCTTGGTGATGTCCACGGCAACCCACTCGAACGGCTGCTGCAGCCGCGTCAGGACCAGCTTGATCTTGTAGCAGTTGCCCGACCAGACATCGCCGTAGACCTTCATCTTCCCTAGGTATTCTGGACCACGATGTTCGGAAACTTTCCGGTCATGTCCTTTTGCGATTCCGCGATCTTCACCGCGCAGCGGCGGGCGATCGAGCGGTAGATCTCGGCAACGCGCCCGTCCGGATCGGCCACTACGGTGGGCTTGCCCGAGTCGGTCTGCTCGCGGATCGCCATATCCAGCGGCAGGCGCCCCAGCACTTCGACGCCGTAGTCCTTGCCCATCTTCTCAGCGCCGCCGGCGCCGAAGATGTTTTCCTCGTGGCCGCAGTTGGAGCAGATGTGGGTGCTCATGTTCTCGACAATGCCGAGGATCGGGATGCCGACCTTCTCGAACATCTTGAGGCCCTTGCGGGCGTCGAGCAGCGCGATCTCCTGCGGCGTCGTGACGATGATTGCCCCGGTGACCGGCACCTTCTGCGCGAGCGTCAGCTGGATGTCGCCGGTGCCGGGCGGCAGGTCGACGATCAGGTAGTCGATGTCGCGCCAGCGGGTTTCCTTCAGCAGCTGCTCGAGGGCCTGCGTCACCATCGGGCCGCGCCAGACCATGGGCGTATCCACGTCGATGAGAAAGCCGATCGAGATCGCCTGGATGCCGTGGCCTTCCATGGGCTCGAGGCCCTTGCCGTCCTTCGACTCCGGCCGGCCGCTGATGCCGAGCATGGTCGGCTGCGATGGCCCGTAGATGTCTGCGTCGAGCATGCCCACACTCGCGCCTTCGGCCGCCAGCGCGAGTGCCAGGTTCGCGGCCGTGGTGCTCTTGCCCACGCCGCCCTTGCCCGATGCCACCGCGATGATGTTCTTGATGCCCGGGATCAGCTTCACGCCGCGCTGCACGGCGTGCGACACCACCTTGCTGGTGATGCCGACGCTCACGTTGCCCGCGCCCGGCAATGCGCGGAGCTTGGCCAGCACCTGCTTCCGGATCGGGTCGAACTGGCTCTTGCCCGGGTAACCGAGTTCGATGTCGAGGGTCACGTCGTTGCCGGAGACCTTGATGTTTTTCGCCGAACGAGTGGTGACGAAATCCTTGCCGGTGTTCGGATCGACCAGTTCCTTGAGGGCGGACTGGACCTGGGCTTCGCTGAGGGACATGGGGTGGGGCCTGCTTTGGGCGGATTCTAGGGAGGCGCAAGTGTACCCAAATCCCTGCGGCGAAACACGAATCCGGCACAGAGACCCTCTGCGCTTTGCTAGAATTGCCCCTTTGGTCCGGTCCCTCCGATGTCCTCCCCGCGCAAGATCTTCGTCACGACGGCACTGCCCTATGCCAACGGGCCGTTCCACGTCGGCCACATCATGGAATACATCCAGGCCGACATCTGGGTGCGGTTCCAGCGGATGCAGGGCAACGAGGTCCATTTCGTCGGCGCCGATGACGCGCACGGCGCGCCGATCATGCTGGCAGCCGAAAAAGCGGGCAAGACGCCGGAGGAGTTCGTCGCCGGCATCGCCGCCGGCAGGAAGCAATACCTCGACGGCTTCCACATCAAGTTCGACCACTGGCACTCGACGCACTCCCCCGAGAACACCCAGCTGTCGCAGGACATCTACAAGCGGCTGTCGAAGGCCGGCCTGATCTACAAGAAGCCGGTCGAGCAGTTCTACGACCCGGTCAAGGGCATGTTCCTCGCCGACCGGTACATCTTGGGCGAATGCCCCAAGTGCGGCGCCAAGGACCAGTACGGCGACGCCTGCGAGAACTGCAGTTCGGTCTACGCCCCCACCGACCTCATCAACCCCTACTCGACGCTGTCGGGCGCGGCGCCGGTCAGGAAAAGCTCGGAACACTACTTCTTCAAGCTGTCGGACGAATCCTGCGTGGCGTTCCTGCGCGACTGGATCGACCAGCCGCAGCGGCTGCAATCGCAGGTCGCCAACAAGGCGCGCGAATGGCTCGACGGCGAAGGCGACAAGGCGCTGGGCGACTGGGACATCTCCCGCGACGCGCCTTACTTCGGCATCGAGATCCCCGACGCGCCGGGCAAGTACTTCTATGTGTGGCTCGACGCGCCGATCGGCTACCTCGCGAGCTTCAAGGCCTACTGCGCCAAGGCGGGGATCGACTTCGAAGCCTTCCTCGCGGATGAAACCACCGAGCAGGTGCACTTCATCGGCAAGGACATCATCTACTTCCACACCCTGTTCTGGCCGGCCATGCTCAAGTACGCCGGCCCGTTCTACAAAGTGCCGACCAACGTCTTCGTGCACGGCTTCATCAACGTGTCGGGCGAGAAGATGTCGAAGAGCCGCGGCACGGGGATCTCGCCGCTGCGCTACCTCGACCTCGGCATGAATCCCGAATGGCTGCGCTACTACATCGCAGCCAAGCTCAACGCCAACGTCGAGGACCTGGACTTCAACCCGGACGACTTCATCGCCCGGGTGAACAGCGACCTGGTGGGCAAGTACATCAACATCGCCAGCCGCTGCGCGGGGTTCCTCACCAAGCGGTTCGAGGGCCGGCTGCTCGAGTCCGGCACGAACCCGGTCATCACCGAGATCCAGCAGGCCGCGGGCACGGTCTCCGGACTGATCTCGGACCGGGAATTCGGCAAAGCCCTGCGCGAAGTCATGTTGCTCGCCGACAAGGCCAATGCCTTCGTCGATACGAACAAGCCCTGGGAAATCGCCAAGACCGGCAGCCCGGCGGACCTGCACCGCACCTGCAGCGACGCGATCCAGATCTTCCGGCTGCTTACGCTCTACCTGAAGCCCGTGATGCCCCGGCTGGCCGAGAACGTCGAGAAATTCCTGAACATCGCGCCGCTCACCTGGGCGGATGCAGGGTCGCTGCTGCCCGGCGGCCACGTGATCAACGAATACAAACACCTGATGACCCGCGTCGACCCCAAGCAGCTCGACGCGCTCTTCGACCTCCCAGCCTCACCTGCACCGAAAGAAGCCAAAGCCGTGACCACACCTGTCGCCCCTGCCGCACCGACCCCGTCGCCCGTGCCAGCGCCTGCGCCCGCATCCGAGAGCGCTGCCACCATCTCGATCGACGACTTCGCCAAGGTCGACCTGCGCGTCGCGCTGATCGCGAATGCCGAGGCCGTGGAAGGCGCCGACAAGCTGGTCAAGCTCACGCTCGACCTGGGCTCCGAAACCCGTACCGTGTTCGCCGGCATCAAGTCGGCCTACGCGCCCGAACAGCTCAAGGGGCGCCTCACCGTAATGGTCGCCAACCTCGCCCCGCGCAAGATGCGCTTCGGGCTTTCGCAGGGCATGGTCCTCGCCGCCTCGGGAGAGGGCCCCGGCATCTTCCTGCTGTCTCCCGACAGCGGTGCGCAACCCGGCATGAAGGTCAAATAGCTTGGCCGGGGAGCAGCCGGAGGCGCCGCAGCGCAAGGTCGGCCTCCCGCTGCACCCGTTTCGCCCGCGCCTCGTCGACTGCCTCAAGAACTACGACCGCGCCACCTTCACCGCCGACCTGATCGCCGGCATCACCGTCGGCGTGGTGGCGCTGCCGTTGGCGATGGCCTTCGCGATCGCCTCCGGCCTGAAGCCCGAGGCGGGAATCTTTACCTCCATCGTCGCCGGGATGCTGATCGCGTTGCTCGGCGGATCGCGCGTGCAGATCGGCGGCCCGGCCGGCGCGTTCATCGTGATCGTCTACGGCATCATCCAGCAGTACGGCCTCGCGAACCTGATGATCTCCACCGTGATGGCCGGCGTGCTGCTCTTCATCATGGGCCTCACCCGGATCGGGTCGCTGATCCGCTTCATCCCGGTGGCGATCATCATCGGATTCACCAACGGCATCGCGGTCCTCATTGCACTGTCGCAACTGAAGGACTTCTTCGGGCTGAAGATCGAGAAGATGCCGGCAGACTTCTTCCGCGCCAGCCGCGCCATCGTCGATGCGCTCCCCACCACCGACATCATGACGGTGTCGGTCGGCCTCGCCTCGCTCGCCGTGATCATTGCCTGGCCGCGCTTCGGCAGCCTCGTCAGCGGCGCCCGGCGCGATGCGGCCACCAGCGGCCGGCTGGAGCTGGTCACGCGCCTGCCCGGCACGATCATCGCGCTGGTGCTGGCGACCGCGGTCACGGCGTTCCTGAACCTGCCGGTCGAGACGATCGGCTCGCGCTTCGGCGGGATCCCGACCGGCCTGCCCGCGTTCACGCTGCCCGAGCTGTCCTGGGATGCCGCCCGCCACCTCGTGGCCCCGACAATAACCATCGCCCTGCTCGGCGCGATCGAGTCGCTGCTCTGCGCGCGCGTGGCCGACGGCATGATCGACGACCGGCATGACCCGAACCAGGAGCTGATGGCGCAAGGGATCGCGAACTTCGTCTCGCCCTTCTTCGGCGGCATGCCCGCGACCGGCACGATTGCACGCACCACGACCAACGTGCGCGCCGGCGCCAAAACGCCCATCGCCGGCGTGGTTCATGCGCTGACGCTGCTCGCCATCATCCTGGTCGCCGCGCCGCTCGCCTCGAGCGTGCCATTGGCGGCGCTCGCCGCGATCCTGCTGTTCGTGGCCTGGAACATGGGCGAATGGCGCGAATTCCCGCGGCTGAAGCAGTTCTCGCCGCAGTACCGCACGGTGATGCTCTCGACGTTCCTCCTCACCGTGATCATCGACCTGACCGCAGCCGTCGAGATCGGCATGGTGCTGGCGGCGCTCTTCTTCATTTACCGCGTTTCGAGCCTGACGACGATCGAACCAGTGACCGATGCCTCGCTGCAGGAAGACCTCGCGGTGCCGCCCGGGACGGTCGCCTACCGGATCTTCGGTTCACTGTTCTTCGGGGCGGTGGGAAAGCTCGAAACCCTGATCGAACCCGACGACAGAGAAACGGCGCCCCGGGTCATGATCCTCGACCTGCACAAGGTCATCAACGTCGACACCACCGGGCTCGACACGCTGGATGTGCTCAGGAAAACGCTGGCCCGGCGCGGCACCACGCTCGTACTCTGCGACGTGAACCGCCAGCCGCTGTCGCTGATGCAGCGCGCCGGCTACCTGGACAAGCTTGGCGAGGGCAACCTTCAACCCCACCTGCCCGCCGCCATCGCCCGCGCCGAGGAACTCACTGCACCGCAGTCGTTCAGACAATAAAAAAGGCGGCCCGTGGGCCGCCTGTCTTTTCCCGAACTCCCTGCTCCTTACTTTCCGCCGCAGGTCACCGGCATCGATTGCGTGGGGTAGCCCTTGCAGTTCCAGGCCACCTTACCGCCGGCGAGCATCGGCGTCACCGCGATTTCGATCGCATTCCTTTCATTCCAGCCGCGGATGATGCCGCCGGGCTCGACGATCCACTTGAGTTCGCCGTATTTCGGGTCGCTCTTCGGGGCGATCTTGATGTTTGCGCCCGCACCGGCGAGGTTGCCCGCCTTTTCCGCGGCAGCCCCGACTTCGGTCTTGGCCGCGTTCGTGCCGGAAACCAGTACCGCAGCCGCGTCGCGACTCTCCCCGCCTTCCATTTGCGGAAGGACAACCGCAATGGCGAGGAACCCGATCAGTGCCGCCCCCGCAACGACCAGCAATCCGATACGCATCTCATGACTCCTTTTTTCAGGCGTTGGCTCGAAAGGCCGGAATCGCCATATTTTTAACAGCTTACCATAGCTCCGCGGCGGGTCAGGCCACCACCTGGCCGGCGAGCGCAGCGGCCGCCGCATTGGACCCCGCCACCAGCACGCCGGCGGCGGACAGCCGCGCCACTTGGCGCGCATAGCCCTGCGGGTCCCCCTCCGTGCCGGTGACCGAGGCCACGACCGCGGGGAGCGCCCCGCCACGCGCCCTTGCCGCATCGACCACCTGCGCGATCAATCCGGCAGGGTCGGCGTGGGCGCCGTAACCGATCACCACGTCGAGCAGCACCACCGCGACCGCCGGGTCCGCCAGCGTCTTCGCCAACAGCTCGTTGCGCAGTTCCGGATCGATCATGGGGTGCGGCCGCCCCCGCGTGTACTCGTCATCGCCGAGGTCGATCAGGCTGTGGGCGGCGATATCGAGCCTCGCCGTCTCGGTGGCTCCCGGGACGGGCACGTTCGACTGCACCTTGAGCCCATTGGCCATCAGCACGATCTGCGCCTCGTTGCACAGCGTGCCGCCGCTGTAGAGGCCACGCAGCCACCCCTTGCGGGCGTCCGGCGCGGCAAGCGACCCGCCTGCGGGCGCGTGGCCGAGCACCTGCTCGGCCGCCGCAGCCAGCGTCATGCCCCCCGCACCCAACAGGCAGAGGGTGACGGGCTTTGCGCTCTTTGCGACCCGCGCCGCGATCCGGTCGGCAACGCTTTGCGCCGGCGGCTTGGAAATGATCACGATATGCCGCGTGGCCGGGTCGGCCTCCAGCGCATCGAAGGCCGCCAGGGTCATCACCCCGCCGACCGCTTCAGACAGGTCGCGACCGCCTACGCCGATGCCGTGCGAGATGCCGCGCCCCGAACGCGCGAGGAGGCAGGTGACTTCCTGCAGTCCGGTGCCGGAAGCCGAGATCAACCCGACATCCCCGCGAGGAACCACGTTGGCGAAAGCCACCGGCGTGCCGCCGATGATTGCCGTGCCGCAGTCCGGCCCCATCAGCAGGAGACCCTTCTCAATGGCAAGGGCCTTCAGTTCGATTTCGTCCTCGACCGACACGTTGTCCGAGAACATCATCACGTGCAGCCCGCGGTTGAGCGCGCGACGCGCCTCGGCCGGCGCGAATTCCCCGGGGACGGAGATCAGCGCGAGGTTGGCTTCGGGCAGCGCAGCGAGCGCCGAAGCAAAGCCCCGCACCGACGCCACGCCGCCGCCCTGCCCGTCGGCCTTGCCGCCGGCCAGCAGTTTCTCGGCCTCCACGAGGGCGGCCTCGGCGGCCGCAGCCTCGCCGGCCCGGACGGCGATGATGAGGTCGTCGGCCTGCGCCTTCGCACCGTCGATGTCCAGCAACTCGGATTCGGAGAGGAGATCGCGGTTGGAGGGCGTGCCTATCATCAGCGAAGCCGCTTCGACGCCGGGCAGTCCCGACAGGGCGCGCGAGATGCGCATCAGGGCCACCGAATCGGCATAGAACCCGCGCCGCACGCGGTTCAGCGTGACGCTCATCAGCGCACCCCCAGCGTGGCGGCAAGGGCCGTGAGCCCCTGCTCGAAGCATGCGAGCGGCGCCCGGGCCACGCCAGCCCCGACCTGCCCTACGCCAGGCTTCCGGTGCGCAATGCCGGTATTGATCGCCGGCTGGATCCCGCTCTCGACCACGCGGCGCACGTCGATCCCGGTGGGCACCCCTTCGCCGTCCAGCGAGGGCATGGTCCAGCGCGGGTTTTTAGTCAGGGTGATTTCGGACATCGCGCGGGTGAACTCGAACGCGTCGCGCACGCCACCCGCGCCGACGAACCCGACGACCGAGGGCGCCGTCGCCATCGCAAAGGCGCCGACGCCGATGGTTTCCATGATCGCGGAGTCGCCCATGTCGGGGTTGGCGTCCTTCTCCGAATAGCCGGGGAAGTACAGGCCCTGCGGCATCTCCACCGGCGCCGTGAACCACTGGTCGCCGGTCCCCGAAACGCGCACGCCGAAATCGGTGCCATTCCTGCACATCGCCGTGACAACCGTCGAATGCTCGATCCCGCGCACCGGGTCCATGATGCTCTTGCCCATCACCATGCCGACGTTGAGGAAGAACTGCTCGTTGCCGGCGATGAAGGCGAGGATCTTCCAGAGTTCCTCGCTGGGCGTGCCCGCCTTGGCAAGGTGCGGCGCAAGCGCGCGCAACGTGAGCGCCGAGCAGGCGACGTTGCGCTGGTGCATCTCGTCGCCCATCGCGAGGCCGCGCGAAATCAGCGGCACGAGCTCGAGCCCGCCCATGCTGCGCAGCGCAGCGCCGAACGCCGGGCCGAAGCTGTCGGCCAGCCAGTGCAGGCGGCCGATGACCTCGGCGTCATTGGCGCCGAAGCGCATGACCTTGCCCAGGCCCTCGTTGAGCATGCAGTAGGCGCGGTTCCCGAAAGCGCGGTTCTCGACGATCATCACCGGCATCGAGCGGGTCGTGATGCCCGTCATCGGCCCGACCGCGTCGAAATGGTGGTTGGGATGGAACTCGACGCCCCCGGAAGCCGCCAGCTTCATGGCCGCATCGAGGTCCCCCGCCCACTCTTCGAACACGATCGCACCTGCGACCGCGCCCTGCATCGGGCCGCACATGCGCTCCCAGGCGACCGGCGGGCCGGAGTGCAACAGCACCTTGTCGCCCAGCCCGCGGATCACTTCGCCGGCCGGACGCACGTCGACGAGCACCGGGTTTGCCGCGAGCATCCGCCGCAACGCCTCCGCATTGGCCTTGGCGATCGCTTCCTCGTGTGCTCCCAGCCGCGCAAGGATGTCGACCAGGTGCTGCTTGCCCTGGGCCGGCGGCCGCCAGTCGACCTGCACGACCGGCGTGCCTTGTGCGGCGAAGTCCGCGGCGAACCCGGACAGGCCGATATTGACGACGCGTGGGACGCCGGAGAGCAGCTTCTGGATGGACATGGGTTCCTGGCCTGACGTGTGGCTCGTACGGTTGGGAAGCACGGCCGTTTGTTTCGAAAATTATACCGGCACGCTGCTATGATCGCCAGAATGAATCCCATGCCCGACAGACTGGTTGTCGCCATCGGCGGCAACGCTACGCACCCGGAAAGCATCCGCGGGACCACCGAAGAGCAGGAAATCGTCGCCGCAAAAGCGGCGCGCTCGCTGCTGCCCCTGCTCATGCTCGACAACAAGCTGATCCTCACGCACGGCAACGGCCCGGTGGTGGGAAAGATCCTCTTGCGCCAGTACTACGCGCGCGAGCAGGTGCCGCCGATGCGGCTCGACGTATGCGTCGCGCACAGCCAGGGCGGCATCGCGCACCTGATGATGCAGGGCATGGAAGACGAGCTCGAGCGTGCCGAGCACGACCGGCGCGTGGCCTGCATCCTCACGCGCGTCGAAGTGGACGCCGAGGACCAGGCCTTCAGCAACCCCTCCAAGCCCATCGGTCCCTTCTTCACCGAGGCCCAGGCCCGCGACCTCGAGGCCCAGCTCGGCTGGACGATGATGGAGGATGCAGGGCGCGGCTGGCGCTACATCGTCCCCTCGCCGCGGCCGCGCCGCATCCTCGACATCGACCTGATCGAATCGCTGTCCGAGCAGGGCATCGCAGTCATCGCCGCAGGCGGCGGCGGCATTCCGGTGGTCCAGCGCGCCGACCGCTCGCACCAGGGCATCCCCGCGGTGATCGACAAGGACCTGACCTCGGCGCTGCTTGCCAACCAGCTCGGCATCGACACGCTGATGATCCTCACGGCGGTAGACAAGGTGGCGGTGAACTTCGGCAAGCCGGACCAGCGCTCGCTCGACGTGGTGAAGGCGAGCGAGCTCAAGGCCTACCAGGCCGAGGGCCATTTCGCCAAGGGGAGCATGGGACCGAAGATCGACGCCGCGCTGTCCTTCATCGCCGGCGGCGGCCAGCGCGCGGTCATCGCGCACCTGGAGGAAGCACTGCCGGCCCTGCAGGGGAAGACCGGCACCCATGTCATCGCCGATTGAGGTCGTAACGCTCGGGCGGTTTGCCCGCGCAGCGTTGTCTTCCGGAAGTGCGCGGGTCATCGCGGTGTTCGAGCGCAGCTGCTATGTGGAAGCCCCGGCCGGCCTCGCGTGTCTCGGCATGGTGGGCAACGGGCCGCTCAACGCGCACTGCGCCAGCCTGCCAGCGAGCCTCGCAGTCGGGGACGCCCCGGTCATCGCCTTCGGGAGCGCGGCCGCCTGGTCGCCGCGCAAAGCGCCCGCCGGGCCCGCACACGCCGTCGCACACGCCCTCGCGCGTCTCGCCACCCTCGCAGCTCGCCGCCTGCCGTCCGAGGGCTTCGGGACCCTGCTGGATCCCGCGCGCGAACGCCCGCTCGCGGTGGAAGCGCTCTCGGGCTGGCTGGCTGCGCCGTCCGGTGTGCCTGTCGGCGCGGCGGGATTGATCGGCCTCGGGCCCGGTCTCACGCCTTCGGGCGACGACCTGATCGGCGGCGCACTGTGCGCGCTGCACGCCACCGGCCGCGGCGACATCGCCGCCCAACTCGCCGCATGGGCGCTGCCGCTGGCGAAGTCGGGAACGAACCGGATCAGTTTCGCTCACCTCGCGTGCGCGGCGGAGGGCGAGTGTGGCGCGGCGGTGAACGACGCGATCGTCGCGCTGGTTTCTGGCGGAGAAGCGGATCTCGGCCGCATCGACGCCATCGGACACACCTCGGGATGGGACGCGCTTGCGGGAGCGGCGCTTGCGCTCGAGGCGCTCGAGGCACACTAGTTCGGGCAGAATGCAGTCCTCTTTCAAAAGGAACCGCCATGCCCACCACCCCGAACGGACTCACTTACCAGGATATCGTCGAAGGCACCGGCGCCGAAGCCACCAAGGGCGCGACGGTCAGCGTCCACTACACCGGCTGGCTGATGGACGAGACGAAGTTCGACTCCAGCAAGGACCGCAACGAACCGTTCGAATTCCCGCTCGGCGCGGGCCATGTGATCAAGGGCTGGGACGAAGGCGTGCAGGGCATGAAGGTCGGCGGCACGCGCAAACTCACCATTCCGCCCTCGCTGGGCTACGGCGCGCGCGGTGCGGGCGGCGTGATCCCGCCCAATGCGACGCTCGTGTTCGAGGTCGAGCTCCTCGCCCTGAATTAGGCATAAATCTATGACATTTACTGTCAAACATCCAATACGGTGGCGGCTTCCAGGTAAGTTTGCATGCCGTTTATAGAAAACAGGAGTCCCGTTGAAAGCACCTAATTTCCTCGTGATCATGTCCGACGAGCACAACCCCAAGGTCGCGGGATACGCCGGGCATCCAGTGGTGCAGACACCCAACCTTGATGCGCTGGCCGCGCGCGGCACGACCTTCACCAGCGCGTACACCACCAGCCCGGTGTGCATCCCGGCGCGGGCGGGGTTCGCCTGCGGCAAGTACATCCACCAGATCGGCTTCTGGGACAACGCCGACGCGTACGACGGCACGACCCCGTCGTGGCACCACGTGCTGCGCAGCCGCGGGCACCGCGTGGTCTCGATCGGCAAACTGCACTTCCACCTCGCAGGCGAAGACCACGGCTTCACCGAAGAGCAGATCCCGATGCACATCATCGACGGCAAGGGCGACCTGATGGGGCTCGTGCGCGAAGACCTGCCACGCCGCGGCGGCGCAACCAAGATGGCGAAGATGGCCGGCCCCGGCGAATCGCCCTACACGTTCTATGACAAGGAGATCTGCTCGCGCGCGCAGGTCTGGCTGCGCGAGGAAGGCGCAAAGGACGACGGCAAGCCCTGGGTGCTGTTCGTATCCTTCGTGGCGCCGCACTTCCCGCTCACCGCGCCGCCCGAGCACTATTACAAGTACTGGAACCGCGACCTCCCCATGCCGAAGATGTACGCGCGCGAGGAGCGGCCGCGCCACCCCTACCTCGAGGACTACCGCAACTCGTTCTGCTACGACGACTACTTCAAGTCGGAAGCCGACGTGAAGCGCGCCCTCGCCGGCTACTTCGGGCTGGTTTCCTACGTCGACGAGAACATCGGCAAGGTGCTGCGCGCTCTCGACGAGTCGGGCCTCGCCGCCAACACGCGCGTGATGTACACGAGCGACCATGGCGACAACCTCGGCTCGCGCGGACTCTGGGGCAAGTCGACCATGTACGACGAAATCGCGGGCGTGCCGTTGATCCTCGCGGGGCCTGGAGTCCCCGTTGGCAAGCGCGTGGAAACCCCGGTCAGCCACGTTGACTGCTACCCGACCATCGTCGAGACGGCGGGCGTGCCTTTCGCCTCGGTGAAGGACACGCACCCGGGCGTATCGCTCCTGGACATCGCCGCCGGCGCACAACCCGCGCGCACGGTGCTCTCCGAGTACCACGGCATGGGAACCACCACCGGCGCGTTCGCCATCCGCAACGGCCGCTGGAAGTACATCCATTACGCCAAGTACCCCGCACAACTGTTCGACCTCGAGACCGACCCGGACGAGATCACCGAC
>Ga0214919_10003991_pt1 | contig 21800 bp, 23 predicted proteins | sample LL1503_MetaG_FD_177994 | JGI IMG/M metagenome (GOLD analysis project Ga0214919, IMG submission 177994) | Freshwater microbial communities from Lake Lanier, Atlanta, Georgia, United States - LL-1503 | ecosystem: Environmental > Aquatic > Freshwater > Lake | place: USA: Georgia | collected... | reverse complement strand
CCTGATCGGCCTCGCGCAGACTGGCACCGGGAAGACCGCTGCCTTTACTATCCCGATTATCGAGCGACTCCTCGGTGGTCCGCACCGGACGCGCGCGCTCATTCTCACCCCCACGCGTGAGCTGTGCGTGCAGGTGGAGGAGAGCTTCGCGAAGTACGGCAAGCACTCCGGGCTCGATGTGATTCCGGTGTACGGCGGGGTCGGCTACGAGCCGCAGGTGAAGGCGCTCCGCGACGGCGTGGACGTGATTGTCGCGACGCCCGGACGCTTGCTGGATCATCTGGAGAAGCAAAATGTGGTACTCGACGAGGTCGAGGTGTTGGTGCTCGACGAAGCCGACCGCATGCTCGATATGGGGTTCGCGCCGCAGTTGAATCGCATTGTGGCGCAGATGCATTCGTATCGGCAGACGTTGCTCTTTAGTGCGACCATGCCGCCCGAGGTCGAGGCGTTGGCACGCAAGTATCTGCGTCGTCCGGTGGTGGTGCAGGTCGGGCGCCGCTCGGGTGCGGCGACCACGGTGCAACATTACGTGTATCCGTGCCCCAAGGAGAAGAAGAGCGCGTTGCTCGTTGAACTGCTCAAACAGAAGGCGATGGACACGGTGCTGATCTTCACCCGCACCAAGCACGGCGCCGACAAGATCGTCCGGCATCTCGAGGACGCCGACATTGCGTCCACCGCAATGCACGCCGACAAGACGCAGGGCCAGCGCACGCAGGCCCTCGAGGACTTCAAGTCGGGGAAGGTGCGCGTGCTTGTCGCCACCGATATTGCGCAGCGCGGGCTCGACATCTCCGGTATCACGCACGTCATCAACTACGACGTGCCGCAGCAGGCCGAAGATTACGTGCACCGCATCGGACGTACCGGCCGCGCCGCCTCGACGGGGGACGCCTATACCTTCATGTGTGCCGACGAGATTGCGATGGTCAAGACGATCGAACGGGTCATCCAGCAGTCGATTCCGCGCGTGTCGGTGGTCGGCTACGATTTCGGAACCTGAGGGGGTGTAGCATCAGCGTTACCGCACCCGACCGAGACGCGATACGGTAATAGTGTCCGCGAGATCTCGTCGCGTGACCGTGACGGTGGTATTGGCCGCGCCCCAGCCTTGGCCATTGGGCGCATAGTTGATGGAGTCGCGTGTGAGCGCCAGGGTGAGGCCGCGGGCGCCGAGGTCGCGGAAGAACAGGGTGTCGACACCGCTGACCACACGGATGCGGCCTCGAGCGGCATCGCCAACAAACGCCACGAGTTCGCCCCGTCGCACGGCTTGGTTCCGTGCGATGGTGAGCGCGGTTCGCACGTCGTACGTACCGGAACGCAGCGAGAGCCGTGACGAGAGCGCTGAGAATCGGGGCACCACGATTGCCGACGTCACCCCGATGATAGTGCAGGCGACCGCTAGCTCGGGGAGGGTTATGCCTCGGCGATGCTGGAATCTGACGTCGTGCATGGAGCCTCCCGTAGTGTGAGGGAGGGAGATACGTTCCGACACAAGCGATCGGCGCACCATTTGGTTGCGTGCGGTACCAGTTCCACGCGCCGCCCTCCGCGGCGCTCTTACCTCAGGAGCAGAGCATGATTCGTTGTGACGCGATGCAATCCTCCCGGTCGGCCGCGTGCCGAGCACTTCTGACGGCGGCTGTTGTGGTGGTCGGTGCGGCGTCGTGCAGCACGCCGCAATCGGAGGCCCTACGCACGCAGCAGGTCCTCGAGATTGGCGATGCGGTGAACGCGACCAAGAACGAAATATCCGAACTGCGCGGGACGCTCGATTCGCTGCGGGTGGTGGTCGCCAAGCAGGACACCACCATCGCGCGGCTCGCGAACGTCACGGGCGTGGTGGTGCTCAAGTAGGTGCCGCCAGGCGCGAGCGCTGGCGCCGGTACTTCTCCGCATATTGCAGCGACCGTCCGACCCCGATTATGCATATCAACATCGAATATTGCAGCGTCTGAAACTACGAACCCCGAGCTGTCGGTCTGGCAGCTGCGATTCGTGAGATTTATCCCGACATCGACGTGTCGATGGAACCGTCGCGCGGTGGCCGGTTCGAAGTCAGCGTCGATTCGGTCCTCATTTTCGAGAAATCGAAACTCGGACGCCATGCCAAGCCAGGGGAAGTGCTAGCGCTCGTAGAGGAGATCAGACAACGGTGAGGATCGCAATTTCTACCGGCGGTGGCGACGCCCCGGGACTCAACGCCGTCATTCGCGCCGCCGTGCTATCGGCGCTTGATCGCGGCTGGCATGTGCTCGGCATCAAGCGTGGTTATGCCGGACTTCTCGGTGAAGAGGATGTCGTTCCGCTCACGCGCGATACGGTGCGGGGCATCGGGCATCTCGGAGGGACGATCCTTCACACGACGAACCGGGGCAACCCGTTCTCGTATCCCGTGCTCCAGCCCGACGGCTCGTACATCGAAATCAACCGCTCTGTGGAGTTGGTCGAGAACGCGCGGAACCTCGGGATCGACGCGATTATCGCGATCGGCGGTGACGGCTCGCTCGCGATTGCCCAGCAGTTGGGGAAGGTCGGGCTCCGGATGGTCTGCGTGCCGAAGACGATCGACAACGATGTGAGCGGCACGATCACGACATTCGGCTTTGACACGGCGGTCAACACCGCCATGGAAGCCATCGACAAGCTGCACACCACCGCCGAAAGCCACGATCGGGTGATCGTGATGGAGGTGATGGGGCGCAACGCCGGCTTTATTGCGTTGCATTCCGGCGTCTCAGGAGCAGCGCACGTGATCCTGATCCCGGAGATCCCCTACGACGTCGACGTGGTGTGTCGGTCGATCATGGCACGCGATGCGCGTGGGCGTCATTTCGCGATCGTGGTGGTCGCAGAAGGCGCCTTCGAGCGCGGTGGGAGCGAGTCCACGTTGGGGGTGTCACTCCCCGGGCAGGCCAAGCGTGTCGGTGGGGTCGCGGAACGGCTCGCCACGCAGATTCAGGAGCGGACCGGGAAAGAGTGCCGGTCGCTCGTGCTGGGGCACCTGCAGCGTGGCGGAATGCCCACGGGCTACGATCGCATGCTGGCGACCCGGTTCGGTTCGGCGGCTGTGCAGGCCGTGGAGGACGGAAAGTGGGGGCATATGGTGGCGCTGCAGTCCCCGGATATCGTGACGGTGCCGATCGAACAGGTACTCGGGCATCCGAAACGGGTGGATCCGACCCATGACGTCGTGCGAACCGCACGACGGCTGGGCATCAGTTTCGGGGATCAGGGGTAGTACCGAATGCCACGGAAGCCCGGCAGATTGTGTTGGGTGGGGCCGTGGGGTCGTCCCCGGGTACGAACCGGGAAACCGAGGGGGGAGGTAGTCGTGTCGCGAGGATTCATGCCGTTGCAGCAGCTGGCGCCTATGATGGCGCTCCTGATAGCGCTCCCACTGGGAGCGCAGGATCGGGGCGTATCAGAACGGGAGCAGCCGCTCATCCCGCGGTCCGCGATGCCCCCAGCGGGGATGTGCCGTGTTTGGCTGAAGGATGTCGCGGCGTCGCAACAGCCCGCCCCGACCGATTGTGCTGCCGCGATTCGCGCTCGGCCTCAGGGTGCCTCGGTCCTCTTTGGCGGCGTGGTCAAGAACACACCGGTCGACGCGAACGCCAGCGGGCGCTCGCGAGCCGCACAGCCGGTGAATTTGTGGGAGCTCCCGACTGACCCGAATGCCCGCCAGCGGCTGTTGTCGCGACGCGCACTGCAGGAGCAGACCATGCGGGCTGCGCTGCAACCGCCGGACCGCGCAGTTACCGTGAAAATCGTGACGGAGTTGCCGCAGGCCAAGACACCGACGGGGCCCCAGGTCACCGTTCCGTCGCCAGGCACGAAGGTTCCCTGAGGGACCGGCCTCCGAGTCCCGTGTTACGCGATGTCCGCGACCCGTATCTCCCTCCCGATCACGACGCGTTCGTTGGATCGGGGGAGACTCGCCGTATCATCATCATCGCGCCCACGCGCGCGGCGTGCGAAACGATCGAGCTGGCCTTCGCCCTCGACATCGAGACGGTCTTGTGGAAAGCTCGCGGCGTAGAACTCCGCGCACTCGCCGAACGATTCCGCACCCATGACCTCGAAGCACCGATCACCGCGCCGCGCCGTGGCTTTGGGATCGTTGCAGGAACCGGAACGGGCAAGACGCTCAGCGTCAAACCGATCGCACAGGAGTTGCTCGGCACCAAGGAACTGCGCGTTGGCGTCATCAATCGCGAGCGCGAAGCGACGCCCGAATCGCCGAGCTGGAATGTGGTGATTGTGACCACGGGGATCGCGCGGCGCTGGTTTCAGGACGGTGATATTCGCCGTCAAGACACGCTCGTGGTGGACGAAATCCACCAGACGAGCGCAGAACTTGAGCTCTGCCTTGCACTGGGTAAGCGCGTGGGCTGCCGCTTTATCTGGTTGTCGGCCACGGTCGATCCGGAATTTTATCGTCGGTATCTCGATGCTGACGCGGTGGTGGAATCGAGCGCCTTTGATCCGACAAAAGCGGCGACTGTTGAAGTGGTGCGCGCCAATCCGCAGCATTTCATTGACGACAAGTTCCTCGCGAAGGTTGTCAAGGAAAAGCGCGGGGTGGGGGTGTTCCTCCCCACGCGCGCGGGTGTCGAACAAGTGGCGGCGAGTGTGCAGGCGCGTTTCCGGGGAATCACTGCGCAGTTCTATCATGGCGGCGAACCCATTCGCGTGATTCGACCGTTCTTGGATGGCACGGTTGAGAAGCCCTATTTGCTCGCCATGACCGCAGCGGGCCAGAGTGCGCTCAATGTGCAGGGGCTCGACACGGTGGTGATCGATGACACGCGCTTTGCGAATGTGATTGATCGCGGCAAAAATGTATTGACGCGGGTGCATTTAGGCGCGAACGAGATTCTGCAGATGGCGGGGCGCGTGCACGGTCGCGTGGCGGGCGGTCGCGTCTTCATTTTGAGCGATCGCGATATCGCGTTCAGCACGCTGCGGCCAACGCCGCCGGAGTTCCAGCTGGCAGGTGACAGCGAGCGTGTGGCGCTCACCTGTGCGGATTTGGGCGTGCGTGCGGATGAGCTCGACCTGCCAGTACCGCTCGACAAGCTGTCGTACCGCAAGGCGATGTATCATCTGGAAGCGCGCGGCATTGTCGAGAATGGACGCCTGACCAAGTATGGCAAGGCCGTCGAGGCGATGCCGGTGGATCGTCCGTGGGCCGAGATGCTCGTGCATTGCGACGACACCATGCTGCCCTATGTGGCCGTGATGGCGGGCATTGAGTCGCTGCACCGGATGACGCGTGAAGATCGCGATCTGGCGGGACTCATGATCCGCGGGAGCGACAACCTCACCGCGTACAATGTGTACGCCGAGGCGTTCCATAAGTGTGGGTATGTGGGCGAGGTGTACGGGTTGTCGCGCCATCTGTTTGATGCCTCGCTGGAGCGGTGGGCGGAGCGTCGCGGCGTGCTGATGAAGAGCATGGAGGATGCCGCGCTCGCGATGGCGTCGATCTACCGCGCGGTGCGTCTGCCGTTGCCGGATGTGATGCCGATGGTGACCGAGTCAATCGAGCGGCAGTTTGTGGATCTGCTCGCGCGGTATCAGCCGTTTGACTTGGTGATTGACGAGCACACGGCGGACGGTCACGAAGCGCGGGTGAGCAAGACGAGTGTTGCGGGGACGTGGGGTGGGGTGAGCGGCACATTGCGCTACTTCGCCGACGCGTACGGGAACTCGCGGGCGGCGATTGAAGGGACGAACGTTCCGCAGCAGTTGATTCGGAAGTACGCCACCTCGAGCGCGGCAAAGCTGGTGTTTGACGCGCGGCACAAGAGCAATCCGCTCGCGATGGAGCGGCGGGTGGAGTATTTCGGCTTCGAGTTGCAGCGCGAGCGCGAGCCGCTGATGGATTTCCCTGCGGGAATGGAGGCCGACGCGCGGCGAGTGTTGGCCGAGGCGATGGCGCGCGAGGAGGCGCATCATGCAGCGGTGCAGCGCAATCGGCAGGGGATCGCCGAGGTGCGTGAGGCGTATCGTCGGAGCGGTGGACAGACGCCGAAGATGGGGCTCATGGAGCTGACCGCGTGGTATGCGTCGCAGCTCGCGACGGTGACGACGATCCAGGGATTCCGTGCGGCGCCGATGCGGTTCCGCGCTGATGATTTTGTGAGTGTGGCCGAACGCGCGGAGTTGAATACGCTCCCCGGCGCGGTCGAGGTGCGGGAACGCACCGTGCCGATGCACTACGAGGTGGAGGAGGTTGGCGACGGGAAGGTGCAGGGCGTCGTGCGACTTGTTCTCCCCGAGAAAGTGGCGCGCGGGCTGGTGTTTGAGGAGTTGCCGTTGCTTGACCGTCCGGCGCGGTTCACGATCACGCGCGGTGCGCGCGGCAATGTGAAGGCCGACTCGGTGGAGGAGATCCAGGACGCACTGGACAAGCCGTTCACCGACGATGAGGTCAGGCGTGAGGAACGTCGTCCGGATCGTGGAGGGCGTGGCGGGCCTGATAAGTCGCCGTGGGGGCGTGGCGGTGCGCGCGGTGGAGATTCGCGTGGGGGAAACTCGCGCGGTGGTTCGGCGCGCGGCGGTGGGCGCGATAAAGGCGGATTCCGGCCCGGGTCGCCAGCCGGGAAGGGGAAGCGGCGGGGGAAGTAGAATCGAGAGAGTCTGGCGGGAGAGTTCTTTATCCACTGCTGGGCGGATGGGAGACCTGGGGAAGTGCTGGCCGGGCTGAGGGCGGCGGTGGAGGCTGGGAGGTACTAGGCCACGGTCGGATGTTGCACGGACGGTCACGGTGACTTATCTTACAGAATATTCGGCAATCGCGAATAGCGAATAATTCGAGGTAAGTCATGCTTTCACAAATAGATATACCGATCGCACTAGCCTTGGTTGAGCTGCCCGATGCCACCTATCAGCAGATTGCCCACGCACTGGGAATCAGCACGAGTACCGCCCACGACGGGGTCAATCGGCTCCGCGAGGCCGGCTTGGTGGCCGAGGAGGGTCGTCGCGTAAACCACTTGGCCTTGCTGGAATTGCTGGAGCACGCGGCCAAGTACCTGTTTCGTACCAAGCCGGGGGCGGTGCGACTCGGCGTGCCGACCGCGCATTCGGGTCCCGACCTCGCGCCGATCTTCGATGTGCCGCACGACGCGTACGTCTGGGCTTCGCCGAACGGAACCGTGCGCGGTCGTGCCGTGGAGCCGCTAGTGCCGCGAGCTGCGGAGATCGCCGAACGATCGCCAGGGTTGTACGCGACGCTCGCGTTGGTTGACGCCCTGCGTGTCGGACGTGCGCGTGAGCGGAACCAAGCGATGATCGCATTGCGCCGCCGCCTCGGACGGAGCGAGGGGCCTGTTCTCTCGTGGTGATCCGAGATCCCTCACTGCAGCGGCTGGTCAGCGTCGCGCGCGCGCTCGGCTCCCTCCGAGAGCGAGTCGTCTTCATTGGCGGCGCGATCGCTCCGATCCTGCATTCGGAGCCGGTGCTCCCCTATTCGCGTCCCACGCACGACGTCGATGCGGTGTTGGCGACCCACCGGTACTCCGACAGCGCGAACGTCGGGGCAGAGTTGCGGAGCCTGGGGTTTCATCAGCGCGCCCTTCCGACCGCTCATGTGCATCGGTGGCTGAGCGCCGACGGTATATCCTTCGATCTCGTGCCGACCGGGGACCATCTCGGCGGCATCGGAGGCCCGTGGGATGACTTCACGGTGAATTCCAGCCAACGGTCCTTCGTCGATGGCGTCGAGTTGCGACACGCGTCCTCCGTGGCGTTTCTCGTGATGAAGATTGCGGCATTCGCCGACCGCGGCGGAGACGATCCGCGAATGAGCCACGACGTGGAGGACATCGTGGCACTCAGCGCCTCGCGTGGAAGCCTTGTGATCGAGGTTGCGCACGCGGAAAATTCCGCCAGGCGGGAGGTCGTGAACTTCACCCGTTCCTTGGTTCACTCCGATGCGTTCCACGAGATCGTCGCCGCCCACCTCAACAATGCGATCGACCCGGCCGAGGCCGAGCGGCTCGCCCGCGAGCGACTCACCGAAATCGCGGCACTCCGATAACCGCGGTCGCTCGTCGGAACGCACCCCGCTGGACGCCCCCGCTCCCCTTGCGTAGCTTCGCCATCTCCTCCTGCTCCGAGGCAGTTCGTATGGACCGTCGCGACCTTCTGCGCGCATTCAGCACCGCCGCCGCTTTCACGATGTTGCCGAGCACGGCCGAGGCCGCGTGGGCCTCGCTCGCTGCCGCACCTTATGCGGGGCTGCAGCAGCTCTCCGCCACCGATGCCGCCACACTTGGCGCGCTCGCCGACACCTGGTTTCCACGGACGGACACGCCCAGCGCGACCGACGTTGGTGTGGTGGCGTGGATCGACGTCGTGGTGAACGAGTACTACTCGGACGCCGAGCGCAAGCAGTTCAATGACGGTCTCGCGGCGATTGATGCGTTGGTGCAGAGCGGCGCGGTGCCGATGCCCACGAATTCGCCTGCGAATTCGCCTGCGTATTCGCCCGCGTCGACCGCGGCGCTCTTTGATGTGCTCGAGAAGAAACCACGCAGCGACATGGCTGCGCGCGGTTACTGGCGGTTGAAGGGGCTCGTGGTGCACGGCTACTTCACGAGCGAGCGTGTGCAGAAGGAGGTCCTGAAGAACGAGATCATGCCCGGGCGGTACGTGGGCGATGCTCCTCATATCGTGCCGGCGAGGTAACGGACCATGACTCAGAAGAAACAGATGTACGACGCAATCGTCGTGGGCAGTGGAATCAGCGGTGGTTGGGCGGCCAAGGAGCTCACCGAGCGCGGGCTGCGCACGCTAGTGCTCGAGGCCGGTGGTCCGGTGGACGCGAGCGATTTCACCGAGCATGTGCAGCCGTGGGAGATGCATTTTCGTGGCTGGGGGGATCGCAAGATTCTCGCCGCCGAACATCCCGTGCAGCGCGAGTGCTACGCCTGCGATGAGGCTGGGCACAAGTTCTTTGTGAACGACAACGACAATCCGTACACCACGCCGGCGGACGCGCCGTTCAAATTTTTCCGCGGGCGTCAGGTGGGCGGCCGGTCGATCATGTGGGGACGTCAGGTGTATCGCTGGAGCGATCTCGACTTCGAGGCGAACGCCAAAGACGGCCACGGCAATGATTGGCCCATTCGCTATCAGGACATCGCACCGTGGTATTCGCACGTCGAGAAGTTCATCGGTGTGACCGGGGCAAAGGAGGGGTTGAGTCAGCTCCCAGATGGCGAGTTTCTGCCGCCGATGGCCATGAGCGCGAGTGAGCGCCACGGCCGCGAGCAGATCCTCAAGAAGTTTGGCGGCGAACGGGTGATGACGATTGGTCGTGCCGCGATTCTCACGGAGAATCACAACGGTCGGCTCGCCTGTCACTACTGCGGTCCCTGCGAACGTGGCTGCGTGACGCACTCGTATTTCAACTCGATCGGCTCAACGCTGCCGGCGGCACGCAAGACAGGACGCCTCACGTTGCGTCCGTGGAGTGTGGTGGCCGAAGTGTTGTACGACGCCAAGAAGGGGAAGGCGCGTGGCGTGCGTGTGATCGATGCGAAGTCGATGGAGAGCATCGAGTTCGAAGCGAAGGTCGTCTTTCTCTGCGCGAGCACGATCGAGAGTGTGCGTCTCCTGCTCAACAGCACAAGCAATCACTTTCCCGATGGCATGGGCAATGCGAGTGGCACGTTGGGGAAGTATGTGATGGACCATCACTACGGGTCCGGCGCGAGTGGGCGGATGCCTGGGTTCCTCGACAAGAAGACCATCGGGCATCGTCCCAACGGCATCTACATCGCACGGTTCACGAATGTGAAGCGTGAGGAGAAAGATTTTCTCCGCGGGTACGGGATGCAGGGGGGCGGTGGTCGCGGTGGATGGGGGCGTGGGAGCTCGATGCCCGGCTACGGCGCCTCCTTCAAGAACACGCTCATCGACGACCTCGGTCCGTGGGGGCTCTCCGCGAGCGGCTGGGGCGAAACGTTGCCGCACGAGGCAAACCGGATCACGCTCGACCCAACGGTGAAGGACAAGTGGGGGATTCCCGCGGCGCATATCGACGTGCGCTGGCGGGACAACGAGAAGGCCATGGACCAGCACATGAAGACCGCCATGGTGGAGATGCTTGAGGCTGCTGGCTGCGAGGACATCAGTGCGCACGGGTCGAGCAATCCGCCCGGGCACTGCATTCATGAGATGGGCGGCGCGCGCATGAGCAAAACGCCGCAGGATGGTGTGCTTAACCAGTGGAATCAGGCGTGGGAGGTGAAGAACCTGTTCGTGACCGACGGGGCCGCGATGGCAAGCAATGGTTGTCAGAATCCGAGCATCACGTACATGGCACTCACCGCCCGTGCGGCTGCGCATGCAGCGGCAGAGATGAAGCGGGGTGCGTTGTGAAGCGGCGCGACGCGTTGAGTGCGCTTGCGGGCGCAGCGGCGTTGGGCGCGTTGCCCGCGGCGGCGGGAGCTACCACTCGCACGGTCGTGCGCGCCGGTCGGCTCAAGCAGAGCGTGAGTCGCTGGTGCTACGGGAAAATTCCCCTCGACGATCTCTGCGAGGCCGCGAAGGGGATGGGATTGGTCGCCATCGACTTGCTCGACGAGAAAGACTGGGGCGTTCCCAAGCAGCATGGGCTGGTGTGTGCCATGGCCAACGGCTTTGGCACGATTCCCAAGGGATTCAATCGCCCGAACCAGCATGATCAACTGGTGGCTGACGCGGAGAAGATGATTCCGGCGGCGGCTACGGCCGGCGTACCGAACATCGTGTGCTTTAGTGGGAATCGCGGTGGGATGGGTGACGCTGAGGGGGTGGGGAACTGCATTGTGGGGCTCAAGCGGCTCGCGCCGTTGGCGGAGAAGCACGGGGTGACGCTGTGTTTAGAGCTGTTGAACAGCAAGGTCGACCACAAGGATTACCAAGCCGACAGCACCGCGTTTGGTGCGGCGGTGGTGAAGGGAGTGGGGTCGCCGCGGGTGAAACTGTTGTACGACATCTACCATATGCAAATCATGGAGGGGAACGTGATTGATACGATCAAGGCGAACCTCCCGCATATCGGGCACTTCCATACCGGCGGCGTTCCCGGGCGAAATGAGATCGACGAGACGCAGGAACTGAACTACCGGCGGGTAGCGCAGGTGATCGCGGATTCGGGGTACGCGGGGTACGTGGCGCACGAGTTTGTCCCGCGGCGCGACCCGTTGGCATCGTTGCGTCAGGCGGCGGAGATTTGCACGGTGTAATCGATTAGGACTTTTGAGTCCTAATTGTGTCTAACGTGTTGAATTGTAACAAGTTACTGCATTTCCGACTGTTCCACTTGTCTTTAGGACTCGGCAGTCCTAGTTTCGAGGGGTGAACACTCGACGCATGCAAATTCTCGACGCCGCAGCAGCGCTCATTGCCACCAAGGGCTATGCCAAGACCTCCGTCGATGAACTCATCAGCTGTGCTGGGCTGAGTGGCAAAAGCCACTTCTACCACTACTTCACCTCGAAAGAGCAGCTCGGACACGAGGTCATCACTCGGCAGTTCGATCGTGTCGCCGAGCGTGTGTTAGCGATTCTGCGCGACACTGTGCGTCCGCCGATGGATCGGTTGTACGCGTTCATCGATGCGATTGTCGAGTTGCAGCTCGAGGCGCCCGATGAACTGTCGCCATTTGGCACCTGGGCCATCGAGATGGGCAACCTCGATGAGGGGTTCCGCCTGCGCATTGCCCAAGTGTTCCGTGTGTGGAGCGACCAGCTGCAGGACGTGATTGAGCAGGCGCAGGACGACTTGATCCCCGATGTGTCATCGCAGCGGCTCGCGCGGTTCATTGTCTCGACCCTCGAAGGGGCGACCCAGATGGCGCGCATGAAGCGCGACGTCGGGATCGTGCGGGGAGTCGGACTGGATCTCAAGCGGTTCGTCGCTAGCCACCAAAAGCCTCTCACAATCCAATGATCGCCAACGTATTGACTGGGCTCACGCCGCGTGATCCGCGGCGGGCACGGTTCGACCAAGAAGCGCTCGCGCAACTCGGGGCGCTCTACAGTTTTGCGCTGAAGCTGACCAAAGCGCGTGACGACGCCGAGGATTTGGTGTCGGACACGATGCTCCGTGCGTTCCAGCGGTGGGAGCAGTACCGACTGGGGACGAACATCCGCGCGTGGCTCTTCACGATTCTCTATCACGTGTTTGTGAGCCGGAAGCGGCGCGTTGACGCGCGTGAGGTGCAGGCACCGGAGGACGAGGATGGCTGGGCGCTGCTGAACGCCGTGGGCGAAGCGAACCCCGAGGGGGCGTTCTACGATTCGTTCCTTGACGAGGAAATCACAGGCGCAATCGCCAATCTGCCGGACGAGTACCGTGCGGCGGTGGTGATGAGCGACCTGCACGGCATGCGGTACGCCGAGATTGCGCAGGTGCTGCAGGTGCCTGAAGGAACGGTGAAGTCGCGTCTGTTCCGCGGGCGGCGGATTCTGCAGAAGGAGCTGGTGGGCTACGCCGTGGAGATGGGGTACATCAAGCCGCGCGACGCGCAAGCAGCGGCCCGCGCGTTGGATGCAGAATCCTTGGCTGACGAAGCGGAGGTTCTTACACTCGTTTGATCTTGCGGCGGTGCCGCGCCGCCTTGGCGCGGTTGCCGCAGGTCGCCATCTCGCACCAGCGTCGCTTGCCGTTGCGACTGGCGTCGTAGAACACCCGCGCGCAGCCCGAGTCTGCGCATTGGCGGACGCGGAGGAGTTCCCCTAAGACGAGCGCGTCAGCCGCCGACTCGATGACTGGGATCAACAGGCCAGCAAAAACATCACCCACGGTGACGAAGTTGCGCACGAAGCCGCCGTCGGCTCGCGACTCAACGCGGCGCGTGCCGGCGCTGCGTCCGAGGATGCGGTTGATCTCGCCGATGGCGAGTTGTGTCGCCCGATCGCTCTCGTCCGTCCCTTTTTCGGCGAGCGCCCGGAGCACGTTGCGGATGCGTCGCGCTTCGTGGACCGCCGCACTCGCGGCTGTCGGCTGCTGCTGCGCTCGGCGCAACATCGAGGCTGAGCGTTCGGCGTCGAGGACGCGGGCGGCAGAGAGCCAGCCGATAAAGCCGTCGAACGAATCGAGGGCGTCACTCCGTCCCGCGCGGCGCGCGCGATTGGTGTCGTCGCTATTGACGAAGTCGAGCCAGAGTCGCTCGCCAACGAAAATCAGTAGCTCCGGCGTCGATTCAAGGATGGTCGTAGTCGGCTGGAGGACGGACATTATGACTCGCCTAGGGTGTAGGAAGAAATGTAACGTGACATACCTTTCGAAACGTGCGCTCTTTGTCGCAACTGGTCGGTGAACCTCATCCGCGATCTTATGCTGCTGTCCGACATTCGCACCATAGCCGTTGGCTCACTCAACCCGGTGAAGGTGGCTGCGGCCCGCGCGGTGCTGGAGCCGTTGGCGGCGCACGCGCACTTTACCAGCGTTGCGGTGCCGTCGCAGGTCCCCGACCAACCCATGGGGGACGAGGAGACGATTCGTGGGGCACGCAATCGTGCGGAAGCGGCGCTCGCCGCCACGGGTGCTGACCTCGCGGTTGGCATTGAGGGGGGCTGTGTAGACAGCGCGGAAGGGATGCGCTGTTGTGCCTGGGCGGTGGTGGTGGATCGGACCGGCCGGGTGGGGACAGGCGGTTCGCTGGCGATGCCGCTTCCGCCGAGTGTGGCCGCCATGATTCGTGATGGGATGGAGTTGGGCCATGCGATTGACGCACTCGTGGCGCAACACAACACCAAGCATGGAGCGGGTGCTGTGGGAATTCTCACGGCAGGACTCGTGGACCGGCAGCGGGCATATGAAATACTGGTGACGTACGCGCTCGCGCCGTTTCTGACGCCGGAGTACTGGGCATAAGAGCACCGCGTGCGATGCGTCGGCACTCTTCCTGTGTCGGTAGATTACCAGTTCGCCACATGCAAGCTGTCGGAAAACCTGTGTATCCAGCATAGGGGCTTCCCTGACTTTTCACAGGACCAGAAGGATCGCGATGACCCGTCAATCTCTCCTGCACTCCCTTGCGCCGGCCCGACCTGTGGAAACAACGGAGCGAGTACGCTGGAACGACAGCGATCCCTTGGGGATTATCTATTACGGCGCGTACATCCGGCTCTTTCAGGTCGGGGAGGAGGAGCTCTTTCGGGCGGCGGGCCTCTCGTTCAAAGAGCTCCGCGTTGGGCGAGGGGTGTGGATTCCGCGCAAGGCGCTTGAGGCGGAGTTCCACTCGCCGGCGGAGCTCGACGAGGAGGTGGTGATCCGGAGCTGGTTCGCGCGGATTGGGCGGACGTCGATCACCATCCGGTTTGATGTCCACCGGGCTGCGGACATGGTGCACCGGGCCAGTGGCACCCTGACGGTAGTCAGCGTGGACAAGGAGTCTATGACCCCGCAGCCGCTCCCCGACGAGGTTCGGGAGAAGCTTCTGCCGTTTAGCGCCTAGCGGGGCTACCGCCTGGCGGTCTGCCAGGAAGTAGGCGAGGCGGCTTGCGTGCGGCAAAATCGCCCCGTTTCGGCTATCTTTCGCTCACGATGCCGACCAGCGATTCGTCGACCTATTTTCGAAAGGGGTTCGGGCTCAAGTCCGAGATCCAGAACTCCCTCGCCAGCGACTATACCGGTCGCCTGGTGGATCTCCTCCGCTCGCGTGACTACACGCTCGACGCTGGAGGGGTGACCGTCCGTTTGGCCAAGGAATTTGGTTTCTGCTACGGCGTGGAACGGGCGGTGGAGTACGCGTACCAAGCGCGCGCCAAGTTCCCGGATCGCCGGATTTTCCTTGCGGGGGAAATCATCCACAACCCGCACGTCAACAACAAGCTGAGCGAAATGGGGATCGAGTTCCTGTCAGCAAACGACAAGGGGTTCGACTACTCCCAGGTGCGGCCCGAGCACGTGGTGATCCTGCCCGCGTTCGGGGTGACCATTGGTGATTTTGAGACGCTGCGTGCGATCGGTTGCGTGATGGTCGATACCACCTGCGGGTCGGTGCTGAATGTGTGGAAGCGCGTGGATGCCTATGCACGTGATGGCTACACGTCGTTGATCCATGGCAAGTACTACCACGAGGAAACGCGGGCGACGGCGTCGCAGGTGGAGCGGTATCCTGGTGGCAGCTATCTCGTGGTCCGCAACATGGAGCAGGCGCAGGAGGTGTGCGCCTACATCGAGGGGCGCGGCATGTCGCGCGAGGCATTTCTCGCCAAGTACAGCAAGTGTGCGGGTCCGGACTTCGACCCCGATGTGCATCTGCAGCGGATCGGCGTGGCGAACCAAACCACCATGCTCGCGCGGGAGTCGCTCGCGATTGGCGTCGAAGTAGGGCAGTCCATGGCGCGCCGCTACGGCGAGGAGGCGATCCGCGACCACTTCCGTACTTTCGACACAATCTGCAGCGCGACGCAGGACCGCCAAGATGCGGTGAACGAACTGTTGGTTGAGCCGCTCGATGTGATGCTCGTGGTGGGTGGCTACAACTCGAGCAACACCATTTCGCTTGCGGCGCTGTGCGCAGAGCGCGTCACGACGTACCACGTCGCGGATGCCTCGTGCTTGGATGTTGCGCGCGGCTCGGTGCGGCACATGGCACCGGGGACGACCATCGAGATTGAGACCGTGGGGTGGCTCGCCAAGGATGGGCCAATCCGTGTGGGGCTCACCGCGGGCGCGAGCACGCCGAACAACAAGATTGGCGAGTCGGTCGCGCGGGTCTTTGCGAGCCGGGGTGTGGACCCGGCCACGATTGGCTGAGCAGCTGGGATTCGCCGAGTTGCACGGCGGCGGATCACGCGTCGTCCTGATTCCCGCACTCGGCGGTCGGATTCGCGAGCTCACGATTGATGGGCGCCAGTGGCTGTGGCACAATCCGGAGATCCCGTGTGCTGCGCCGGCAGCGAACGCCACCTCCTACGTCCTCGCGGCTGACTCGGGCGGTTGGGATGAGTGCGTGCCGACGATTGCTCCGTGCACGGTGGATGGGGTCACGCTCGTCGATCACGGCGATCTCTGGGCGCAGCGCGCTGCGGTGGCGATCGAAACGCTTCCCGAGGGACAGCGCGCCACCTGCGAGTGGACGGGGCGTGCGTACCCATTCCGGGCGCGTCGCACCGTGACGGTAACGCCAACAGGCGCGGTGCGGTTTGACTACGCGCTCACCAATACGGGTACCGAGAGACGGCCGTTTCAGTGGGCGACGCACCCGCTGTTTCCACTGACGACGGAAACGCGGCTTGAACTTCCCGAGGGCGCGGAGATTCGCATTGACGCACACCACGGCATGCCGAGTGTCGCTCCCAAGGGAGGGCCGCCGATGCCGCCGATGGAGGCGCGGGTCTGGCCGCATGTGCTGATTGGCGGTGTCCCGCGCGATCTGACGCGCCCGTTCGTGGGGCTCGAGCAGGGGCAGGCCTGTATGCTGTTCGTGCAACTGCCGCGGAGCCGCACCACGCTGGCGATTGAACAAGAGGGGAAGCGGCTGGAGTTCGGCGTGGATGGTGCACAGACGCCGTGGGTCGGCCTTTGGGTCAACCGTGGCGGCTGGTCGCCGTTTCCTCCACGCACCTCACTGTGGGCGCAACTGACCACGCGCCGCCGCACGCCGTACTGCAACTTTGCGATCGAGCCCTGCTTTGCCGCGGCAGGCGCAGTGGCGGCCGCGGTGGCCGATGGGAGTGCGCTCTGGCTCGGGCCGGGGGAGACGCACGTATGGGACATGACACTGACTGGGAGCACGTGATGACAGAGACACCAACGGGACGCGCCGCAGAGTTGATCGAAACGCTCGGGCTCACGCCACATCCTGAAGGCGGATATTTTCGCGAGATTTTTCGCTCACGTCGCATGGTGCGCACGGATGATGGACGGTCCGAGCGCTGGGCGGCCACGACGATCTATTATCTGCTCGCCGCTGGTGATTTTAGTCGTCTCCACCGCGTCGCGTCGGACGAACTCTGGCATTTCTACGAGGGCGCGCCGCTCGAGTTGCATATGCTGAATCAGCAGTCGAGCGAGCATCGCGCGCTCCATCTTGGCCCCGTAGGCGCCGACAGCAGTCCGGTTCGCGTTGTGCCCGCGGGCGCGTGGCAAGCAGCCCGTTCGCTCGGGGCGTACTCGCTCGTGGGGTGCACGGTGGCACCGGGCTTTGAGTTCTCCGATTTTCGCCTGATGTCTACCGAGCCAAGCACGGTAAAGGCGACTCGTGAAAATTTCCCAGCGCTAATTCCGTTCCTCTGATGCGCGCACCGTCTGAGCCTCGGATGCAGCTGGACACCAATCGGCAGATGTGAGCGTGACACGGACGCGTGCGATTGACGAACTGCTCGCCGGGCTGATTGACTATGCCGGGCTCTTCCCGCCTGCCGCACTGGGTATGCGCGATGCGGTGCACGCCTTTGCGCAGTATCGCGCTGGAGCGGATGCTTGGGCGCTTGGGCGCTTCGTGGTGCCCGTGGCGCGGCTCGCCGAGTTCAGTGCGGAGGCAACGGCACTGCTCACCGAGGGGAATCCCTGGCGGTTGTCGGTTCTTGCGGGAATCGAAGATGCTGAGGTGATTGCGCAGTTCAATAGGTCGCACGCTGGCCGCGCCGTGATAGACAGCATTGAAGCGAAGGCCACGACGATTGACGAGATCCATGCACTGGCCGCGATGGCAGGAGCCGAGCGACTTGTGTACGTGGAGATTCCGCTCGGTGGTTCCACTGATGCGCTGATCGATGCCATGGCAACGCACGGGCTTCGCGCGAAGGTGCGCACCGGCGGTGTGACGGCCGAGGCATTTCCTGCGACGCTGGCTGTTGCGCACTTTTTGGTGTCGTGCGCGCGTGCTGGTGTGGCGTGCAAGGCCACGGCAGGGCTGCACCACCCGGTGCGGGGCGAGTATCGGTTGACCTACGCGCACGATGCGGCGTCGGGCCCCATGTTCGGTTTTCTCAATGTGATGTGCGCATCGATGCTCATTGGGGATGGACTGCCAATGCAGGACGCGGTGGCGCTGTTGGACGAGCGAGATCCCACGGCATTTCACGTCAGTGATGACGGCATGCGCTGGCGTGACTGGCTGGTGCCTGCCGCGGATATTCGCGCGGCACGCGCTCGCGCTGCAAACTCCTTTGGCTCCTGTTCGTTTGAAGAGCCGATCCACGACCTCAAGCAACTGGCGATGCTGTGACGAATACGTCCAACCACTCGATGCTCGACGAGACGCACGATCCGCTCCTCCAGTCGTGGGTGGAGGGTGCCAATGACCGTGTGACGGACTTCCCGATTCAGAATCTTCCCTTCGGCGTGTTTCGAACGGCCGCAGCGCACACGCCGCGGGTTGGAATCGCGATTGGGGACCATATTCTGGATTGTGCCGCCGCGGTGCGCGTGGGGCTATTCGATGCGTTGCCCGACGCAGGCCGTGACGCGTTGGGTGCAACGTCGCTGAACCCGCTGATGGCGCTGGGGCGCGACGGTGCGCGCGCGGTCCGCCATCTGGTGAGCCGCCTGTTGCGGACCTCCGGTGATGAGGCGGGGCGCGCGCAGCCGCCGCGCGCGCAGATTCTCGTGCCGATGTCGGACGCCACCATGCTGCTCCCGGCACAGATTGGCGACTACACGGACTTCTACGCCTCCGTGCATCATGCGACGAACATCGGGGTGATGCTGCGCCCCGATCAACCGCTGATGCCGAACTACAAGTGGATTCCAATCGGGTATCATGGTCGCGCGTCGAGCGTGGTACTGAGCGGAACGGTCGTTCGCCGGCCGGCCGGACAGTTGCGCCCTGATCCCGCGGTTGATCCGATCGTCGCGCCGACGCGCAGTCTCGATTACGAACTTGAGTTGGGCGCGTTTGTCTGTGGTGAGAATGCGATGGGTCAGCCGGTGCCCCTCGAGCGCGCGGAGTCGCGTCTCTTTGGCATCTGTCTGCTCAACGATTGGTCCGCGCGTGATATGCAGGGGTGGGAGTATCAGCCGCTCGGCCCGTTCCTCGCCAAGAGCTTTGCGACATCGGTGTCGCCGTGGGTCGTGACGCTCGACGCACTCGCGCCCTATCGGTGCGCGTCGTATGTGCGTCCGGAGGGAGATCCCGCGCCGTTGCCGTATTTGTCCAATGCCCACGACGCGGCGCAGGGCGCCATTGATATTCGCCTCGAAGTCTGGCTACAGAGCGCGGCCATGCGCGCATCAGGGATCCCCGCGGTCCAGCTCTGTGGTGCCGATTTCCGCACCATGTACTGGACATTCGCGCAGATGCTGACGCATCATGCATCGAATGGATGCAACCTGCGCCCTGGCGATCTGCTCGGCAGTGGAACCGTGAGCGGACCGGGTGCATCGGAGCGCGGGTCCATGATGGAACTCACGCTGCGCGGCAAGACGCCGGTCACGTTGCCGAGCGGCGAGACGCGGGCGTTCCTGATGGATGGCGATGTTGTGGAATTTCGAGGATGGTGCGGGCGCGACGGCGCGGTACGCATCGGGTTTGGTGAGTGCCGCGGCGAAGTGATATCCGCGGAATAGGCTCGCGGTCCAACGACGGAGGCCCGGATGCACGGTGTGTGGCAGGACATGATGGTGACGGGCATTCCCGTGGCAGAGAAAGTCGTGCGCACGATTGCCGTGTACGCGTTCTTGGTGGCGGGGCTGCGGTTGTTTGGCAAGCGCGAGCTGGGGCAGTTGAATCCGCTCGACTTTATTGTGCTGTTGCTCCTCTCCAACACCGTGCAGAACGCCATCATCGGGAACGACAACTCGCTGCTCGGCGGGTTGCTCGGCGCGGCGGTACTCTTTCTCGTGAATGAGGCGCTCGTGCGGTTCGTGTTCCGCCACCCGCGGGCGCGTCGGCTGATTGAAGGACGGCCAGACGAGCTGATCAAGGACGGTAAGATTCTTCGTGCCGCGCTCCGTCGCAACATGATTACGCGCGAAGAGTTGGAGACCGCTGCGCGGAAGCAGGGGATTGAGCATCTGCACGATGTGGAGAGTGCGCGGTTAGAAGTGAGTGGCTCGTTGAGTTTTGCGTTGCACGAGCCTGGCACTGCGGCACTGCAGCACGAGGCGGTGATGGCGCGGCTCGCCGCGATTGAACTCCGACTGGCGGCGATTGCGCCGAGCACCCGTGCCTAAGGGGGTTCGGATGGTTGTTGTTCAGAACGATCGCTGAGGCCTGTGACGGACATCGAGACGCCTGCCCCGACTCCGTCTGCGACGCCACCGGTCGCCGACGGCTATGGCCCTCGAGCGCAGGCGTATCGCGCGTTCCGTCCGCGGTATCCGCGGGCATTGTTCCACTATCTGGCCACCGTCACGCATGACAACCGGAGTGCGTGGGATGTGGGCGCTGGAAATGGTCAGGCGGCGGTCGGTATCGCCGAGCGCTGGGCGCGCGTGCTCGCGACGGATCCGAGTGAAGGAATGATTGCGATGGGCGTGGCGCATCCACGGGTGCGGTACGCGGTGGCGACGTATGACTCGGGGCTGCCGGATCATTCGGTGTCGCTGGTGACCGTCGCACAGGCGCTCCATTGGATGGATGCGACGGCGTTGATGCGCGAAGTGCGTCGGGTACTCGTGCCGGGAGGCATTTTTGCGGCGTGGTGCTATTCGCGCTGTCGGTTGAGCGATCCCCTCGACGCGGTGGTGGACCAGTTCCATCGGGTCACGGTGGGTTCGTATTGGCCCCCGGAGCGCCGGATGGTGGATGACGGGTATCGTGCGATTGCCCTCCCGCTGGATGAACATGTGCCGCCCCCGTTTGACATGGTTGAGGACTGGACGTACGAGACCTTTCGCCAGTACGTGCGCACCTGGTCGGGACTGGTGCGGTATGTGGAGGCGCGAGGGGAGGAGGCGGTCCTCACGTTCGAGCAGGAGCTCCTCGAGGGGTGGGGGAAGCCAACCGTCCGTCGTCAGGTTCGCTGGCCGCTCTCGTTCCGGATTGGTGAGGTCCGGTAGCGTTGGTGGTGGACTTGTCGCTGGGTGCGGCCCCTATCATAGTTCAAAGACCTCTAGCACCTAGGACCGATGCCCCCCGCTAAGCAGTCTGCCGCAAAGGACGACGTCGCTATTGCACCGTCGTTGATCGAAGTTGCCGATGCGCTGTTGCGCGCGGCCGTCGAAGCCTCCCGCCAGCACGAGCGTGTGGGCCGACTGCTCTCGAAGGGTTGGCTCGACGACGAGCTGAAGCATGTGGCCCAGATGTGCGATGCGGCGGTCGGACATCTCACCGTCTGTGCCGACACGTACGAGCAAGCGGCCGCGCAGGGCAAGGGCGCGCTCGACGAGTCGGTGTGGCATACCGCCAACAGTCTGTGGCATGCGAGCCGCGACACGGCCCGCCGCCACGATTTGCGCGCGACGCTGGTCAAGCGACTCGGCAGGCACACCGCCGAGCAGCTCCAGCAGGTGCAGGTGGAGTTTGAGCTCCAGGCGTCGTCGTTGCTTGCTATGCGGCAGGAAATTGCCGCCTATCGGAAGCTTCGGCCCGACGCGCAGTAGGTGCCGTAGGCCTCGCGAACTTTTCCCGCGATGTGGGGTGTGAGAGAGGACGTGTAGCAGCGGCGTGATGATGCGCTTCCCATTTAGCAAGGACTGATTCGAGCTATGGAACGGATTGCTCAGCACGCGGCCACGCCGTCTGCGAACCCCGCGTTGCCCCCGTGCGCTGGCCTCTGTGAGGCGCTCGAGGCGAAGCGCGAGGGGGTGAGTCGGCGCGCCTTTGTGTCGGCCGCGTCATTGGCGGCGGCGGTCGCCATCCTGGAGGCATGTGGCGCGTCTGGCGCGACCAG